>CEON01117519.1_pt1 | contig 11692 bp, 5 predicted proteins | sample 530291 | NCBI WGS metagenome assembly CEON01 (sample SAMEA2619888, study PRJEB7988) | marine metagenome | biome: marine biome (ENVO:00000447); feature: surface water layer (ENVO:00002042); material: "saline water (ENVO:00002010), including plankton (ENVO:xxxxxxxx)" | depth 5 m
ATCATGAATAACCATGAAACAGAAATACCTAACTTTGCTGGTAGAGATTCTGCTGTTATTCCTCACTACTCTAGAGGATTTATTCCTAATTACTCAAGGCGAAATTTACAATCAATTATAAATAATAAGAGTGGGAGAAAGACTCCAGAAGAAGTCGCGGCTGCTAGATTGCAATTAGAAGCGATGGATGCAAGGGCGGCAGGGAAAATACCCCCTATTAATGTATCGCCTTCTCCTTATGGTTTCTTAGTTCCCTCTATGGGAGCGGGGGCATCAGCAGGGTCTATTAAAAAAGGCATTTCTAAAGTGGGTGGTCATAGATATCCCTATCAGCTTACTTCTGCAATTAAACCGTATGCCCCCATGATGCGCGGAGAAAGTATTGATCAAGCTGCGGAACCTTACGATTCTCGACTTGAGAAAAGAATACAAGATAGTGTAGTAAAGTCTGCAACTAAATATGCTGAGTTATTAGTTATACCGAAAGGTAAGAATACGGCTAATTCATCAGACATAAGTCGCAGACTGTCTAAGGGTGGACAAAGAGGGGCGCATGGTGCGATAAGGGGTGCTGTTGGAGCAGCATTTGAAGCTGCTGTGTTTTCTGCTTTAGGTTTAGATGAATTTAAAGCAGCAAAAGGTGGCGCAGACTGGGATGTCAGACAGTTGAACAAAGTGGGGAAAGGTGAGGTAAGACAAATATTTCGTAGTCCTGAGAGCATATCTTTTGCAGATATGAAAGTTGGTGCCACTCAAGACACTGTTGATAGTTTTGTTGGTAAAATATTAAGGCATAATAAAAGTTATGCTGATGATATGGCTCGCCATAGAGAAGCAAAGAAAAAGCAAAAAGCTGCGCGTAGGGCTGCTGGATTTATTCCTAATTATATTGGCAAAGGAGGAGGTGTTCCTACTTCATTAATGAGGGTTCATAAAGATGACAAAGGATCTCCAGTTGCTGTTACAAATTTAAGAGATGAGCCGAATGGATTACAGGACGCTATAAAAAGAGAACGCCAAGGCATTGGAATGAATGCTGGTGGGTTTATACCTAATTATAGTGGTTTACTTCCTCGGGGAGTCCAGAATGTTCGTCAATTGCCATCGTCAGGTGCTAATCTCCCTGCTGCTGCTGCTGCTGCTAAAACCACATCTGAAGTGTCTAAATTGGGATCTGCGGCCAAGAATGCTACGCCAAAGATAAGTGGGGCTGGAGATAAGTCTGCTGCTTTAATGGGAGGTATGTTCGCATTACAATCTGTAATGGGGATGCTTCAGTCGAAAACGGACCAGCGTTTATTCCAAGCTCGCGAGGAAGAGCAGGTAAAAGCGGAGGAGATAAAGAAGAGCGAGAAGACCGTCACTCAAAAGATGAAGGAGTTGCGTGAACTCAAGAAGAACGTAAGCGCCGTTGAAGAGTCCACTAGATCTTTGCAAGCTTTCTCAGAAACCATGCAAATAGTCATGACAACCTTAATGTCTATGCAAATGCTTAATTCCTTGACTGGCGGCGGGATAGGTAGAGTAGCGGGGAAAGCTTTCAATAGCAGATTTATGGGCAGGATGGGCATCGGGTCAGTCGCGAAAGGACAATCTACTCGTAGATTTATCCAAAGAGGAAAAGACATGGGGTTAGATAAAGCTGCTAGGAAGCAGTTTGTTGGTAGGCAAATGGCCATACGAGGAGGGACAAGATTTTTAGGTGCTGCTGGGACAGTTGTAGGGGGAGGCATGATGGTCGGGGATGCACTTTCTAGACAAGGAACACTTAGACAAAGACAAGCCTCTATGGCTAGAACTGGAGGTGGAGTTGGAGGGGGTATTGCTGGTGGTGCTGCGGTTGGATTTGCGGGCGGTGGTCCTATTGGCGCAGCTATAGGAGCCATAGTTGGAGCACTTGCTGGTGGATTTTTTGGGGATAAAATTGCAGAAGGGATAGCAGAGAAGGATAAGCAGATAGTTAAAGACACCGAGGCCAGCAATCTTAGAGGATTAAGTCAAAAAGGATTTGAAGCAAGGGCGAATTTAGTTGGCCAATTAAGGGCAAGAGGTGTGAGTGCTCTTGATTATGATATGGCTTCTCCTGAAGAGCAGAAAAAAATGCTACAGCTTGATAAGACTCAAGAAGGGGTGGATAACATGCATAAGGCTATGGATGATTATCAAACAGCTTTAGATAAGCTTACAGATATTCAACTAGGAGTGGGCTTTAACATGTTTGAGGGTGCCAAAAAAGAAGAGGCATTGAAAAAAGCCGAAGCAGAGATGCTGAAGAAGAGAAATATTCTTTTAGGCAAGACTGGAGAAAGCGAATACGACAATATCTTTTTCTTAAATGAATTAAGAATCGCCACTAAAAAATTAGCCGATGCAAGATCAGAGTTGGCAGACAGGCTTAAGAAAACAGGTCTTCAGACAGATGAGGATGTTTTAAATAGGGCTGGAAAAGATTTAAATACCTTTAATGACCTACATGCAATGTCTGGTGTGTTGAAGGGAACTACCCATGAGACAGCAGTTAAGTCCATGATTGGAGGAGGACAGGCTCTTTCAGAGGCAAATTTATTAGCGCAACAAATAAAACAAGCCCAAAACATTTTGCATGTTGCAGAAAGACTGGGGACAAATGATACGAGAAGCCTTGATGATCCAACAGGTGAAGGTGGTGGTAGAACAATGCAGCAACTTCGGGAGGTTATTGCCACCTCTGGCAAAGACTTACGAGATAGCGTAAGAAAAGGTGCCGTGTTCTTTAAGAACACCATGCATAGCATAGCTCAAGAACAGAAACAAGTTCAGAGCCAGTTAAATGAAGTTAGCTTGAGTATTATATCTAAGGCTCAAGATATTATTAAGAATTTTGTGGCGGGAGAAATGCCCAATATGCAGATGCTGGGCGCGGATACAAGCGTAATAGGTGGATTACTGGAAGCTTATGAAAAAGGTGTAATTAGCGACAAGGATGATCCTCGATCAATGGATGTCTTGAGAAACATGATAGCCGAGCTAGATACTTCTGCGTTGGGTATGAGTGAAGCAGATGCTATTTCTGCGGCTATGGGTAGACCTCTTGAGGAAGTTGCTCAACTTTTAAATAACTTAAAGTTTGATACTATAATGTCTCCGCAGGAAAGAGAAGCCGCCGCCTCACCTGATGCGAGTCCAGCAGAACAAGCCAAATTAAGAATATTTGAAAAACTCAAAGAGAATTCCGATAAGGAAATAGAGCAGCAGCGAGAATTAATTCAGAAAAGGGAAGGTTTATCTACCGCGATGAAAAAGGTCACGGAAATGTATGAAGCCTTAGCGGAACTTAACGTAAAGGATGAGGATGGGCAAAATATTGTTACCGCGATGGATTCGTTTGCAGATGCTCTTACAAATGCTGGAACCAGTCTAAGTGGAGTCGGAGATTTTGCTGACAATTTTGTTGAGAGCACCTTGAAGACAAACGAGTTAGTGACATCAGTTACTAAATTAAATGATGAAGCTATAACTGCAATTAGCGATCTAACTACAGTAGTCGGAAAGTTACAACAAGATGTAGGACAAATTAAAAGTAGATACAGTGGCGGCTAATTAAAAATAATTTAAAATGGCATCTTTAATAGTATATAATGTATTATCCTCATCGACAGAAATTACATACAACTATGTCGAAACTGATGAGCTTTTTGGATATACCGTAGCTGGTAACTATCAGATTGATATATCTGATATTCATTTAGAACAAGATGACACAACTCTCATAGAAGGAAGAGATGCTATTACAAGTGCATATGGGAGACCTAACTTAGTAGCCAGAATTGGCTGTGATGAATATTTAAACGGCACTATAAAAAGTTATAGTTTTGAAGCGGGAAGCTTAGTAGGGTCAGAAGTAGTAAATATAACTATAGAAGAAAATAGAAGGTTAGATGATTATGCCTCTAGTGAGTTTGCTAAATATATCCCAAATCCTCATAATATATCTTCGTTTGGAGAAACATATCAATTTTCTAGAAACGGAGGTGATTACGAATCCAGAAGGCAGATATCTTTAGCCTATAACCAGCAAGCGGGTGGTCAGTTTCTCAATGACGCAAAAACATTTTTAACAAACTATTATTTTGGTAATAGACCTTCTTTGGGATATCAAGAAGATGGGATATCTGAAGATGCTAAGATAGATAAAAATTTTAGAGGATTAATATCAGAATCCTATGATCTAATTGCTCTTTCAGTCGATTTAACTGAAGTTGTTTCATCTTCTTTTGTGGATGACGGTTTAGGTGTTAGCAGAAAGCAAACACAATCAATCAATATAAATGAACAAGGTCACACAGAAAAAACTCACAATATAACCTTAAAATCTTTGAGGTATGATTCTGAAAATACTCTTTCAAATGCTATAGCTCAAATAATTGAAGACACAAAAACTTTAGAGCAAGAACAGTTTGGTAAGCCATATAAAATTACAAAAGGAATAACAAAAGATGGCAATCAAGCCATGATCTCTATCTCCTTTACAACAGATCCTAAAAAAAACCAAGATGACATAGAAAGTTATTCTGGGACAGAAACTAAGGCGGGAGTGTTTAAAGAATATACTTTAACTATAGAATATAAGTCTAATGGTAACACTAATGTGGCAAAGTTTTTGAACTCAAAACAAAACTGGCTTAGGGGGCAAGATCTAAACAAAGAGAGAATACAAAGAATGTTTCATCCTGTTGTTGATTTTTATGAAAAAAGCAGGACTACCAATTTTCGAAAATCAGATGGAATTGTTTCAGAAAATGTAGTTTTTACTACAGATGATTCATATAAAGAAAATGATGATGGAGTTTTAAAATTCAAAAAAACCCTATCTAAGAATCACCAGATAAATAGAATACAAAAGTTTTTAGACTTAAGCGATTTAAGAGAACAGGTGTCAGTTAATAGTAAAAGGACAGTTGGAACTGCGAGTGTAACAGCAGAGACTGTTGTAAGTCAAAGTATGGGTATATATGAAGCTAAAGAATCTTTAGAAAGAAGAACAGAGGAACTTAACGACTTTGTAGATGAAGATATAATTCATATAACCTCAGATCAAATAAGCATGAGCCTTGGCGATGGAACAGCTAGAAGGAGTTTAAATTATATTTTTTTAAGTGATGGCTGAATCAATTACATATGGGTCTTATACATTTCCTTCTCCTACTCCTCTTGTTGGTCACGGTGTAGAGCCTATTTCTATTGCTGGTAAGGTAGATCATTTTGCAGACTCTATAGAGATTATTGGAAATTTAACTGGAGAAAACTTAAGTGGTTTGCATCTTCAAAAAATGAAGATGATTAGTGGTTTAATGTCAGAGTTTGAAACTCTTACTATAAGTAACAATGATGGTAACAAAACTTTTACCTCAAGTAAGCCCGAGAGTATAACTTTTGAGGAGACAGACCTTACTACATATTTACCGTATTCAGTTAATTTTATTTCTCACTCTTCTGGAACTTTTTCAGAGTTTTTTGGCATATTAAATCCTCAAGATAAATGGGATTTTCAAGAGGAAGACGGAAGGATAACTAACGCAACACATACAGTTTCAGCACAAGGAGTTAAGGTTGGTAGTTCTAGCTCTTTTGATAATGCAAAACATTTTGTTACTGGGAGAACCGCTGGAGGTTTTGCAAATTTAAGTTTATTTCAAACTGGTCAAAATGCGTTTCTAACATCTAGAAATGAAGAGATTAATAAAAGTTCAAAAGTTTATACTATAACAGAACAGTATAAATATAGCACAAGTGAGGACTTAATTACTGATTCTGGTATTTTTAATTGTAATACTCAAATATCTTTCGAGAAAGACCAAGGATTAAATGTTAGGGTTGCTGCTTCAGTTCAGGGTTCAATGACTGGCAATGTTGTTCAACAGGGATTAATTCATACTGGGGTTTTTACTCCAGATCAAGCCGCTGAAGTGGCTATTAATGCTGTAGCATCTTCTGTGTCTAATTATGAGAGCGGTTTATATACTTTTATAGATAAAGGCCCAAGCTCATCGTCCTTCAATATCGACACTGGATTGAATAAAGTTGATTTCACCTATGATTTTGCAGACCCCAGTAATTTAGATCAAGAGGGTAATATTTTACACACAAAGTCGGCTACAGTTTCTGCGAGCAAAGACCAGTCTGTGGTTAAAGTTTCCATTAATGGAAATATTAAATACAATACTGTTTTTGATGCTTTTGCGACAGGAGATCCAGCTACAGGATTAAGATTTAAAGAAGTTGATGCTCATTACAGTGGGGTTGAGGCAAATTCTGGTTTTTTCAATTTAGCTGTAGAAAACTTTAAGTATTTTAGAGAAGATGCCACTGGCTATCACATCAGTGGAGATTATTTAAATCCAACTCCCCTCTCTAGGCAAATTAATAAAACGCCCGCTAATAGTGAGATATCATACACCCTTGAATTTGATAATAATGTAGACTTATCTTCTGGCACTTTAACTGGATTAAGAGTTGATATTACAGATAAAAAACCATTATTAAAAAGCGGGATTGTTCCAAGTTTAGCTGGATTTGCAAAACAGATAATTTCAAAAAGAACGGCTGGCGAATATGAGGTTTCAGCAAGTTGTGAAGCCTCTACAGGCACTTTGCAAATTTTAAAAGATGTTGTGAGCGGTCACATGACGGGCATTTACACTTTTTCAGAAAGTAGCAGTGTAAATGATGATACTATTTCATATAATACTAGTAGATATTATTAATATGAGTGAAAAGGGCGTAGATTACAGTTTACATAAAAGACTGGGAAGCAATGATAGGCTCTTGGTTTTTTATAATTTCTCTGGTATGAGTAATAGACATATCGGGAATGAACTGGACGATGGCATCAATTATGGTGTCATAGAAAATTGTGAGCCAGCAATAGACACTGGAGCCTATAGTGGGGTTGTGTGTGGTTTCGGCAGTAGTGTCGCGAGTGCTAAAACATTTACAACAGATACATTTTTACAAGGCAATAAGGCTAATTTGGATAAATCAAATTTAAAGATAACTGGTGCGGCTTCTATTCCATACAATGATAATTCTATTATATTTGATTTTGAATTCAATAATAAGGGAGTTGATGATTGTGTCTTATTTGGTTCGCTAGAAAAAATTTCTACAACAATCAATAGTGAAGTTATTACTGGTGCCAAAGGTTTTAATTTTGGAGTAACAAAAAGAGGCAAATTATTTTATCAAAGTTTTGATAGAGGTGGAGATTTTATCTACACCGCAGACTCGATTGAGTTATCTAAAAGAAATGTTATTTCTTTGGCTATTGGTAAGGCTAGTTTAGATATATCTAGACACGACTATCTTAATAACCATATAACAAAAGATTCATTTTCTTTAGATAGCTCTTATATTGCAGCTAATGACGAATTCTTTTTAGGTGGCGCAGATCAATATTTTAGAAAAGGCGCGGCAGGTTGTTCTGGAGAATTCGGGACAGCTAGTGGAGTCGCTTTAAATTCATTTTGTTTCATATCTGGATACTTGCCCCCGAGTGCTTTGTTCTCTATTGGAAGTGGTGTAATTGGCGATTATTTTAGTGATGCTGGGTCTAACACTTTTAAAAGAGAGTTGACGGGATATAACCAAACTTATGTTTATAAAACAGGTATAACAGGATACGACTATGAGACTACTGGAACCTTAAGTATTAGCACTGGTAGGCCAATGTTAACTGGTAGTTTTGTTGGTGCAGGAACCAGTTCTCTTGAAGAGGGGGACAGATATTTTGTTTATAGGTCTTTTGATGATTCTTTATCTGATAGCGGTATAAAAACCTTTGTTAAAGAAGAGGTTGGATATCTTCACCCTGATTCTGGCTATCAATATTTGCCAACTGGAGAAAGAGCCGCTTTTGATACTTTAGGTTTGCAAAATGTAGAGAAGGCTGTCCAACAGTATTCAGAACAAACAGGTATATCAGGCGCAGCCGAAATAACTGTGAAGCTTTATGGTTCTAGATTTATGACGGGGCTATTGTCGGGAATAAGTGGGGTTAAGCAAGAACCTGTTTATCAAACAGTAATTGATACCCCAGCATTGCCTACATCTGGCGTAAGGCTTGGCGGCTTGTCTGAGTTATTTAAAAAAGATTATGTTTATTATTTAGGAGAACGAATAACTGGAGTAAAAATATAATGATTTATGATACCGTCATATCAACTGGGGATGCAAGCGTGTCTGGTTGTTTATCTAAAGAGTTAGGAACTGACACTTTTAGTTCTGGCGATCTCATCGCTGGAGGCGCGGGGAAAAACTATTATTTCAATACAGATCTTGTAACTGGACAAAGAAACATGAGATTGACCCTTAATGGGCAAACTCTTTTACAAGAAATACCAGTAACTGGAGATGCTCAAAATTTTATTTTCTATTCAAATGACACTGGAGACTTTTTTATAAAAGGGCAGGAGGCTCCTGAAAACGAACAAAATAAATTATTTTTTGATAGCACAACCCCTATTTCTTCAAACTCAAATATTGTTTATGATGTTGTGACTGGCGGTAACATTGCTGGTATAAACGGTAGCGGTCAGAACCTTAAAAGCGGAATAAATGGAGAATATTTCCAAAATGCAGTAATATCAGATTTTGATTATTATATAAATGGGCAGAAGGCATATTCTGGTTTTGGGTTTGGTTTTGCTATGATGGTGGGAGGAACAGAGCCTGTTGATTTTTATCCAAACTTTGGTGCTTCTCCAGCATCTAATAACGGAATAATTACTGAAGAAAATAAGCATAAATTTAAACTTACCGCTTACAAAAAGCCAACTAGGACACATCAGATAACTGGTGTTGAGCCAGATATATTTGGGTCGGGATTTATTGAGGGTAGAAATAAATACTATATAAATGGCATTCAACAACCACCGTCTAACTATCTAGAATTTCATACAGGTGTAAGTATTATTGAAACAGGGTTATCATGCTTAATAAGCGGTGAAATGCATAACTTAACCGTAACTAGTCTGACTTTATAATGGAAGCGATTACAAATGTTGATTTAAATTTTACGAATTCCGCTGGGGGACACTCAGCGACTGTTCAGACTATTTTGAATCCTAAAAATGTTCAAAATGGAGAAGATTTGGGAACGGTTATAGGGGAAGCTGGTGAGGTTAATGCTTTTTCTAATGCTGAGATAGGTAGGATGCTAAATAATTTTGTATGCACAGAAAAAACAACTTCCACTAACCCCACAGTTTCTACTGTATCTAGAAAGTATACAGATAGAACTACTCTTTTACTAAAATCTCATATGGTTCTTGTAAGAGGGATAAACTGCGGCCCTAGAGATGAGGTAGAGTTTGAAGGGGAGATTCCTTATTTTTCTGAAGTTATAAATTCTCCAGACCCCCTTAAAGATAGTTTTGATAGAGAATTTCCTTTTCCTTGCCTCGGTCCTAAAAAATATGGTTCCGTAATCGTTGCTGGGAAAATATACAACTATGAATCAGCTTCAGAGTATGATGGCATTAAAATAACCTTGGCTTACAATAATAGAGAATTTAAGCCTAAGTTATCACTAAATGATGAAGTTGTAAGTGCTAGTTATAAGTTAAGCCCAGACTTATCTCAGTATGATCTAAAGTTTGGATATACTTTAGGTGATTTTAAATCAATTTTAAATATGGCTGGGATACAAATTGCTGCAAACAGCGATGTGTTCCAATTAGATGAAGGAGAGGAAGTTTTATTTGAGCAAAGCGGGACTCTTGATAGTGTTGTTAGTGCTGTTGCCAACTATTTTGGTTATTTTTGGTATGTTAATCCAGACAATGGGATGCTTTGTTTTATTAACACTCAAGAAGCTATTAACTTAAAAATTTCAGATCATTCAAAAACAAGCGATGAAAGTATTATCAGTTCATCATTCACTCAGGGGTTTACTTCGACCAAGGTTGTAAACGCTTATGTTGGAACGGCAGAAAAGCCAGAGGCAAAATCTCCTAAAGATGATGATAGACCAAGAAAGGTTTATTTTAAAAGGTATGATGTAACAAAAGATTTTATCGAACCTAATTTCGGCAGAGGTCTTAATGAGGATGGAGTAGAACAGATTCATGAGGAGTTAGGTGCTTTATTTGCTCTGTTTAACCAATCGGGAGGGGCGAGGGTTTTTGATCACTTTTTTTGGCTTTTGCTCTGGGAAAATACACATCCAGATAATAAAAAAATAACAAAGTGTGAACAATGGGGGATGAAGTTAGAGGTAGGGACTTTTTTGAATTATGAAATGCTTTATGATTCTAGAGACCCTTTTAATCATCAAATTTGGCATTGGGGTCCAAATCCTGCTGTGGAAGCAGCAGCAGATCCTAATTTCGTAGGCCCACCTGACCTAGCAGGTTCCGTATATCTTTACGACAGTGGTCGTCATGCATTAGATCCTAAAAAATCGAGGAGTAGAATAAATAAAACAAAGAAACAAAACGATTTCTTTGACAGGGTTAGAGATAAGTTTGAATATAGGCTCTTTAATAATGCAGACCCCAAAAAATTTGGAGCGGGAACTAAAATGAAGAGACCCTCTCAGACTGATTTGTTTACTTTTATGCAATCTTATTTTGCGATAGCTGGCGGTATTTATGTATCTCACGCTTATAGCAAATATAAGGTTGAAAGAATGGAATTCCAAAACATGAACAATATAACTATTGTGGGGCCATTAAAAGGAGATACAAAAATAGAGGATATCCCTGATCTTTCAGAATTAAATGATGTTTTAACCTTAATTCAAACAAAAAAAAGAGTAACAGTGAGAGACTTGTGGAGAGGTAGTCACGGAAAAGACCAAATAGATGGTGTCGAGCCTGTCCATGATTTTCATTTTGTAGCTATTAGAAATATACCTAAGTTAGAAAGAAAAAATGGAGCTGACAATGATAGAATTGTAGATTTTAGACCATTCGAAAAATTAGAAGTTTATGATCATCCTTTCAAAAAAGCTCATTTATGGTTAGGCGGTCCTGAAAAATTTATGAATAGAGATCTACTAAATTCTGCTGTTAGTCTTTCTTATAGTAATTATCTAGAAGCAACAGAATTTAATAAAAAATCTCTGGGAATAGAATATGTAAGACGAAAAACTCGCGTCAACAAAATTGACGAAAATCCGTTTGCAGAAGAAAAAGAGGATACAGAAATATCTGAATCTTCTGGTTCAGAACAAAAGATGTCAGACTTGTTTGATAGGTTTGATTATCAGTGCTTTTTTGTGACTACTCCTCCTTATGATTTATTAAATAATCTGTCACTTTCAAGTTTCAGTGGATCAATAACTGAAATGAAAGCAATGAGAAGAGAGAATGAGTCTTACGCACAAGGAGAAGGTCCAACTCAAAACTCATCGGTAACAAGATATGGATTACATGTCCCTGCTTTTAAACCTCAGATGAATTCTGTTTCTATTAGAACAGGGCCAGATGGCATACAGACAACAGTAAATGAGTCTACAATAAAATTAGTTCCTGTGAGTTCTGCTCTGATAGAGAACAGGGCGCATGAATCCGTATTCACGGAAAATGGAATTGCTCCTTATTTGAATGCTAGCGCAAGGAACTTTATGGGATTATGATTTTTTGCAGATTGCAATAAGCTTTCTACATTCTTTGGCTGGAATATCGTCATAAGACTTCCAATTTGCCGCTTC
>CEON01066826.1_pt1 | contig 11688 bp, 14 predicted proteins | sample 530291 | NCBI WGS metagenome assembly CEON01 (sample SAMEA2619888, study PRJEB7988) | marine metagenome | biome: marine biome (ENVO:00000447); feature: surface water layer (ENVO:00002042); material: "saline water (ENVO:00002010), including plankton (ENVO:xxxxxxxx)" | depth 5 m
ATCTTGGGGAGCCCGATACGTAAGGGGTTCCTTTTCGCTGCAACGAATCTGCTTTCGTTCAAGTCCCTCCTGACCTGCTCGTCCCTCATCGAACCAACCTCGTCCTCCATCTCCTTCCTCTTCATCCTGAAGGGGTCAGGAGCGTCCGCCTTGAGGAACTCCCATGCCATATCAAACGCCGACATACACCCACGCGATAGGGGGTAGACATAAAATTGTTCTGAAAATTACAGTTAGTAATTCGACCCATCATCTATCATGTCGCCATAATCGTCTTTGAACCTCTCAGGGTATTTTCTAAAATATGGCATACTCTTGAAATCCTTCATGTTCCTTATCTCCATCTGAGCGAACTCATCGAACGACATGGGTGGCTCTTCATCTGCCATGAACTCCTCATCATGAAGGAAATCACCGGGCAATTCAATGCCAGCGAATTTAGGGTAACCACCATGATATGCTTGTAGGTACGCTTGGTGTTGGTTACGCAGACCTTGAGCGCCACCGAACATGGCATACTCCCTATCATATTCATCAAGTCGGTCAGAGGGTACATCAAACGACATGGGATAGTCAACGGCCTTTCTCAGGAAGAACCATGCCTTGTCGAAAGCGTTCATTAAAGGGCGCGAAGGGGCTACAACATAAAATTGTTCTGAAAAATTTTACGCAAGTTCTTCCCACAACGGTCTAAGTTCCTCAGAAATCTCTGAGGGCTCCATAGGAACTAGGAACTCACGCGGTATGACCTCAGTGAAAGTCCTCATACTCGTTGTGCTTCTATCTTCTGGCAACTGTTGCTCCTTCACTCCAGCCCTGATACCGAACATTCTGGGCTCCTCTTTCCTGCTCCTTCCCCTTACTTGCGCGTAGTCAGAAGCCACAGAGGGGTCTTTGGACGCAAACACCCTTTCCAACACTGATGCATTGGGACGAAGACCCTGTTCCATTATTTTCTCAGCACGAGGCTTGGTCGTACCGTGGTAATAATCGACTTCACCATGTGGGCTGAAAGCCGCATCCTCAAAGCCCTTGTGTTCGCCAAGAGTAGTCTGTCTCTTGAGCAAATCCCATGCTTGCTCGAATACCCTCACCACAGGCAAGCGAAGGGGCATAAACGTAAAATTGTTCTGAAAATTTTTTGTGAGAGGGGGTCCTTCCACGAAAATTTTGTTCGAGCGCTGTGTGTGACTATAAGAAGCGTTTAATTGCCGTTTAACTAAACGCCTCCGGCTAAGACCCCCCTGTTTAATTCGTTTAACCACATCCCACCGTCCCGTTTAACGTCACGTTTAACTCCGATTTGGGAAGGCCCTACACATACGTCACGTTTCCTACACATGCACATGTATTGGCTACGTAGTAGCCCAACCCTACCGTTTGGCTATAAAGGAACAACACAGGAGAGTCGGTGAAACAAATGGCAACAAAGACGTTGATATTGAGTGTCATTCGGTCCATCGTCAGGTTCCTAGGGAACCCTGACAGACCGGAGACAGTAGACCTACCAGTGACTGACCTTGCGACCTTCGGTCGCAGCAAGAAGAGGGTTCCGTACTCTCGCAAGGTTGTAAGAGCCTTTGCCAAGGCCGTACTCCTTGAGAGGCAGGGGTTCAACGAGGGCCTTAAGGCCCTTGAGGGGAAGAACATCAAGTCCCTAAAGGACTTGCAACTCGCTGACCTCTTAGGCCTGACCACGGCGAAGCCGTCCGGTGAGAACTTGTCCAAGTTCTACACCACCATCCGAAGGATGGTCAAGACGAAGATTATGGCTGCCGCCATCGAAGATGCTTCGGAGACCAAGGCCACCAAGCCAAAGGCTTCCAAGAAGTCCAAGGCTCGCAAGGCCAAGCCCGCTGCGAAGAAGCCCAAGGCTTCCAAGAAGAAGGCTGAACCCAAGGACACTGTAGTGTCCTTTGCAGGAGTGGCTCCTGTCACCATCCCTACCACGGAGTGGAAGAAGAACAGGGCACACTGGGCACAGCGAGCAAAGGCCGTAGGCCTAGTGGTCGGCGGAGAGATGTCGAAGAAGGAGATAATCGTCCGCACCATTGCCTTTGAGGCAATGTTCGGCTGAACGTCACGTTCCGAAGGAACGTCACGTTAGATACAGATACGCAAACACACTTGGGGGCAGGGCAGCGCTCCCTTGTGTGTACCAAACTCACACGCACACACTCGCTGCGTTGGTGAACGTCACGCTCGCCGGAGAGCGGACGCTACGTCACGCAAACACACGCGCAAACACACGCGGGGCCACCCCTACGTCACGCTCCCCCGGCTGCGCTTACGCCCGCTTGAGTTAGCAACGCACGTATGTTTGACGTGACGAAAACCCTCTGGCTCCCGGAGCGCCACGTTCGCGGGCGGTTCCCATATCAATGGAGCAGCCTTCGGCATGCCCCTTCGGGGTTCACACGTGTGTTTGGAACTCGTCCCTATATGTATATGCACATGAATGGATACGCCGATGAGTATTGGAATCGCATGGGCTACCATGCTAAGAGTCCAACAATCCAACTGTCTATCTATACAATAGATACTATACTTACTAGTAGGGACTACCATACTCTTGGATAGTTATACTATCCGAACAGATAATCGGACACTGATACACGAGACATACTACGCAGGGCTGTCATCCAAGGCGCAGTGTACGTGTTCGCGTTGCATCTTCGATGCCTTCCAATAGCGTTTGGCTATAAAGGACCTACACAGTAAGTTCGATGATTTGCAGTTCGGTTGTAGATATGTTTGAGAGATTGCCAATGATTGCCGGAGGCTGCCTTGCAGTCTCCACTGAGGTCGGAACGGAGTTCGTTCCCCTTTCTGTCATCGACAGAGAGGTTGCCTTGAATGACTTCGTCATTGGGAACGACATCTTCGATGTCGAAGAGAGAGTGTCAGACTGGATAGTCTGGGACGGTTCGTCTTGGGTCAACTTCCCAAGTGTTACCAGTGCACGTGCGTTTGCTGATGGAGTGATTGGATGAACAGGCAGTTCGATGACCCAGTCGTGCAGGGTGTGTATGAGTACTACAGTACTCAGAGCAAGGACGCACTGTGTATGGTACTCATACGACTACGGGAGCATTTGGGAGACTTCGATGGAGGTGACAGCGATGAGTAAGACACGTATGTTCTGTGTGTGGGTTGAACACTCTGCCGTGGAGAAGTCGGGGCAGCAGTTCTCTCCAGAGGAGAAGGTCAAGTGGGATGACATACCTAAGGAACACACGTGGTTGCTCAGGTCATGGGGGCAGGGCGGAGCCACGCTCAAGTCCGTGGTAGAGAAGGCTGTCATCCTTGATATCAGCGCCAAGAACATCAAGGATACCTTCGCTTGGTACAAGGCTCATGCACTGCATACATTCACGCACTACGAGGCTTCGTCCAATGGATATGAACCAAGGTTCAGGGTGGCTAGGAAGCCACTGGTAGACGTAGTCTACTCCTACAGCAAGAAGGGCATTGCTTCGCAAGTCCAGAGCAATCGCTTCTGGCTTCACAGGCAGATGCTCGATGGTGGGTTGGATACACTCATGAAGAAGGTCTTCGCTGAGATACCGAAGGCCAAGGTCGCTGCCCTTGAGAACAAGGAGAAGTCAGTTGTCAACGTACTCACGTACGAGGTCGAACACATGGGTGATGTCGAAGAGGGACTGGACAAGATGGTCAACTTCACCACTGAAAGTGGTAGTGTGATGAACGACTCACTACGTGAGGAACTGTTGAAGGCAGTGAGGAACTACTTCACGCCTAGCAAACACATGGTCGGTGGCTTGAGTACTACACTCAAGAGACACTTGTTCGGTGACCCTTGGTCCGAGGACTTGGACCTACTACGTACTGCCCCGGAGATTGGGCAGTCAGTCAGAGACTGGTTCACTGAGAAGGGTGCTGATGCTGACTTCGTCACTGACAACAAGCAGGAGGCAGAGGCTCTCATCAACCGGATACAGATACTCACGCTGAACATAACCATGCAGTTGAAACAGATACAGGCACAGAGGGATGCAGCAGTGCAGATGATTGAGAGTATGTTTCCAAGCGCAGACAAGGAGGAGGAATAGCGTTTGGCTATAAAGGAACAACACAATAGGAGGGAGCAGAGATGACAGATATGACAGACAAGAAAACCGAAGCGAAAGGCAAGGCCATGAATGACGAACCCATGACCAAGGACGAGATACAGACGCTCGCACTTGGGAAGGACATACACTTCGACTTGTGGAACAAGACCAGACTAGCGAACAACTTCATCAGGAGCCAGAAGGCTGCTGCTCTAGCAGCATACAATGCTCATGTGTACTCCAAGATATACGAGGTCCCACAAACTATGTTTGTGCTGAACGATGACAATCTGGATGACGTAGTCTACTTCATGAATCACTACCTTGGTAGTGGTCAAGCAGTCTTCACGAGGACATGCCCACTCACACCTAGGCATGGTGTGTTGGAATCCACGAAGAGCGAGGCCGGGAACGAGGATGACTTGAGGGAGACTGTGTCTCACTTGCAGAACGTCATGGTGGAGAATGACCCAGAGGGATGCCTAGCAGTACAGCCATTCGTAAGAGCCACTGGCTCTTGTGTCTTGGCTCCCAACATGTATGTTGTAATAGGTGAGGGTCATGATGGAATCACTGCCGGACATGGCTTCCGTATGGCTCTGCCATTGTCTTCCGCTGTGGATGGTCTGCCTTACTTCGCATCTCTTCTAAAGAAGATGAGTGCCGGGACTGGCAGGGACTACGAAGTAGAGAAGCACGAGATTGAGATGGTCTTCGACCACAGCAAATACACACACGAGGGTGATTGGAATCACAACCCTGTGAACCAACCCCACTCTGACTTCGATGGCAACCACAACACCATGGATGACGTAGTCAATCAGGGATGCTTGGATATGAAACTCACACAGATACGTGGGTGTGACGAACACATATCAGTGGCGACTCCACCAAGTGGTGTCACCATCCAAGGGATGGTTCCCAAGGGTGACGTGTTGGTAACAGACGTGTGGACTATGTCTGGACTGGAGGAGGTCATCTGGCTAGAGGAGAACATCACCAAGGAGAAGTGCCCAGAGGGATTCGTAGTCAGCGAGCCTAACGGCTCACTGCTCTCCCACATCTGTGCTCACTGCCGAACACACGGCATCCCTTACATCATCGGAGATGTGAACGAGGGAGAGACATGGACCGAGGCAGCATCGGGATGGGTTGTCGAGAACACTGACGGCAACTTCGTTGCCCAACCATACAACCCCTTCGATTACATCGAGGAGTTCAGGAGCGGCATCGAGTATGGTAACACACACTGGAGGAGGAAGCATGCACATCTGTCTACCTTCTTCCATCAGTGGATGGGTCAGCCACTGAATGACCCGGCCTTCACTGCCTTCCTTGCAGGAGTCTTCGCTTCTTGGATGGTCAAGGCTGCTCTCGCTGCTTGTGTTGGGGAGATGCGACACTCACAGTCGCAGAAGAAGGACAACCTATCCAACACTGCTCTGCTCATCATGTCCCTTATGGGAGCCAAGACAATCAAGAGGCTGACCAACTACATGGGTGTACCATCCTCACGCTCGTACTACCATGAGTGGATGAAAGACACGAAGGTCGACTGGGCTGCTGCTGAGAAGGTGCTGTCACTGTGCGCGACCAACTTCTCCACTGGGTGGAACTCCTCCTACGGAGGGGCCAAGACTTGGGGAGCCGGAGCCAAGGCCGCTGCTAGGGTAGCGGGTCTGATACACAAGGCAGTGACCGAGGATGACATGGATGTGTTGACAACACAAGTCGCACCCACTCTAGTGGAGGCAGTGAATGCGTTGGAGAATGCACAGCACAACAACGGCAACCTACTGAACAAGTTCGGTTCTGACATCAAGAAGGCCTACGACCACGGCACTGGTGGCTTCCACGAGAATGCACTAGGCTATGCCTTCAACACATGGTGTCTTGCAAGGGACATATACAATGACGTGCTCCTTGACTACACAGAGGAACCGGAGAACGACTGGCACGAAGTCTGCGACTTCGCAGCCATCATGAAGCCCTCATTCATGAGGGACCATCCAATCTACTCCACTGACTGGGAACTTACAACACACAAGGGTAAGACCATGCCTGTCTGCATGAGGGACATGGTCACCGTGATGGACAAGGCCTTCAATGGCTTCGCCATGCAGTGGACCCATCAGACGAACGGCAACCATGCCTACTCCGATGTGTCTTCAACACAGTACGTACCCTGTGGGCACAAGCACTGCAACTTGTGCAAGGCTCACAACAACAAGGTCAATGCTCCCCCGGCATTCAATCCGATGGAGCAGCAACCCGCAGCAGTCACCGATGGTGACTACGATGTGTACGAGTTGGAACACAGCGCAGTGCAGCAAGCAGACACAGACAGGATTGTGACCATGGTCAGAGTACTACTTGCAAGCAAGGAGACAATCACACTGGAGGATGCCATTGACGTTTGGTCCAAGGCAGTGTCCAAGGGACAGGCTGAGGAAGTGTCAGCACACATGGGTATGCTACTCATGGACATGAGTGACAAGGACTTGATGGCAATCACCAAGGTGATGGAACAGGAGTGGGAGTGATACACATGGGTTGGAAGAGACACATTTGGAGAAAGGAAAAGAAAACGGAGAGTGATAAGATGAACAAGAAAGATATGAGAAAGATATGTGCAACCGTAGGTTGTAACAACACAGCGCCAAAGGACTCGGCGTTCTGTAAGAAACACAAGCCCAAGGCTAAGGGACACACACATGTATCCAAGAACGGATGCCACACTGGTAACGTGCTTGTGTTCACTACGCCTGAGGGCATCAGTGTCTACGGTGGTGGGTCAAGCAGACAAGGTGGATGGTGGGTCATGGACCCGGCTCCTGACCTAGCCATAGGACCACAAGACATAGTCTTGGGCAAGGCTAACAGCAGCAAACACAGTTTCCCGAAGGGATGGAAGATTGATGACGCTCCTTGGCCCAGTGTCCAACCGGAGGTTCCCATCGTGGCTATCGACTGGCCGGACTATAGTATCCCAAGGGACTTGGGTAGGGACTTCTGGCTAGCGCTTGTCGAAGACATATACACACGTGGTATCAAGACTGTGTCTTGCCAGTGCATGGGTGGTCACGGCAGGACTGGTGTGCAGTTGGCTATCCTCGCACACTACCTACTGCCTGAGTCCCAACACACATGGAAGGATGCGGGTGAGTTGATTGACTGGGTCAGGGAACACATGTGTGTTCACGAGGTCGAGGCAAGGTCCCAACAGGAGTACATCGCTGAGGTCTGTGACATACCACTCGGAGAGTGGAAGGTCGAGGAGAGATGGACCTACGGTGGTGGTGGTGCGTATGGCTCGTGGGGTGGTAACACATGGTCGTACAGTGCGGGCAAGGGATGGTCCAACACTGGGAGTATGGATGATGACGATGACCCTTTTGCGGATGGCGGTGAGGACGACTCACAAGTGGAGGTCTCACTGCCATCCGACTGGTCCACTGAGTGGACAGTGTGTGACGAGCATGGGTATCAACTCATGGGCAAACTGGACATGAACAGTGATGTGTTCGAGTGTGTTGAATGTGACGCAGCGGAGATTCACACTGAGGGCCATGCCCCTGATGACATGGACTGCCTGAACTGCAAGGCTGAGATGGTGGACGTGACTGACTTGTTGGAAACACAAGCGGACCTACGCATGCTGATAGGTGCTGTGGACTTGTGTAAGGAAGCGAGTGCGTATGCGGAAGAAAAGCGTTTGGATATAAAGGAACAAGAGGAGGAATGATGATGGCGAAGACAATAACTAGTGGAATACAATGCAGGACGCAGCACAGTGAGTACCAATTGCACATACAGGCGATTGGTCCTTTCCAATCCAACAGGGACTACGGTTGGGCAGGAGAACTGAGAGCGCCACCAAGTGTGGTCGAGTGGGTAGGGGAGCAGGAAGCGACACACAAGAGCGCAGCATCACCGTCTGTGTATTACATACCCATGGACTTGCTGCTGTTCAGCGATGACACATGTGCGTTTCTGATACACGGTGATGAGAGGAACCATCCCAAGGGACTGGTGATGGGAGTCAAGCCAGACAACCCCGCAGTCAAGGAGTTGATTGACTACGCTCTACAGATAGGGTGTGGTCTAGTCATGGGACACAAGCCGAAGGACAAGCCAGTGCATGAGTATGAAATGCCAGAGCATCCGCAGAACATACCCGGCGAGTCTGAGCCATCCATGATGAAACACTTGTCTCCCCCTGAGGAGGGAGATGACGAAGTCAAGGTGAAGATAGATGACGGAGGCGACCACTGGGATTACATTGATGGTGAGTGGGTTCCAGTGGATGCCCCTGATGATGACGATGAGCAGACAGGACTGGGGGACTTGTTCCAATGAGTACCATAGCATACGGTCACCCGGACACCATGCCGGAGAACACAGACTGCGTGGTATCCCTTGACAGGAATGTCAAGCCCAAGGGTATGAAGAATCAGACGAGGATAGTGAGACACATACCCAATCCATACAGAGGCAAGGGGAAACCCATAGACATGAGTGTAGTAAACATGAGCGAGGTATGGAAGACTGCGGATATGATAGTGACTCTTTACGAGAGTGACAAGCGTGTGTTCGTACACTGTCGCTTCGGCAAGGACAGGACGGGCCTAGTCATGAGGTGTGTAAAGAACATGATAGCGAAGAGAGGGAACAAAAATGAATGAGATAAAGACATACACAGAGGAAGACATAGGAGAGCAAGTGAGGACGACCATAGAGGGTGTTGAGTACCATGACACAATCGTGGGTCGATGGATGCCAGACCAACAGTTCGTGATAGGACCACGTCTGAAACTAGCGCATATGTTCGCTAGGTTCAGCATGGTTCCCGGCATGGATGAGGTGAGTGACAAGATACAGACAGCCATGGGAGGTGGTGAGTGAATGAATTACGAAGATGCAAAGAGGATATGCGAGGAAGCCGAACTCATTGACCCGAACGATGGTTTCCCAGACATACACTACCGGAGGATAGCACGACTCCTCGCAGAGGTCGAACACTCACGGAGACTGTTCGCTCAGATAGCGAGAGACGAGGCAATCAACATCGTTGGTTTCGATGGTACGAGATACACACCCGATGGGATGCTGTATGCGGATGAGTATCATCCACTACCCAAGGGGTTGAGTGAATGAACGTAGGGCTGACAGAGAGACATGGCTTGGGTGACGAGATGGTTTGTGTGTTCTCGCGCAAGGTTCCCGAACCACTGGATTTCAGTACGCAGTTCAAGAAGTGCCTTGAGTTCCTCAAGACTCACAGCAGGACGATACGAGACGCAGAGCGTCTCAATCTGTATGTGACCGGACTCACACCACTGCTCACGTCTTTCCTACAAGCGTGGGCGTACCAACCCACTAGGGGACTGAATAGACTTGACAACGTCAGCCTAGTGCTGATGCACTACGACAAAGAGAACGATGATTGGGTGTCGCAGAGATGGGAGTCATGAAGTTAGAAGCGCATGAGTTGGAAGAGACATACTACACGAAGTCGGACGTGCATCAGAGATACCCTCGCAAGGCCAAGCGCATCCGCTTGGGTTTCAGATACGACCCTGAAATCAACGAGGTGTTGAAGCGCGAGTTGAAGAAACTGGATGGCTTCTACAACGTCAAGTTCAGCGAGGGGTCGTGGTCGGTACGCAAGGACAACGAAGTCCTGCGTATGACGAGGGACATATTCGAGCAGTTCGGCTATGATGCTGATGTCTTGAAGGAGTTCCACACCAAGGGTGAGCCTCCCAAGAACACAAGCGTGGCAGCCATACCCATAGGTGACACAATCGCTCTTGTGTGGCCCTACATACCTGACATGGCTCTCAGGGACAGGGTGCGTGAGATAGTCAAGGGGGTTCCTAACAGGAAGTTCGATGGTGACAAGAAGCATTGGGTGATACCCATCAACCAAGCGGGCTTCTTGAAGAAGAGGCTAGACGATGTGTATCCACCACTGGCAGAGGCCATAGGCTCTCTGGATGAAGTGGAGACATACGTGGAGAAGCATGCTGAGCGCATACACATCAGCAGTGCAGCGGAACTCACCAATGAAGAGACAATAGAGGACATGAGGGAGAGGCTTTGTGTCTCCTTCAACGATGGTTGCGAGTTGTACCCCTTCCAATACGTAGGTGTTCGATTCGCTGAACTCGCGGGTGGCAGATGCCTGATAGGTGATGACATGGGCATAGGGAAGACGATTCAGGCTCTCGCCTATGCATCCTTACACAAGGAACTCTGGCCTGTCCTAGTCGTGTGTCCTGCCAGTGTGAAATACAACTGGGCCAAGGAGATAGAGACTTGGATTAGGGAGCCTTCCTACCAAGTGGTGAATGGGTACAAGGGTGACTTGGAGGATACTGACATCACCATAGTGAACTACGATTTGATGGATAGGAGGAAAGAGCAACTGATGGACATGGGATTCAACCTAGTCATCTTCGATGAGTCTCACTTCCTCAAGAACAACACTGCGAAGAGGACCAAGGCATCTCTGGAGATAGGCAAGAAGTCCAAGAGCGTACTGTGTCTCAGTGGGACGGCAATCACTAGCAGACCGGAGGAGTACTTCACCACTCTCAACTTGTTGAGACCGATAGAGTTCCCCTCATGGTTGAAGTTCGTGCAGAGGTACTGCAATGCGTACCACAACGGATACGGATGGGACACACGTGGTGCGTCAAACACAGATGAGTTACATGCCATCTCAAGGGACTTCGTCATCAGGAGACTGAAGAAGGAGGTAATGGAGGAACTGCCTGACAAGGTCAGACAGGACTTCATGGTCGAGCCATCGGTGTCTGACATGAAGAAGTACAAGGACACCCAATCGTCTTGGATTGACGAGTATAGGCTACACAAGCAGAACAACACACTACCCGCAGGGTTCGTGTTGAACATGCTGACTGACTTGCGTCACGAGTGCGGTCTCATCAAGGTCAAGCCCGCAGTCGAGTGGGTGCTTGAGTATCTGTATTCAACAGGGAGGCCAGTGGTGGTATACACACACCACAACGATGTCATGGAGACTGTGTGTGCCTTCCTCAAACTGGCTGATGGTAGTCCCTTGAGCAGCATCGTTGTCAAGACGATATCCGGGTCAGTCAGCGCAGCGAAGAGACAGGAGACAATCGAGTCATTCCAGAGAGGGGAGATAGACGTGCTAGTATGCAACATACTGGCTGCCAACATGGGTATCACACTCACACAGGCGGACACAGTGGTGTTCGTGGAGAGGGAGTGGGTTCCCGCTACCGAGGAGCAAGCGGAGGACAGGGTGAACAGGATTGGACAGGAGTCCCAGAACGTACACGCTGTGTACCTGTGTGTTGCTAACACAATAGACGAGCGGTTCGCTCGCATTGTCTCTCAGAAGAGAGACGTGGTGAAGGGAATCCTAGACGGTGGAGAGGGGGAGCAGCGTCACAGGATTGCGAGTGAGTTGCTCAAGCACATGGTGCAAGCGGGTGACCTACCTGAGGAGATGTTGGGGGACTTCGGGCTTTGAATATTCTATTCAGATATAAACTGAGAGCGTTTGCATATAAAGGAACAACACGGTAAGGATGAGAAACATGGCAACGAAAAACAGCAA
>CEON01119936.1_pt1 | contig 11641 bp, 9 predicted proteins | sample 530291 | NCBI WGS metagenome assembly CEON01 (sample SAMEA2619888, study PRJEB7988) | marine metagenome | biome: marine biome (ENVO:00000447); feature: surface water layer (ENVO:00002042); material: "saline water (ENVO:00002010), including plankton (ENVO:xxxxxxxx)" | depth 5 m
AATAATAATCCAGCACTTGCATCACCTTGATATAATGCTGCTGCCGTCAATAATTTTTGTCGAAGGTCAGGCATCGTACTCGGAATAGGCATTGCATCGAGTAATCCTTTTTTCTGAGCAACAGATGCGGCTTCTAATCCGATTTGTAAAGCATTTCTTTGTGATTGAGATAGACTACCAAGAGGTGCAGTGGTTAAATCTACAATTTTATTTCGTAAATTTTCCTCAAGATTCTGAGCAGCAGAAGTTGCTGCATCAGTAATACACTTTGCATTAACATCAATCTTCTGTAAATTGTTTATTCCTGGTATAGCCATTAGTTCAAATCAATCCTTGAGCCATCAATATCGACATTTGACCCGGCTGTTATAGTTATTTGTGTAGATGCGTCGACATCTAAATTTTGTTGAGTAAATAAAGTCATAGTTTTAAATGCATTCACAGTTAGAATATCTTGACAAGTATATTTTGACTCTCCAACTGTAGTTCTAGTTTCTGTTGCTCCAATATAATGAGTAGAATCTTCTAAAATTCTACTATCAGAATTTAAATTTATTTGACCATCGAAATTTTTAACAACATGTCTATATTCGTTTCCACCAATACGAGTTTTAAAATCTTCTTTTACATTAATTGATCGTTCTTGGTCTACTTCTATTTGTTCGTGTTTACCAATTTTAGATTGTCTACTTCCTTTTATATATTCTGTCTTATTACCTTCGACTTCTAAATGATAATTACCTTTTACCAAAGTACGCATATCACCATCTATCGTTAGATTACAATTTCCTTTTACATAAACATTTTTATTTTTGAAAGTAACCTGATATTCATTCCCAACAACTGTTAAAGTTTTATCACCTTCGGCCGTTACTTCGTTATAAGTACCCGATTTATGGAAGTCAGATATGCGTTCGTACCCTTCTGTCTCGTCGTATTCATTAACATGCCCAACTCTGTATTCGTGGACGTGATTGTCGGGATATTTAGGAGATATAATGTCTTCAACTCTCAAATTATCCCAAGTATTTCTTGTATAATAACTAGAATGTTCCGGTTCAGCAACGGTTGATAAGTTACCAGGTATCGCAGTTTCTATTTGTTCTTGTCTTAAATTATCTTTTGTTTTATATAATACATTCTCAGCAAATACTTTTCGAGCTGGTTCTGGTGTATCAATCTCTCCGTCGTTTCTCGGATGTTCATCATCGGGGTCAGAGAAACCTTGTTCGGGGTCTTTCTTAAATGATACCGACGGGAAAGAACCCATAATAACTGGCTCTTGAGCATTAACACCATCTCTAAAAAATCCTACAACCCAAGAGCCTGGTAATAATCCAGTACCCGAACGACCAATACCACTCATTGAAGCAGAGGTAATTGGAATCATTTGGTGAGCCCATGGTAAATGTTCCGTAGGTAAACCTTTTTCTTCATCTTTATCGTCGGTATGATAACCATAGCAACGAACTTTTACACGACCCATTTCTTCGGGGTCATTGATATCTTCAATAACTCCTACAAACCAACTAAAATTTTGATATATATTATCTTTCATATTATACCGATATACTAAACGAGTCTCTCTTTGCAATTATATCACATCTATAATCATTTACGTCAAAGACATGAGTGCAAGATGTTATTAGAAATTTACCAGATAAATGTTTATCTTCTAAACTTTCATCTAATCCATATATGTCCATTGATTGTGGGTCGACATTTCTAGGAAAGACTAAAGAAATTACTTGTCCTGCATTTAAATCAAAGTCTCCCATTAATTGAACATCATGTGTCATTGTATCTAAATTAGCTTGATGAGATTGCATTTCAGAAACATTTTTATTTAATTCATCATTATAACCTGATGCACCTTCCCATGCCATAGCATTCACAGACATATTATTTGATTTAGTATCAAATTTATTACTTGGGTCATCTGTTTCAGAAGAAAATGGTTTATTATCATTTAATGTTGCAGATTGATTATAAGTGAATTGTGAAGTTATATAACTTTTATTTGACCAATCCATAGTATTTGTTTTAGAAGCATATGCACCTTCTTGACCAGAGAAAAATTTTGATAAATCCATAAAAGAATTTACTCTTAATATTCTTTTTTTCCTATCTTCATAGTCTTCTGTGCTATATGCATTATGAGAAAATATTTTTGTTGCATGATATTTTTCATAGGGTACTTTTTTTACTAAATTTTCATAAGAAACCATATTAACTTTACTATCTAAAGTTTGGAAAATATAAAACGGTCCACCATTTGCATCAAAACAATGTTTTCTTAAAAATTCTATAGCCTTCAATGGGTCTTGTTTATTTAATATTCCAACACTTTTAGTATTTACTTCACCTATAACATTTAATTCATCAACACCTAACTCAGAAAATAAATTTTGTATCTCTTCTGTTATATCTCTTTTTCTTCCATAACTTCTAGATACTGTTAATGATGCAGAATTATAAGCAAAAGCAGATATTGCAGATAAAGTATAGTTCGCAACCTTCTCTTGTTCATCAGACCGATTGTAATTATTATATTCTGTAACTTTAAATGTATGAATTACTTCTTTTATTGGTGTAGGACCGTCTTTAAAATCTGCTTTATTAAAAATAATTGTAATTAATTCTTGGCCAATGATAGGAAATCTTTCAAAAAATGCAGCTGATTCTTGAATTGTTAAATTTAAAATAAGAGTTGGAGAATAAATACTTTCTGTAATTTCTATTTTTTGAGTTATGAATCTAATATCTTCTTCTTTTCCACTTGCACTTGTCATTGTAATAGATTGAATCTGTGCAATATTAGGAACTGCCGCCAAGCCAGAACTTGCTGAAGCGTTATTTGTATCAATATTAGTTACTTGTCCAATAGAACTCATTGTCTAATTAATCTTTCAAATTCAGTTGCGAAAGCCTCCGCTACATCAGGTTTAAGAACCAACAATTCTTTCTTTTCATCATTGCTATTTCGAAGAGCTTCTTGATAAGTTACAGGAATAAACCCTTCCCCACCATTTTTTCTATAATCATAAATTGATTTTTCGACACCATCAGAATTTACATAATGAGAAATGGCATCTCCCATTTTAGATATGACTGCATTCTGACCACCAGTATTATTAAAATTGATTCCACCCCAAGTTCCTACACCACTAGTTGCACCTTTGTTATCATCATCTTGAATTAAAAAGTATTGGCTAAATACAGTATCAGCTGCAATATCTTCATGTGTACCATTTTTAATAAGATTTTCATATATTTTTTTAGGGGTATCTAAAAATCCTATTGCTTGAGCAGGAAATTCAAATAATGTATCTAACCATTCTATTGCTCTCTTTTGAAATTCAGGTTTTTGAGTATTTAATTCTGCAACATTAAATATTGTTCCTATTCCTGTAGTATCTGTTCCAACATTTGTTATACTTGATGCAGGAGATTTTCTATAATTACCATCTGGTCCAGTTGTTCGAACAGTTAAATCAGGTAATGGTATAGATTCGAAGTTTAATGTGGCTCTATATTTATTATAATCGGATAATTTATGAATTGTCCATTGGCCATCTATATAAGTAAGATAAGTATCCGATTCACTATTATAATATTCTCTAAATGTTGAATCTGTAGATAAACCTGATCGTGGTGTATTTGATATAGCACCTTCAATTCCTTTTATATCTGATACATATGTTCCATTTAATAAAGAAGAATCACCAGTAAATCCACCGATTATAAATTTATGTGGATAAACAGTATCAAAAGTTAATATTTGTTGTTGACCTGCAAATAAACCAAAACCAGAATCTGCATTTTTAACAACTAATTGTAATCTATCATGGTCATATAATACTGGTTCGGCAGATGGTGGATTAGTTTGTGTTGGAGTATTTCCAACATATTGTGAAATTTTAACTCTTAATTCAGAAAAATCATTTACAGTAGGATTTAATCCAGCTAATGTATTAGTTATTCTATTAAAACTTGGTAGAGGTGAAAGATAATCCGTATTAGTTATTGTATTTCCATAATAATCTACATATGTTTCTGATGTATTCGGAAATGGCAATTGAATAACTGAATATGGTGTATATTCTTGTTCGATTTCTTTTTCTAATTGTAAATCAGATAAAGGCCAATCTTTCAATCCGCCTTTTAAATTATCATTAACAATAAAAAATGTCCAATAAAAATCTGGTCTTCCATATAATCTAGTAGAAAGTTGGTCTGGTCTTTCACCATCTTCTAAAAATATTTTATCATAAGCTAGAAGGTCTTCTGTTTTTCCAGTAACATCGACATATCTAAAACTATCTACAAAAGTTTTTACCTCATCATTAATTATTATATCTCTTAATGGAAATTTACTAAAAAACATATTATTCCTTAATCATTATCTGTTGCTGTTACACCATCTCGACCAAATCCGCCACCAGTAATTTTATATTTCTGATTAAATCCGACTCCGTCGCCTGCACTTGAATCATATCTAGAAGCTATACCTGTAAAATGACTTGGAATACGATTATTTGTCGCAACAGATGCAACATTTCCGCTATCTCCTATTCCAATTAATTGGTCTACACCTAGATTTTCCATATTATCTATATCTTGTCTTGTTAATTGACGTGTTTCTGTCATTGTAATTGATATATCAACTTCCATAGGTGCACCATCAATGTGATACATATTAGCTTGACTATTAAATGTTGAACTAAAATTAGTTAAAAAACAAGAATATATTTTAGGAATAAATTTGTTTATAGAATCAGGCTGATTTAAATCTAAAAATTTGATATTCCATACAGGTGGATATTGTAATGTGACTGATGCAGTTCCACTGTTATCTTCTATACCTCTTAAACCCGCTGCTACCGCATATGTATTTCTTCTAAATGTATGATGAATGGCTTTTATCATATCAGTTTCTTTAGGTGTCTGAGCTATCATTTTAAATGTAAATGTAAAATTTCTTATTCCATTAGATTTAAATGTAGTTGCTGTATTAGGATTACTAACAACCCCTTTAATCAATTGTGCTTGAGCCATAACATCAGTCCCAACTGCATTTGCTACTTGTCCTGTTATATCAGTTAGTATTTTTTTGCCTAACCCAAGAACACCACTTACAGTTTTTCCTGCACCTGCTCTTCCTGCGGATGCTCCACCTAAAAAAGCTGCCGAAGCTCCTAATTCAGCTTGACTAAATTGAGCTTGGTCTTGGAATTGGATATTACCTGGCGATGGAAAAAATATATGAGTGTAATATAATCCTTTTCCTCTTACATTACCATAAAAGTTTTCACCTGCGCCAGACTCTCGTGCTAAACAAGTAAACATTATTAATGGCGGAGTGTCTGTATCGTTCTCTGTTAAATTTAGTGGATATTTTAATTGTACAGCCATATATAAATACCTTTAGTTATAACTCTATTTATAGGAATTGTCATGGCATATCGCGGGAAATATAAAGTTAAGAAGCCAGAAAAGTATGATGGTGATTTTAAGAACGTAGTATATCGTTCTCTTTGGGAAAGACAGTTCTTTAGATGGTGTGAAGATAATGATAATGTAATCAAATGGAACTCAGAAGAAATAGTAGTTCCTTATGTTTGTAGAACAGATATGAAACCCCATAGATATTTTATTGATTGTTATGTAAAATTTAAAGGTGGTAAAACTTATTTAATTGAAATAAAACCTGAAATACAAACAGTCGCTCCAGTAGAACCTAAAAGAAAAACTAAAAAATATTTGACAGAGGTATTAACATATGTCAAAAATACTTCTAAATGGTCAGCCGCAGAAAAATATGCTAATGAAAGAGGTTGGCAATTTAAGATATTTACAGAAAAAACATTAAAACGCCTAGGAATACGCTTGTTAAACTCATAAATAGTGATATGGCGATGTCATTACTAAAAAAGTTTGAAGGTGGATTATCTTTCAATGAAATAGAGTCTTACACCTCAAAGGCTCGCACTTGGTATTTAAAAGAATTAGAAGGTCTTGCTGTAAATAGACAAGCTCTTTTAAAAGATACTGAGACGAGACAAAGAGCAAGATTGATGCCAGGAAGAATGTTTATGTTTTTCTATGACCCAAAACATAAAGAAACACTTCCTTATTATGATAGATTTCCTTTAGTAATGGTCGTCGATAAAGTAAAAGGACATCCAGGTTTTTATGGTTTAAATTTTCATTACTTGGATTATAGAAAAAGGGCAATATTGTTAGAAAGGTTACTACAATATAAAACAAACGATAGATTTGATGAGACAACAAAATTAAGATTAGAATATAGAACTTTAAAAGCTGCAGGAAAATTAAAAGCATATAAACCTTGTTTTAAACATTATCTTCCAAGACAAACAATAGGAAGAATAAAAGAAGTTCCTGCAGAATATTGGGAAACAGTTTTATTTTTCCCAAGTGAACAATTTAAGAAGAAAACTAAAAATGCAGTATTCGCAGAAAGTAGAAAGGCAATTCGATAATGGCTATATCTATTGATGATTTAAAATCGGGCTTGTATAGAGGTTTAGCTAAACCAAATCTATTTGAGATTGAATTTCCAATACCTTCTGCACTAGAAGGTTTTACCTCTATGAGAGAATTAAATTTACTATGTCAATCATGCACAATGCCTGGAAAACAAGTAACAACAGTAGACCACCCATATAAAGGTTTCAGACAAGTTGAAAAATTTCCTACAGGATATACATTTGATGATGTAACATTTGAATTTTTAGTAACTAATGATATGTTTATCAAAACATTATTTGATGAATGGCAAAATTTAATTTTTAATCAAGATAGAGCTGGTGGCACAAGACAAGCTGGAGAATATAGAGTAAAATATAAAAGAGAAAATGCTTTTAGAGAAGATTATGTGTGTGATGTATCAATATATCAATTAACTAGTAATGATACACAATCAGATACAAGAAGAATTTATGGAGTAAAATTATTAGAGGCATATCCCATTACTTTAAATGCATTAAATTTTGCACAAGATAGTAATAATATGACTCAAAAATTGAGTGTTACAATGACTTATAGAGATTTTGTATCAAAAAATATGGTAACAGATGCTAGTTCAGCTATCAACGGACCTTTTCAAGATGCAACTAACCCAAGAAACATAAATATAGTATAAAGGAAAATAAATTATGGCATTACCAAAATTAACAGCACCAAAATATCAGATAGAGGTGCCGTCTACCAAGAAAATGATTGAATATCGTCCTTTCTTAGTGAAAGAAGAAAAAGTATTGATGATGGCGCAGGAGTCTGAAGACCCCAAACAATTGCAATCTGCAGTTGAAGATATAATTGAAACATGTACCTATGGAGCAATAAAACCATCTGAACTAACAGCTTATGATTTAGAATATATATTTCTAAATTTAAGGGCAGTAAGTGTTGGAGAAACTGTAGAAGTAGGAATTAAATGTGAACATTGTGATAAAGTAAATCAAATCGTAGTCAATCTAAAAGAAATTAAAGTACAATTTCCCGAAGTAGAGCCTGAAACTACGATTATGTTAGAAAAAGATATAGGTATCACTATGAAACCTATAACTTTAGGAGCTACTAAACTTTTAGCTGATGATGCAGAAATCACAGATATGGTCGGATTAGTTATCGATACAATTTTTGATAAAGATAACGTCTATCCTACAAAAGATTCTACTGTAGAAGAAATTAAAGATTTCGTAGAGAGTTTAAACCGAGAACAATTAGGAAAGATTCAAGAATATATATCTAATCAACCTAAATTGATTCACACAGTTGAATTTAAATGTATTCATTGTGGAGAAATGAATAAAATAACATTGGAGGGTCTGCAAAGTTTTTTCGCATAGCCCTCTCACATGAGAGTTTGGCAAATCATTATAAAACTAACTTTAATATGATGCAACATCATAAGTATAGTTTAGATGAATTAGATAATATGATACCATGGGAGAGGCAAATATACGTCACACTACTTAGTAATTGGATTCAAGAAGAAAATGAAAGACGTGCTAAAGAAGAAGCTAAAATGAATTCTAGCTATGGCAGAAGATAATAAAAAATTAGAATCATTAATTGAAAAATTAAATGAGAAATTAGACAAAGATAATCGTCAAAATCTTCTTCAACGACGTAAAGATGCCGCTGAAGCTAGAAACGATCGTATATACGATAAAAGAAAAGAAACTCGACAAGCACTTCAAGATATAGAAGATCGTAAAGAAGCTAAATTATTCGAAACAAGACAAAATGAAGCAGCTCTTGCAACTCAGAAGTCATTATTATCTGCGTTAAAAAAAGATTCTAAATCTGATAAATTCGCTTTCGGAACTTTACAAGAAACCCTTGGTACAATCTTTGCTGAACGCTTTCAGTTCAGAGAAGAAGGTCGTCCAGTTAAAATTACTGGTGTAGATGTAGTAAGAAGAAAAGAAGCTAAAGGTCTTCCTGTTAGAATTACAGAAAGAAGTGAAACAGGTGAAAGATTATTCGGTGGTTTAGATAAAATACCTGTGTCTATAAAAGAATTTGGTAATGCTATTACAAATGAATTAATGGCATTGTCCATTGATTTTACAGAGAGTATTGATGATTTAAATACTGAGTTTAAATCTACCCAATTAGCATTAGGTGGTATTCTATCAGAAACTGAAAAATCTGGTAGTCAACTTATTACTCAATTAGAATCTCTTGGCCAAGTATTATTTGAAATTTCTGATGCATTAAGAGATAATGTAAATCCGAATCAAATGGGGTTTGGAAACCTAGATGATGATAACTTCTTTAATAATCGTAATTATGGTGGTGCTTTTGCTAATGGTGGATTTCTTAAAAAAGGAATGTTTGGGTTAGTTGGTGAAAGAGGGCCCGAAATATTATACTCTGATGTAGATGGTACTAGAGTTTCTTCTATGGAATCTTTACCTAGAGACCCACGATTATTAAAAAGAATTAGTGATGACCTAATTGCAAACGGTGGTATAGGTTCTGTTAGAGTAGATGATAACACAGATAAAGTAAGAATCCGTTCACTTCGCGAAGCATTCTTTGGAGATACAGGAACTCCTAAAAGATTAATCGAATTATTCAATCAACAAATGGTTGAAGAAATGAATCGAGATATTGAATATATGCGCGCGGCTTTTATGGATAACCGAGCAAGTTCTGGTTTAGCAGTTGCACTTAATCAAGCCGGATTTGGTCATGCACATGATTTATTTTTTGATGACAAAGGTAAAGTAGAAGCGATAGAAACTTTACGACAAATACAAAGCGGACCTCATCAAGGTAGAGAATCCATTGCAGCAGAAATTGTTCATCGTCTTGGTGGTAAAGACCACTTTTTTCCAAATATTGGTGTAAGAGGTAAAGAAATATTTAATCACTCAAACTCGCCAGATATGGATAGTATATTTGCAGCGCTGAGACCATTTAATTATCCATTCCCATTCTATCGAGGTATAACTGGTGATGAAATGTTTCAATTACATAAAAATGAAACATTAAGAGACGAATATCGAGGATTTGCACGCGCACTAGATAGGTCAGAAAAACTTGTACGTAATGACGTAAGATATTCTCCTAATTCTTTCCCACAATATCTCAATGAAATTTTAGGAGTTCGAACAATTAATGAATTAATTGGATTCCTTTCACCTCCAATGACTCAAGCATTTACTGCAAACGAAGAGATAGCAGAAGGTTTCGCTGAATCTAAAGGCGGGCAATCCGGCCGCGAGTTCGGTGATCGTCTTACTAACATGATAAAAATTGAAGGTGGATTATCGGGATTATTTCCGTTTCAAGGATTTTTATCTTCTTTTACTGAGTTCCTTATTCAAAGATTTAGAGGTATTCTTTCTGCAGATACAGTTCACCGATTTAAAAATGAAAGTGGTTCAGGTGTTGGTAGGGGATATCTACTAAACGCGCTTGGTGACAATATAGTAAATGATTTTGAATATGAATCTGAACATCTTATGCATCCGCAACATAAGTTAAAATTTTTAGGCTATAAACATTTCTTTAACGAAGGTGATAGCATGAATCAAATGCATGATATCATATACAGATTTAAAGATGCCGGTTCATTCCAAAAGGGTGGAGATATTGACCCAGGTAGTAAAGCAGAAGTACACCCTGGTGAGGTAATATTTACTGGTACTGGAGCATCTGTAATCGGTCAAGAAATGGTTAACAATTTTAAATTCCTAGAACCAATGCATGATTTATTAAAAGGGATATATGAATGCCTTGAAGAAATTAAAGATATGCTCAAAGGGTTTTTCAAAGACCCTAAAGTTAGAGGTATGGGAATAATAGGTAGACTTCAAGCAGGAATTGGTGGTTTCTTTGAAGATAAAATTATTACTCCTATAAAGAAATTTGGAAAAGGAATATTAGAATTACCAAAAAGATTATTTGCTCCAATAGGAAATTTCTTTGGGGCATTGAAAAAAGGATTTGCTAAAATATCAGGTCTATTTAAAATTAAAGGTAAGACATTAGATGAACAATCTAAAAAAGATGATAAGAAAAAAGGTGATGGCCCTATTGGTAAAATGATTAGTTTCTTTAAACGTCTTGGTGATAGTATAAAAGATATAGTGAAAGGAAGTATTGCATTAGGATTTATAGGTGCATCACTAATTCCATTTGGTATTGCTTTACAAAAATTTGCATCGTCTAGCTTTAAAGCTTTAGGTATGTTGATATTATTAATTCCTACTATCAATCTTGGTTTAATTCCTATGTTCAATGCATTAAGTTTCAACATAGGGAATATAATAAGAGGTTCGATAGCATTAGCTTTGATGGGTGCTTCATTAATTCCTTTCGGTATCGCTCTTAATAAATTTAATACAATAGATACCGCAAAAACATTTATTGCTTTAGGTGCTTTGACGGCTTATGCAGCAGCATTTGGTCTAGCTGGATTATTTGTTGCGAATATCGCTTTAGGAGCTGTAGGATTAGCTTTAATGGGTGGAGCTTTAATTCCATTTGCTATTGCTCTTAATAAATTTAATGAAGTCGATTTTGACCAAGTATTTATTGGTCTTGGAGCTCTATCTGCATTTGCCGGAGTAGCTACATTATTTGGATTAGTAGCTCCATTATTAATTGTTGGTTCAGTAGCTCTTGGATTATTAGGAGCTGCTTTAATTCCATTTGGTATTGCAGCTCAAAAAGCTGGTGATGGTATAACGAAGGTTGCTGAAGGTCTTACTTTAATGCAAGATATTGATGGTAAGAATTTAAAATCAATAGGTGCTGGAATGACGGCACTTTCTCTTGGTATGGGTGCTTTAGTAGGTGGTGATTTACTAGGTTCTATTGGAACAGGATTAGCTAAGATATTTACATTCGGAGCATATAAATCTCCATTCGAGAAATTATTATTAATTGGAGATAAAGGTGATGGTTTAGAAAAAGCTGGTCGTGGATTGAGAATGTTAGGCATGGGATTAGGTGCATTTAATGAAGGGTTAAAAGGATTGTCCGGCAAAGCAATGAATGATTTATTAGATTTCCTAGAAGAAGTAGGAAAAGATAAACATAAATTAAAAGCACTAGAAGTAATGACACCTGATTCTTTCTCTCAAACAACAAA
>CEON01066628.1_pt1 | contig 11638 bp, 20 predicted proteins | sample 530291 | NCBI WGS metagenome assembly CEON01 (sample SAMEA2619888, study PRJEB7988) | marine metagenome | biome: marine biome (ENVO:00000447); feature: surface water layer (ENVO:00002042); material: "saline water (ENVO:00002010), including plankton (ENVO:xxxxxxxx)" | depth 5 m
AGAGGACGAAACTTTCATAACTGCTTTATGATCCTTGATGAAGCACAAAATGCTACATTCGACCAGATCAAAATGTTTATTACAAGAATTGGTAAAGATTCAAAGGCGGTAATAAATGGAGACTTAAGACAGTCCGATCTAGGCAAGCAACAAGGAGGCTTGCATACCTGTATGGAAAAATTAGTTGAGGTCTCCGGTGTAGGAGTTTGCGAGCTTGACTATAGCGATATTGTGCGAAGCGATATCGTGTCAAAAATTCTCATGAGATTAAATAAGAAAGAAGACGACGATGAACCGGTTAAATATTTTTAGAGGGATTTTCTTAGGTGTTATTTTGCTCGTAGGAGCTAGGGCTGAGCATAATAATCGTGATCTGCAGGAGAGACTTACTATCTTGGAAGAAGGTATATATTACAACACGTCAATATCAGACGACACGGCCATGAAGTTTGAAACATTTTTACAGGCTCTTTCTAACGAGCTTCCAACAGAGGTTGAGGCTTACGCTACTAAGGCCGCAGAGAGAGTGGCTAGAGAAACAACTATAAGCACGCTGAAACAATTCTCAGAAAATTTAAAGAAAATAGATGTAAAACTCGATAAGTAATTCTATAATATCATAGATTATTTATAGGAGTTATACATGCCGACATATGATTATGAATGCAGTGAGTGTGGTTATCACAAAGAAGTTTTTCAGAAGTTCTCTGAGAAGCCTCTTGTAAGTTGCCCAGAATGCAAAAAACATAAATTCAGAAGAGTAATTCTAAACCCTCCTCATGTTTCCGTCAAGGGTGAACCGACTACAATCCAACATTTAGCTGACCGCAACACTCAAAAACTCGGCAGGTATGAGCTTGAATCTAAAATGCAGGCTGACAACATGGACAAGGTTAAGAAAGACCGAGAAGTCAATCAACGCAGAAACAAAATAAACAAGATGACAGCAGCCCAAAAGAAAAAATATATAGAGAAAGGCGAATAATGTCTAAGACTATACGAGCAGAACAACCACATAAGGCTAGAATTAGATTCGCTATAGACATCTTCCCAATGGGTAAAGACGGTTCATTGCACCCAACTCCCGTTAGCCCTGAAGAGTTGACAAAATATGGAATTACAGACTTTGCTGAAATTTTCATAGACGGAATCGACAAACATAATTGTATTAAAAACCTCATTTCTAAATTGGAGAGCTTAAATGGCTAGATGGGAACATGAAGACGTTAGCAATCTAGATCTTCCAGATCCAGATAGGATAACTCATACTTATTATGGATCGGATGCATCTGAAACCGCAGAAGATTCGGCATTTGCTAAGCTTGCCAACAACAAGGGATTTAAAACATATTATATTAAATACGGGAGAGGTGATTTGTTTGACCCGCTAGGAGCAGACAAAGGAAAGCATAATCGTCCATACTTTACATTTAGAAAAGTAGACGAAAAAGTTTTTGCTTATTATATGGAATATCTCTCTACGTTGGACAGGATTTTTTTGACAAGAGCTCGCAGAGCATTAATGGAGAATAGTTAAATGACTAAGACAGGCCCACTTTCTAAAGAAGAAAAGACTTATATTGAGGACAACAAAGACAAGAGCGCAGACTCTATCGCTAAAGATTTAGATAGATCTGAGAACATTGTCAATAAACACCTTACGACGGTCAAGACCGAGCAGGAAGGCGCTGAAGGAGGACAAGAATGGTCTCCTCCTAAAGCGGGCGAACAGTTTGCTCGTAACCAAAAGTATGGAGCTACAGTGATGACTGAAAGCGCTTCCATGACTGGCGACGAAAATAAAAAGAAAACCCCTAGAGCTATACCAGACCGAATGAGAGATTATATTTGCGAAATCAAGAGGGATGAAAAATGATATGCACTGTCAGAGATGACTATATAAGAAAACTAATCATGGAAGATATTTCCATGACTTGGAAGTGCACCCTAGACGACGGTACTGTTGTTTGGGGTGACTATGAAAGACCCGGACTTACTTTAAGTCCTTGGGTTAGACTAAAGGAGTACTGTGAGGAATCCGGCAGAAACATAGTCAAAATTCAATGTATAGTCATAGGTGCGCCAGAAGAGGTTGTATACGAAGATGAAAACGGTCTTGACGGCGTGTTTATTGCTAGAGGCTATTCCAAAGACATAGATATGGCTACAGGCGATGGGCCTTCCTATCAACATATGACCTTTGGTTTATTGAATGAAAATCTAAATCAAGTTGATATTAAAAAATATAGCTGGCCTGAATGTGAATTTGTTGATTTTGTTCAGACTAGAAATGTTACACAAGAAAACCTTTCTTTTATGATTTGGCGAAATGGCGAAACAAAGAAGTCAAACGAGCAAATTCAAGTCACCCTCAACGGGTGAATATTGTACCGCAGCTCAATACATTGCAGAAATACTGATACAGCGCAAGGCAGAGTCCGAAAACAAAGGCTCTCTCGCGTACAAGTTTTGGAACAAGACCCAAAAAGCAGCTTACACTAGACAGGTACAGTCTGTTAGTAAGTTGATATCTGAGTTTGGTGAGCGTGCAGTTTTTGATTATATAGTAAACAAAAACAAAAAGGTTTATTCTGCAATGCCAAAGTGGGTCAAAGAGGGGATCGAGAAGCACGCATACTTTCTAAGCAAGAAAAAAGAGGTTATCAAAGAACCTAAGCATATTCGCAAAGAAAGCGTAAATTCTAAACCCAGAAAAACATATGGAAAGAAAACACTTTTTTCAAAATTAAGGAGCTCTAATGGCAAGAGTAAAGAAGAATGATCCTGCGTTTGTTAAGGATATTATTAAAAAATATGGGAATGTTATCTCTACCGGCAACCAGATTCTAGAGCGTAGAAAAGATTACAAAGTTGTGACTGTTAGTCCTGCGATTGATTTATCTTTAGGCGGTGGAATTAAAGAAGGCTCTTGGGTCATCTTAACTGGAGACCCGAAATGTGGCAAGACCACCACAGCCCTTCAGATCGCTGCAAACTGTCAGAAGGAAGGAAGGCCGATTATTTATTTGGACGCAGAGGGAAGGCTCAAAGAAATGAATCTTCTTGGTATTGACGGTCTAGATAAAGAAAAAATGCAGGTGATCCATTCCGAAGACGAGCCACTCAGCGCTGAAGCATTTTTAGACATCGCTGTCAAGTTAGTCAGTGCAAAAGAGAATGAAGGCTGTGTCTGTATTATTGACTCCACGTCATCACTCATGCCCGCAAAAGAGCTCGATGGAGACATGACTCCCGGACGAGCAGGTTTACCAAAGATTCTTTCGGTATTCTGCAAAAAGATGGGACAGATTGTTCCAAACCAACGAGCCACCTTGATTATTATCACACACTTCATTGCTAATACTTCAGGGTATGGAGCGTCAAGAATGCCGGATTGTGGGCGTAAAATCCAATATCAGGCAGACACACGAATGGAAGTCAAATCAATCAGCCCTTGGGTTCAAGGAGATCGTCAAGTTGGTCAAGCTGTTAACTGGAAAGTTGTATGTTCCTCTATGGGATCTCCGGGAACAGAGTGCCAAAGCTGGGTCAGATATGGACACGGTATCGACAAAGTTCAAGAATTAATTATGTTAGGTCTAGATCTAGGTCTTATCGGAAAAGCAGGTGCTTGGCTGACTTGTGAGTTTATGTTAGGCCACACAGACATTGTAAAGGAAATAAAGCCCGAAGTAGACATAGACGACACAGAGGCTGTGCTTAAGTCCGTTAAATTTCAAGGGCAGGAAAAACTTTATAACTTCTTTTTGTCAAACGACAAAGTGGTTGATATTTTAGAAAAAGAGATAAGGTTAATGCTTTAATGTATATAGAGCAACACTGCAAAATTAATGAAGAAAACAAAGTACATAGCCCAATAGATATTGTAGATGATACAATAACTAGATGTTTTTTCGGCTTGCGCGGCGGCCATGTCTCTGGGGATAGTGATGTATTTCGTACATGTCTCACTAGAGTATTAGGCTTAAGTTTGAAAGGACTTAAGAACGCATGTAAATTAAATAATATCTGCTTTAATGATCTGCCAAGAGAAAACCTAATCGTATTTTGTGATGATTTTTCCGCTCATTTTGACATGAGAGGTTATCACAGGGCTTCCAAAAGCCGAAGAGGTACTAGACTTGAAAATCATTACTGGTTTGGCACCGACTTTGATAGATGGGCTCCTATTGATTTGGATTCACTTTTTTCTCATTTTGACAATATATTCGTAACCAACCTGAAGTCACCAATAGTTTCTTCTTCTATCGGTAAGCAGCTATATCCTATTCCTATTGGGCCATTTCCCGACACGGACTCACATGCCAATTTGGTGCCATCAGAAAATAAACGCCATTTAGTGCTCTCAAGTTTTGATATTACACATCATAATAGAGAAGATCTAAACAATGCAATTCAACATCTTGATTATGTAACACACTTCCCGCCAAACAGTCTCCCCAGCAGGACAGATTTTTATGCGATGTTATCAGAGCACCGATTTTCTATCTGCCCAGAGGGAAACGCTTGCGATACATTCAGGACTTGGGAGTCAATATTGTGCAATTGTGTGCCGATAGTGCAGCCCAGCTTCTGCACGGATATATTTTCTGAAATTTGGCCAATGGTAAAGATGGACTTGTACAAATTTGACGAGAAGCTTCCTGTCAAAATGTGCAAGTTTCTTATGAATAATCCCGGCTTTCAATACGCCGATACGGAACTCTTGAAACAAGAAAATATTTCAGCGCTCATCAAAAGGATAAAATATGAATGTGACAGGACTTGATGGAAAAGTTTGGATTTGGAATCCGACGAGAAGCCAAGCATCAGTCGATGAAAAAAATAGATCTTCTTTTCATAAAAAAGCAAAAATGTTGTTGAAAGAGATCTATCCGTATGATAGAATTTTGCAAGAAGTCACCCTTCCGGGCACAAAAACTGGATCAAGGAAAACACTTCTTTATGCAGACCTGTATATACCAAACAGAGACTTAATGGTAGAGGTGCATGGACAACAGCACTATGAATTTAATTCGTTTTTTCACAAGGATAAGATGGCTTTCTTTAAAGCAAAGGCTAGAGACAACGACAAAAAGGCTTGGTGTGAGCTAAACCATATAACTTTAATTGTATTGTCTCACAGCGAGTCTTTAGAAGAGTGGAGGAGTAAATTTGACTAACGAACAAAAACTTACTGAATTTTTAAGCAATGTAGATGATTGGATTAAAGATAGACATGCCGACTTGGTTGATGTAAATGAAGAAGTTAAGGAAATAATGAGTTTGACATCAGAACAGGTACAGAACCTAGACCCACAGACAGCACTTTCCCATAGCTTTGTTCTTTTTGCCCATGCAGAATACCTACAAACATTACATAATAAAGAGAGAACTGTTCTAGATTTTTGTGCTAACAGTATTTGGTTTATCATAGCAGACAAAATGGACAACTATGGTGGCCAATACGCAAAGTGGGAAGTTAGATATCACTCTGCAATTAAAGAAAACCCACTAGCGTCTGAGCTGTATAGGCTTAAACTAGCTGCGGAGGCTAGATTAAACCGCCTACAATCAAAATCCGATAACACTAGAAGAATGGCTTCTGTTTTACAAGAGATAGGCAAAAGAAGAGGATACTAATGAGTATTATAGATACCGCAAAAAAGCTATTACAAAAAGCTATTGAGTTAAATGATGATGAATTAATTGAAATGGCTAATGCTCTATTGGAAGATGAGGTTGACGCTACAGTCAAAGACGTTTCATTGCCAGAGCCTGAGCCACAAGTTGAGGTTTCAGATACACGAGTTGACCCGTCCCAGTTTACTGTAGAAAAGAGGCCTTCTAGGAACAAGAAAAAATATCAGGCTGTAAATGAAATCTCTCGTGGAGAAAATCTTTTTACTGACGATGGAACTGAACATGCCGATATATCGACCCCTGATTTTGTGCCAACGCAAAGAAGAGGAGCTGCACGAACTATCACACAAACATGTGAGGAATGTGGTAAGAAGTTCAAAGTACCTAAAGTTCACACTAGAGAGTTTTTTGTATGTGACACTTGTTTAAACAATAGGATTAGATAATGATAAAAGTTAAGCTGTTAAGCGAAGAGGCCAAAGTGCCAACCAAATCACACAAGTCTGATGCTGGCTGGGATCTGTATGCTTCCGGTACATCACAACCAATTCATCCGCATAAAAGAAGACTAATATCTACAGACATCTCTTTGGCTATTCCCCAAGGTTACTGCGGTCTTATTTGGCCAAGATCTGGCTTGTCAGTCAAAAGTGGGATTGATGTTCTTGCTGGTGTAATTGATTCCGGCTACAGGGGTGAGATAAAAGTCTGTTTATTTAATACATCAGACACACTAGTGCATATTCATCCGGGAGATAGAATTGCGCAATTAATTATACAAAAAGTTGAAGATATTGAATTTTTAGAAGCTAAAAGTCTAGATGATACTGATCGTGCAGATGGTGGCTTCGGGAGTACAGGAAGATAAATGCCTTTATTTAACAAGAAAGAATACACTATTGTAGAAAAAGACGGCTTGTTTCTCGTCTATGAAAAAATAGAAAGTGAAGATGGAAGTTATACTAATAAAAAGCTAGCATCCTACAACACTGAAAAGGACGCCGAAAACTCTATTAAGTCAAAGAAAGAGCTTAAGAAAGAAGATAGGCGAGAACGTAGAGAGGAACGGGTTGAAGAAAGACGGTCACACCGTTTAGAACGGCTGTCTGCAGTAAAAGATAAACTTTATGCAGTAGCAGCTAAAAGAAAATGGTTGTTTTTTATCATCGCAGGTGCTATAGTAGCATACCTAGTAATCTCTAAGGGCGGACTTGGAGGGGGTGATATTTTAACAAAGATCAAAGGATTTTTTGGATAATGAAAAAAGCAATTACTGTAGAGTGGAAAGACTTTTTACTGGGCGTGTTTATGAGCGCAACTATTTGTATGGGCTTCTATATCTTTAGAGGAATGTGAATGAACTTTGGAATGGTTGCAATCACTACAGCTTCGCTAATGTACTTAGTTGTGTGTATTTCCTGTATAAAACAAAAAGATTATCCACACGCACTTATGTGGTTTTCTTACGCTATGGCTAACATTGGATTATTATGGTACGAAATAAAGAAAATAAGCGGAAATTAGAAGATTTGGCCGCTGAAAGAGCCGTGCTTGCAGGGCTTTGCCAGTATGGAATAGATGTTCTCCTTGACATTGATTACATTGACACAGATTACTTTGTCGATGAAAAAAATCAAGTGATATTCAGCTGCGTAAAAAAGGCGCTCAAAGATACACAAAGGGCCGAACTCGCATCAATTTTGTCGGCGGCAAATCAACTTGACCTATATTCTAATATCAGCAATGAGGAAGAAATTGGATTTCTGCGATCACTCTTTAACTTCCCGATACACCAAGAGAATGTCCGTATTCATGCTGAGAAATTGGCAAAGCTCAAAGTAGCGAGAGATGTAAAACAAACACTTAATATTTGCTCGTCTAGGATTGAGAAAATAACAGGTGATGAGGACATAAATGATATTATATCAATCGTAGAAACACCAGTTCTTGATGCCACTGCCAAGATCTATCAGACATCTGATAATAAGCCAGAAATTATTGGCGGTGAGTTGGAAGAATATATTGAGTTCTTAAAAGACAACCAGAGCGAGATGATGGGAATCAGCACCGGCTTTCCTACTTATGATGAGGCAATCGGAGGTGGGCTAAGAAGAAAGTGTGTCGATCTTGTAGCAGCTCGTCCTAAAGTCGGAAAGTCTATGTTTGGAGATGCTGTAGCTATGCATGTTTCCAAAAACCTTGGTATCCCTGTGCTGATGTTAGACACTGAAATGTCTAAAGAAGATCATCTTAATCGCATGCTTGCCAATATTAGCGGCGTTGAGATAAACAACATTGCTAGCGGCAATTTTGCAAGCAACAACTTGAATAGTGAAAAGGTTGAGTGCGCGGCAGAAGAGCTTTCTGATATACCATATCATTATGTCAGCATTGCTGGACAACCCTTCGAGAATATACTCAGTATTATGAGAAAATGGATTTATCAGGAAGTTGGTTTTGATGAAAACGGTAGAACAAAAGACTGCTTGATTATCTATGATTATCTAAAACTAATGAGTTCGGATAGTATTTCAAACTCTATGCAAGAGTTTCAGGTTCTAGGCTTTCAAATCACGCAACTCCATAACTTTTGCGTCAAGTATGATGTTCCATGTCTCAGCTTTGTGCAGCTAAATAGAGATGGTATAACAAAGGAATCAACTGACGTTGTATCGGGATCTGATAGACTCATATGGCTATGTACTAGTTTTACTATCTTCAAGATGAAATCCGACGAGGAAATGGCTGATGATGATGAAGATAACGGCAACAGAAAGCTTGTACCCATTGTCGCTAGGCACGGCGCAGGACTCGATGATGGCGATTACATAAACATGAATATGTTTGGAAAGTTTGGCAAGCTAGTAGAGGGCCAAACGAGAAATCAATTAAAAACTAAATCTAGGATAAGAGATAATGGATTCGACTCAACAGTTGAACAACCAGCAGATATTGAAGCTGTCTAATCAGTTATTTGGCAGGTTAGACTCCCTGCTAAAATACTTTGAGATAGAATATATTGAGTACCCAAACAGATATGCCTTTGCGTGTCCTGTGCATGGTGGAGACAACCCAGAGGGGTGCAGCATCTTCACTGATGGTAATACCGCTAAGGGTAACTGGAATTGCTGGACTAATAACTGCCAAGAAGATTTTGGTAGAAATCTATTTGGCTTTGTCAGGGGTGTTCTTTCTAACGATAGGGCCAAGACTGTCAGCATCGCAGAGACTGTTAAATTTTGCTTAGAATTTCTTGGTCTTAGCAGCGACGATTTGCAGTTCATTAAAGATATCGAAACCAACAACGACATCAAACTGCTGGATATTTTCGACAGGACTCCACAAAGAGTAGAGTCTTCTATAGACAGAACCACCGTTATAGAAAGCATTGACATTCCAGCTAAATATTATATTAGTCGAGGATATACAGAAGAGACCCTTGAAAAGTTTGATATAGGAACTTGCAGTAAAAAAAGCCGGCCAATGTCTGGAAGAGTTGTTGTCCCAATTTACGATGAGGGATATAATTATATTGGCTGCATAGGGAGAGCACAATACGACAACATGAAACCTAAATGGCTCCACAGTAAGGGGTTTAGAAAAAGCTCATACCTTTATGGTCTAAATTTAGCTAAGGATGAGATACTTTCTACATCAACCGCCGTCTTGGTTGAAGGCCAAGGTGATGTGTGGCGAATGCATGAAGCCGGAGTTACAAATACTGTGGGCATCTTTGGGGCTAATCTCAGCGATGACCAATTAGTACTATTAGAAAAAAGCGGAGCGCTAAACTTGGTTATACTCACTGACTATGACGAAGCTGGTTGTCGAGCAGCAGAACAAATAATCAAAAAGTGCGGAAGAAGATTCAATTACTACCGACCCGAAATTACAGAGAAGGATGTCGGAGATATGACGGTAGAGCAGATACAGACACAAATCATAGATCAATTGCATGGAGTAATATAATGACGAAGATTATTGCGTTTGCCGGCAAAAAACAATCTGGCAAAAATACCTGTTGTTCCTTTTTACATGGATACCAACTAAGGTCATTTCATTTAGTCGATGAGTTTGGTCTTGATGAAGAAGGTTCTTTGGTTGTAAACACTATGATGCTTGACGCATCTGGAGAAGCCCAAAAAACAATGGGAGCCTTAGACATCACGAGAACAGACACTGACTTTAGCTTATGGGCTGCGTCAAATATGTGGCCTTTCGTCAAACATTATTCCTTCGCTTCGGCTCTTAAAGAAATATGTGTTGGTTTATTTGGGCTCAGTCAAGAGCAGTGCTATGGCTCTGATATAGATAAAAACAAACTCACTTGGTTTAGGTGGTCAGACATGCCCGGTTATAAAGGCAAGAAAAAAGACCGAATGACCGCAAGAGAGTTTATGCAATATGTTGGAACAGACATATTCAGATATATACACCCAAGCATATGGACAGATAGGACGCTTTCTAGTATAAGTAACGAATCTCCTGCCTTGGCGGTCATCTCTGACTGTCGCTTTCAAAACGAAGTGGAGGCTGTGCAGAGAGCTGGCGGAAAAGTAATTAAGCTTACTAGAGGTATAGATTCGGATGGCCATTCTAGCGAAACCTCTGTGGATAAACTCAAGGGGTGTGATGCGGTTATCGACAATTCCAAACTAACTGTCGAAGAGACAAACGGAGAAATTGTGGAACTCATGAATTCTTGGGGTTGGTTAGGAAGCGTAATTGAAAAACCTAAAGAAAAAGATCCTGACAATTTAGTCGGTGGAATTCAGAAAATTAAGGAATAAAATGTTAGTAACATACATACGTAGCTCTAGCTACAACAATTTTGACTATTGCCAAATGCAGTACTTCATGACTTATGTCTTGGGTCATCAAACAGTATCTGGCAAGAAAGCTCAGCTTGGGACTGTTGTTCATAAGGTAATGGAAGTCTTAGCTGGCTGCAAAAAATTACATCAAGACAAGGCCGAGCTATTGCTTGAGGATGACGCTATCGGAGAGGTCGAGTTCACTAAACGTAGACTCGGAACAAAGAAATTTGTAAACGAAATTCTTAAGCGTAGCTACGACCATTACACATCTAACTGCACCCATCACTACACTAATGCTGACTATAAGTTTTGTGACAAAACAACTTGGGAAGCCCTTACTTATGATGGCGGAAGCTTTGATCCTCGCAACAGAAATATTGTAGCAGCTGAACCGCAGTTCGACATCGCTATTGAGGAGGACTGGGCTAAGTATGAATACGATCTGCCAGATGGAACCAAGGTTGAGGGGAGACTTGCAATCAAAGGAACTATTGACCTAGTTACAGAAGTTGGTGATGGGGTCATTGAGGTTATTGACTGGAAAACAGGACGCAGGCTCAATTGGGCTACAGGAGAAGAAAAAACCTATGAAAAGCTCTGTAAAGACCCACAATTAATGCTTTATCATTATGCTATTTCTAAGCTTTTTCCTGAATATGAAGACGCAATTATGTCGATATATTTTATTAGAGACGGTGGCCCGTTTAGCGTCTGTTTTGAGGAAGGCGATAGACAAACATTTCTGGGTATGCTTAAAGATAGATTTGAGGAAATAAAGAAAACAACCAAACCTAGACTGCTATCTAGGAATCAATCTCACTGGAAGTGTCAGAAGCTTTGCGACTTTTGTAAGAAAGATTGGCCCGGAACTAATGATAGCATGTGTAGACATGTCAGTAATCATCTTGAGCAGTTTGGGATGCTTGACACTATACAAGAGTGCACTAGGGAAGGATTTGATATTGGATATTATGAGGCTCCGGGATAAGGAATAAATAAAATGGAACATTATTATCAAGATGTAGAAGGCTGGTGGGGAGAACCTGACGTTCTGAAATACAAAGAGATAGTGAAAAGGTTTGACACCGGCTCCCACTTTGTTGAAATAGGCTCTTTCAAAGGGAAGAGCACCGCATGTATGGGTGTAGAAATCATAAATAGCGGGAAAGAAATCAAGT
>CEON01023889.1_pt1 | contig 11637 bp, 23 predicted proteins | sample 530291 | NCBI WGS metagenome assembly CEON01 (sample SAMEA2619888, study PRJEB7988) | marine metagenome | biome: marine biome (ENVO:00000447); feature: surface water layer (ENVO:00002042); material: "saline water (ENVO:00002010), including plankton (ENVO:xxxxxxxx)" | depth 5 m
GAACCCAAACAAACTGAACCTATAGTAGATAAGGAAGAGTCTTTTAAGTTAAAACCAAACAAAGAATATAAAGGTGACAAAGTAAGAGATAAGATATATTCTGTCTTACCTAAAAAAGATACAAATGCAAATTTAAGAAAAAAATTAAATAGAGACCCAAAAGTAGGCTTACCTAAAAATAAATCTAAAACATTAACCAATGAAAAATATAGAATGACTATAGGTAAAAAGACACCTGCACAATGGCTTAAGGATGTAGAAAACAATATGTCTAAAAAGCAAATATTAGAAGCAAGGACTTGGTATGATAATTATATTGCAGATGTACAGCCCTTAACAGATGGCTCTCCAGAGAATGCTATGAAATTTGTTTTAGGGTCTTTGGTTACTCAAGTAAACGAATCTCCACAAGGTGCTATAAATAATTTATTGTTAGCATATGAAGAGACTACAAGTGGTGCAAGAGGAACTGCAAAGGCTGGGCTAAACGATGAGGCTGTAAGGCAGATATTTAGTAAAGATGGAAATATTAAAGGTGGTATAGGGCAGAAATTATTTGATTTCATTGACTCTGCTATAGGCAATAACACAAGATACTTGATGGGAAATGACCCCAAAGGGGGTTCTCCTTATACGGCAGATGTTCACACATCAAGAGGTAGGGGTTTTGTAGATGTTCCATTTTATAATGCTTTAGAAAGAGCATTTGGAAAAAACAAAGTAAAATCTATTATTAAAGATTTTGGTGGTAATCCGACAGAGACACAATATGAAAATACATCTTTCTTTGGAAACAAATTAACTAAAAGTCTGAATGATATGAATTGGATGGGCTTGAACTGGACCACACAACAAGTACAAGCTGTAGACTGGGTTAATGTTATTAGTTTCTTAGAATCTTACGGAATAGATGCTGGTGGGACAATGGGTGATGCAATACTGCAAAACACTCAATCTATTAACTTAGCCTTAGTGTTTGGAGAAGGGACTCCTTATTCAGAAAAGTTTTCTAAGATTTATGATTTAGATTTTAATGAGCAATTAAAGATAACAGAAAAGATTAATAAGGATATAATTAAAGAGGCATCAGATATAACTGGTGTTAATGTCAAGTCAACAATCCATCAGCAAGGATTTTGGAAAGATTATTCTTCCGAGCCAACTAGCAATATAACAACTATAGCATCAAAAAGAGGTATACAATCTTTTATAGATATTCTTGGATATCTTGGACAACAAACAGAAGTGCTTGGAATAAAAAACAACCCTACTGGTACAAACTCTGTAATATATTTTTATGACAAAAAAGGTAAATTTAAAGACCTCGACAATCAGACTGAACTATATAACAAGCTAAGAGAAATAGCACCAGATAATATTTCTGGGGCAACATCTGATTATGTGGTTGTTGATGGTAAAAAAATTCCAGCAATAAGTACAATTATGGATTTTAAACCCCCAACAAAATTAAAGGTTAAAGAAAGAAGAAAGTATTTGTTGGAAAAGTCTGAAGAATTTATTAATCTACATCAAGAGTCGCTTGAGGGCTTGTCTGACTTAACTATAGGTGTTAAAGTAGCAATATCAGATAAAATTAATAGTAAGAATAATTGGAAGGAAAATAAAAATGGCGAAGATTATATTCGAGGGCTTGTTCAAAGATACGGACGAGGTATACAAGAGAGGTTGGAAGATAGTGCAAGGAGGATTGAATCTAAACTCGAAAAAGAGTTCAAGCAAGAAGAAGAAAGTTTAAAACCCACCTTTAGACTAAAACCTACCGAAAAAGCAAGTGATAAAGACCTTAAGAAATCTATAAAAGAAAAATCCCTATCAATAGAACCAGAGACTAGAAGAGCCTATCTATATAGGCATATAGTAGATGAATTTGGTAGACTCAAAAATATCCAAAATCAAATAGAAAAAGATTATGGAACTATCCCAGAAGAGATAGACACTTACCTTGCACAAGAACTATATATTGGAAAAGCAAAAGATAAAATAGATAATTTTAGGGATTATATCTATAAGGGTGGTAGAAATAATTTTATCAGAAGGCTTAATAGGGAGAATATAGAGGTATCTGAGTTTGGTGCATATCTATACTCATTACATTCTCCAGAAAGGAACGATTATTTTCGTAAGGAAAATCCAGAAAAATATGAAAAGTTTTTAGAAGACCCAACAAAAGGACCAGATGATTGGACTGCCTCTGGAATGACATCTAAGGATGCTAAAGAACTAAAAAAGAAACTTGAAAAAGAATATCCTAACATTAAAAAGTTTGCAAATGAATTTTATGAAAAAACTACTAAAAAAACATTGCAAAACCTGCTAGATGGAGAGATTATATCTAAAGAAAGATTCGACAAATTAAGCAAACAATTTAAAAACTATGTACCATTAAAGGGTGGAAAAAACTTCCTTGATAATGTTCAAGGTACTGGGAAAGGTTTTTCTGTAGCACAGCCTATTAAAAGGATGAAAGGTAGAAAGTCTATATCTAACAATCCTTTTGTACAAACACTCTTAGACTATGAACATTCCATTATAGTGGTAGAAAAAAACAAAGTAACTAAGGCATTGAATGAATTAGTTTTAGAGTACCCATCCGAGGTTTGGAGTGTTTCTGGAAAACAGCAAATTCCTATGTATAATGAGAAAGGGGATTTTGTTATGTCGTTCTCAAAGAATCTTCCAGATAATGAAATAGAGTTTTTTGAAGGTGGGAAAAGAAGAATTATAACAATACACGACAAACCCTTATCAAGTGCTATGAAAAAACTAGGCACAGGAACGTCAATTAAATATCTACGAAAACATCATAATTTTTTAAGAGCAATCTATACTACTTTATCTCCTGCTTTTATAGTAAGGAACTTTGTAAGAGATATACAGGCAAGTTTTGTACATATGACAGCAGAGCAGTCAGCTAAAACAAGTAAGCAGATGATTAAAGATACTCGCATTGCCTTAAAAACTATTTGGAGGATTCAAAGGGGAGACAAGCCATCTACCTTTTTACCTGGTATAAAAAAACCAGACAAAGTTTGGGCAGAGGCTTATAAAGAATATTTAGAGGCTGGTGCAAGAGTGAGTTGGCTAGATTATGATACAATAGAAGAAAGGCTTAATAAGTTACAACAGGAAATTGATAGGGCTAATAATGCAGGGAAACCATATCTGGCTAAAAAATCCATTTTAAAGCTAATAGAAGATGCTAATAATACAGTAGAGCAAGGTGTTAGGCTTTCAGCATATAAAACAATGAGAGACCTAGGAAACTCAAAGGCAAAATCTGCATCATTTGCTAAAAATCTTACCGTTAACTTTAACAAAAAAGGGGTTTGGGGTCCAACTTTAAATAGCATAATTCTTTTTGCGAACCCAGGAATACAAGGTATTGCAAGGCATATTGATTCATATAGAGAAGGAAAAGGAAAAGGAAAATTTAGAAATAAAAAGTCCTATGGAATGGCTCTTGCTTTGATGGCTCTTGGGTACTACAATAGTATGTACAATGATTGGGTAGATGAAGAAGAACACGATAAGCAAAGTGATTTTGATAAAGACTTAAATTGGCTATTTTTAATACCTGGGGTTGATGTAGCTCCATTAAAGTTACCTATGCCTTATGTGTTAAATGTCTGGGGAGCAACAGGAAAAATTATATATGATTTGCAAAACAATAAAATTGATGAGCCACAAGCTCTGTCTAGGTTAATGGTATCTTTAGATGTGGGTGTTAACCCTATAGGTGGAGGAACTCCTTTACAAACCATATCTCCAACCTTTGCTGACCCATTAGCAAGGTATTTGGAAAATAGGACTTGGACTGGTGGATACTTATCTCCAGAAAGAGGTTTTTCTGATTACTATGCTCGTAAAAGTATGAATTATTTTGATAATGCTACAGAAACGTCTATTGGCTTTGCTAGGCTTATGTCAGAATGGACTGGAGGAAAAGGCTTGAAAAAGGGGTGGGTTGAGATTAGCCCAAACGTCTTAGATGATTTAGTCAGAACGTACACAGGAAGCCTTGGAAGAGATTTTATGAAAACACTTGAGACAGGTATTTCATTGTATAATTTAGAAGTTCCAGATGCAACAAAGTTGCCTGTAGTAGGTTCTCTTTTGTCAAAGCCAAAACCTTGGGAGGCTAGGAAGAAAATAATGAAAATTGTAGAAAGGTCAAAGAGTGAAGTGTTTGGTCCAGAAATTAACGCAATAGTCTCTAGGCAGTTTGAAATTGCTGTTAAGGAACAGGTTATGTCTAAAAAAGACACTACAAAAAAAGCAAATGAGATTAAAGAAAATCAAAGAAAATTAAAAGCTAGTTTCGAGGTAGATAATTTTTCTACAAAGATTAGATTTATACAAAAAACTAGAAAAACAGTAAAAAATGATATTGCAATTTCAGAATCAGATTACCTAAAAGCGAAAGAATATATTAGGAGTTTGTATGAAAATGGATATTACACACGAACACAAAGACGAAATGTAATAAAAGACATTAGCAAAGCGACAATAGAATAGGAGAATAGCAAGTGATTGAAACCATAAGAGAAATAGCAAAAGAAACATTGGAAAAAATGGGTATGTATTCAGAGGATGCATTAAATCTAATTATGGAAACAGGGATGGCTGAGACAGGGTTTAAACATCTCAAACAAATGGGTGGAGGTCCTGCTATAGGATTCTTCCAGGTAGAGCCCTGGGTAGTTACAGACTATTATGATAATTATTTAATATATAGAACTAAAACTTTAGATAAGATTTTAGCTTTAGGATTTAAACCGACAGACCAGGTCTTTTCTACTATATCTAACATTGCAGTTCAAGTAGCTCTTTGTAGGATTCATTACAGAAGAGTTCCATCAGCTATACCATCAACGATTGAAGAAAGAGCTAAATACTGGAAAAAGCATTACAATAGTGAACTTGGAAAAGGTACTGTTGAGCATTACTTAAAAGCTAATAAATAATGGACCCAGTATCATTTCTAGAACAGTTTGGGATACCATTATCTGTAGCTTGTGCATTTGGGTATTTTATTTGGAAACAAAACCAGTTTATCCAGAAAGAGTTAATGGAGGAGTTGGATGAGTCATTTAAAAGGCTTGAAGGTATAATAATTAAGCTAATTGACCAACAAAAGATAACTCAAATGGATATTAAAAGAATAAAAGGCTACATAGAAGGAATAGAAGATATTATGCAACGATTAACAGGGGGCAAATTAAAAATTAATAAGGAAGACGAATGAAAGATTCATTAAAGTATTTATCAGAGTATCCATCAATAGGAATATCATCAAGCCTGGGAACATCTTTTTTGCATTTCCTCGAGGTTGTGAACCCCATCTTAAGTTTCATAGCTATGACTATAGGTATTATAACAGGCATCATAACTCTATCTTTAAAGTTCAAAGAGTGGATTAAGTGATACCAGCCGTACTGAAACTATTAACCCCATCAGTAGTTAAGGCTATAATGAGCTATGTATTTGATAAAAATGAGTTGGATGATGCAGTTGAAAAGCTAGAAGAAAGAGTAGATGCTTTAGAAAAAGACTCGCATCCACCTAGAGATTTTGTATTATGCAAAACTTGTCAAAATAAAATAAAGGAGCAAAAAAAATGAGTTTTTTAAAGGATATGTTAAAAGAAAACAAAGATGCAATAATAGATAAAATCTTTGATGATGAACTACAGGAAAAGCTAGTAAAGAAGTTGAATGATAATATAGATATTCCATTCATATCAGAGGCTACAGAAGAAAAGCATTTAAATGCATTGTATGACTCTATTGAAGATATAGTTAAATCAGTTATGAAAGACAAGCTATAAGCTAATCTTCTAATAGTTCATTAATTTCTTCAAGCATTTCAATTAGCTGGGGTGTAGTATATTTGATTGGGGCTTTGTGTTCTCTGCGAAGTTGTTCAAACCTCTCCATACCAAATCTCCCTATATACCAAGCAAAGTAAGGCCATTGGTCTCTTCCGTGATTATAATTACAACCCCAGCATTGAGTGTGACAATTCCCATCATCAGCCGTGTCCCATCTGGTAGAATATGAAGTTCTAGTAAAAACGTGGCCGTTAGTTAAATTCTCACCAGATTTACATTGGACACAATAACCATCCCTTTGCCTTATATACTTAGATACGGCAGTATCAAGTTTCTTTACAATAGTTTTCCTTGATGGCTTTCTTCCCATAGTACTCCTTTTTTTCATTAACGGATTGTTGAGTGTTAGACATCATAAACTGATAAATCCACCAACACCTACCGTTATCTGATGCGTCTAAGGCTGTTATTTTAAAAAACTCATATGATGGTAAGTTTCTATATTTAGTTATCCTTTTGCTGAATCTTGTAGTTGGTATTACGAATCCTTTACCTTTCATTGTTTTGTAGTTTCCCTATTTCTTTAAGTGTTTTTTCGGCTATTGTTGACATTGAAGTCCCCTGGTAGGCTTTTAAACCTTCCAGGGCAACATTCAATTTCTCTCTCAACAGTTCATTTTCCTTAAAAAGGTAAGTCGTCAGATGGGGTCGTGGCTGTTTTGAGCCCATTAGGAATCTCCTTTTTCTGTTGTTGTTTGTTGTTTGGGTAATCACCAGTAGGATTAAAAAACCCTTCAGCTTTCTTTAAAAGCAAAGTACTAGCAGGGTCTTGTATAAAACATATATCATACCATTCTCCGTCTTTGCCTTTCTGGCTAGGTCCTTTTACAAACAGACCGTTCATACCATTAATAAGTTTAAAGCCTCTCACTAGCAACCCATTTATATCTACGTCAAAGTAGGCTACAACCTTATTTTCTGAGGTATCGTTTACCATTCTTGTTATCGTCATTGTTAACATTTCCATTACCATTATTATCCTCGTTTTGTTTTTGTTTTTGTTAAGTTCATACAACATTTTTTACTATTTTGCAAGTTTTAGTAGAATAAATCACCTATTTAGTAGATTAATTCTCCTACTTTATGAAAGTGCTTAGAGTTTTTTGTTTTTCCAGGCTTTATTATCCCCTGTTTCGAGTTGCAACTTCCAGCCAACTGATAGTATGATGTATTAAGTGCTTGACCTTGGGCACTTGTTTGTTTTATGTTTCGCACTTTCATTTCTTTTTATCTAAAAACCTTTCTCTCATTTTCTTTTCAACAAAGTTATCAGACTTATCAACATCCTCTAAGGTGTAGTAATATGTTTTAGTTTTAAGGTCAAATTTCTTCTTCCAGGCTTTAGATTTCCAGTCACACACCACACCCTTAACATCTTTTTCTGGACATAAACACTTATTAGTCTCAACTGCTATTGGGGTAACTACATAACCAAGAACCCATAGTGCTATCATCCAATCGTGCATTATTTACCCCAGACTTTTCTCATAACTATTAAAGCCATAACAGAATAGTTTGCTAGGTCCATCAAGGTATCCTCAACACTCTCATTATTTGGTTTTCTATCATTTAAGGTTATATTTAGTAATCTCTGAACCTTATCATTCATTCGCACAGAAAGTCCCAGTAATGACCGTTTTACATCTTCATCTGTATCTACTACAGCATTACCCATACCTATATTAGTTGGACCGTAGTCTGCTTGTTTATCACAAAACAATTCTAACATTTGGTCGTTTATTTTTGTGAACTCCTCATAAGTACTCGGATACTTACTACTTATCTCACATTGAGAATCAGTTCCCTTTTTTGGCTCTACTGGCGCAACCACATTTCCCTCTTTCATTTCCTTCTCCTTGTTTTATTGTTAAAATCGCTAATATAAAAGCTAAACAAAATATTATACCTAACATATATACTCCTCATTTTAGTTCTCTAAAACAATGTAGTGGTAGATATTCTACTTCTTTAATGTCGTATGCAGTCCTGGTATTTTTTGTACGGCCGTTATGTTCTATTCTAAATCTATGGGATGGGTTATACTCATACACCATATCTTTGTCGGTAAATCTTATGGCCAGGTAAATCGGCTTTCCAGAGTCAAAACTCTTTCTCCGTATTGCTACCATCTTATTATGGTCTATCATAGTCTCAGCATACTTATTACTCTCAAAGGTCCTGCTTTTAAGTTCTATGTATCCTACCACAACATCGGTTCCTATCTTAATAATCATAAAGTCTATTGGGTCAAAATCTTTCTTTGCTTTACTGGCTTTAGTTTTCTTTTCTTGCCGTATATCTTTTCGTAGCTCTACGGCCCATTTATTTTCTATGTCTTGTTTAAACTTTTCCTCATCTGATAATATTAAATCTTCTTCAGTTGCTGGTGTGAATTTCATCTAGGGTTTTCTCCTTCATTTTTTTGGGTGATTGTTTGTATCCGTAGTACTCTTTATAACAACAGTTTCTACAGACTGGCCCCAGCAATGGTGGATTATAGTCTGTTATCATTTTAGCCGACCTATATTCGTATGTAAAACCAGTATTCATCTTTTTACATATTTCGCATTTAAAGTACGACTTGTGATAGCTTGTCCTATGTCCTAGCTTTTTCATATGTTTTCAGTCTTGCACACAAGTTTGCTATCATATCATCCTTGAGTGCGTTTTGTCTTTTTTCGTTGTGTAGCTCTTTCTTAGTCTCTTCCAGGTCATCATATAATGCACCAATCTTTTTCATCACAGTATATTCTTTAGGCATTAAGTCCTGTAGCAGAGCCTCTATTTCTCTTTTCCTGCTCATTTGTTCTCCTTTTAGGTTCTATTTTAGTTTTACAACAAGTACTATCTGCATTTCTTATATTGTATTTATCATAAAAGTCTGATTTACCACATTTAGAACAATATGCTATATAAGCATTCCCAGTCGAGTCTAATTTAAATTCATTTACTTCTTTGTTTTTATTTATATTCCAGTCTTTATGGTTTTTAGCCCACCTTGATATCCTTCTTTCTATTTCAAAAGTCTTTTCTAATTCAAACTTCATCTTAGTTCCAGAGTGGTTTTTTTCAGTCCAGTAATCAATAAACTCTTTAGCAATATCTTTATTGTTAGTACCACAATGTAAATATACCTTATTAGAAAATTTTAAATGACGGTCTTCTATATTAGATTCTTTTTTATTATTAGTATTAGTATATACCTCGGACTTTTGAACTATAGGGTCTGGGACATTTGAACTATACCTATAGGACATATGTACTATACCCCCTTTATCTACCTTAATAACCCTTCTTTCTACAATCTTGGTTCCAGGTTTATAATGTAGTTGCACTTTTATATAACCTTTTCTTTTAAGTGCAGAAATTACCTTTGATGCGTAGTCTTGAGTGATACCAACCATATCTGCAAAGGTCTTGTTTTGAGCATAACATCCCTGGTCATTATCGAGGTTGGCTATTTTGGAGAATATAATTTTTTGAACAAATGATAAGTTATTATCTCTAAGTATAGAGCCAGGAATCACTACAAAATCACCTTTTACTATTTCCATTATAATACCCCTAAATATACTAATAAAAAATATACTCCTACACCTATAAATGTGAAATACAATGCCCAAAGAGCAAAACACTCTAGCAGATGTATAATATCTTGAAAATCTTTCATTTAACCCCCTTAAGTTTAAATACTTTATTTAATTTTGGTTTTCTCTTTAAAATACCTTTTTTGTCAAAAGCCTCGTATGACCTATTAAACATATACAAGGCCGATTTTACACCTTCTTGGTCAAAAGGGTACTCGTGCAATAGTTTGGTGCTCTTGGCTGGAACTTTGCCTCTATAGTTCTTTTTTGCGTGAATTACACCTAATCTAGTTATCTTCTCTTTGTGTGTTGCATTCCATAGATTCGCATACATAGTAAGTTGTAAGCTGAATTTAAGTGGGTCCAGGACTTTAGATGTTTTTACATCAAGCATCCATAGGTCATCACCTATATAAGCAACAGTATCACCCCTACCTGCATACCCAAAATCTTTATGGTATAGCATAGTTTCCATTTCTACTATCTTAGGCTGATATTGTTCGTGGAACATACATAAACAAGTAAGAGCTCTTTGAATTTCTTTATTAGGTGGGTCTATAGTTACGGTCTTACCTTCAATCAACATCTCCCAGCCTATATGAACGTCAGTTCCAACAGTTAAGGCTATAGTAGAAGAATTTAAATACTTTTCATAATCTCCATCAGCCTCTTTCATAATATACTTTAAAAGAGTAAAAGGCATTGGAGTACCATATTGTATCACAGTAGTAGAAGAGGGGACAAAAATCCCCTCCTCTATTTCGTAGAACCTTCCATATAATGCATCCGATATTAACTTAGGATACATTAAGGCTACCTCCTTCACCTATTTTTTGGGGGGAGCCATTTAACTGATTCCCCCCTTGTCTATTAACTTGGGGGTTAGATAGACGATTTATTTCTCCATAAAAAACACTAAGGCCCAATCCAAAGTGTGCAAGAGCCTTCACCATTGCCCTTTTACAACTAGTATTAATATCAAATGTATTAGGATTAGCTATAGGTTTATTATTATAATCTAAGACTGGATACAACTCTTTATGTTCTTTCCCAGCTATAGTCACCACCACCTCAACATAGAAACCAGTTTTTGTTTCCAGGTATGGTGTAGCAAGTTCCCTTTGTGTGGTAGTAGTTAACCCATCCTTATCAACCGTACTAACAGATATCACATTAGGAAACTTAGTAATACTATAAGTAGCCTCTGAATCAGCCTCTAGAACAAACTCCCAAGCCTTAGCCCATTGTAAGTAGTAGAACCTACCTTTCTTATCTAGATAGCCAGAAACATCAATCTGACTTAAGTGTTGAATTACTTTACTTATCTTTTCCATTATTCGTTCTCCTTTATCTTAAATGTTCATCTGCATAACAAATCTCATCCTCAGAATAATCATCATAGAGAACGTGGTCTATAGCAGGGTTCATTATATCATTATAAGTTAGCATTTCAAACTTAGACTCATTCTCATCATCCTCTTCATCTGTCAAAGGACCTTCAAAAATAGTCTGTACAGCCAGGCAACCCATAATAGTAGCAAATACTATTATTCCAATCTTACACCAGAATATTAATCCAAATGGTTCCATTATTTAACCCCCTTTTTCTTATAACAAGGTTCACATAAGTCTGCCCAAACCTTATTTCTCAATAATATTATTTCATCATCGCCAAACTCTTGATTACAAGTGTCGCAATATATTTTAACATATCCATCATCTTTGTATTTTACCATTATTTAACCCCCTTGTTGTTTTTTTTATTTATTAAATCCATTATTTCTTCCATTATTATATCAACTCTAGATATAATTGAATCTAAGCTATGTAAAGTAGGTTTGATTTGCTTTTTCTTTTTCATTATGCACCCCCATTTGCACAGCTTTTGCACAGCATATAGTAGTGGTATCGAGATTTCTCAATTTTAAGGTCATCGAACTTAGTCCAGCTATCACACCCATCGCATAGCTGTAAATCTTTGTCAAGTTTTGCTCCACCTTTAACCATTATGCAACCTCCTTGCTGTTAGCAAAATCCATCATAGCTTGAATGTCTTCTTTACTAACCATAACCACATTAAAGGAATTAGGGTCTTCTTCATCCCATTGCTGACTTATGAAGAATCTAGCTACACCATTA
>CEON01034707.1_pt1 | contig 11603 bp, 3 predicted proteins | sample 530291 | NCBI WGS metagenome assembly CEON01 (sample SAMEA2619888, study PRJEB7988) | marine metagenome | biome: marine biome (ENVO:00000447); feature: surface water layer (ENVO:00002042); material: "saline water (ENVO:00002010), including plankton (ENVO:xxxxxxxx)" | depth 5 m
TTGTTAACGCCTATGGCTCCGCGCCACAGCACGTCCAGACCCTGTATCCTTGCGTTCAGGAAGGGAATGGCCGCAGTGATCGCCCGCATAACAGGGTTACTGCCGCGTCTGGAAAAGTTGAGAACTTCTTGCGCCTGAAAGTGTGCCTCAGCCTCATTGCCCGTGCGGCTGTACACGTCATCAAAAACAGCCTGTCGGGTGGCCGCGTCAGACCGAGTTGTCGCTCGCCCGAGGAATTCCCACGCACTCTTGAACATGTTAAGAGGTAGGCCGTCTTTGTTCCGCCGCGTAAACTCCTGCTCAAACAGGTCGTCTATCTTGGTCTCGCCGGTAAATACATTTTGCCCCACAGAAAAGTCATAGCCGCCAACAACTCCCGTGCGCTCAAGCCGGTTCACATCGTTGAATGCTCCGCGAGCTGTGTCTATGAGCGGGATGAAGTTGGCGCCAGATGTGACAAAGGCCGAAAGGCTGTCTCGGAACATGTTGGCCAGCATGAACCCCGGAGAGCGAGTTACCGTTTCTCTCAACAAGTTAGAGAATGGGCCGAAATACGTCCTTGAAAAATCCTCGATCCCTGTACTGTCGATGGCCTGCATCGACTCAAAAATGAGGGGGTCGTGTATCAGGAAGCTGACAGGCTTTCCCCTGACCTTGAATGTGACAACGCCGGCATCGTTGCGTCTAGCATAGGGCACTTGCGTTGCAAGCTGTAGCTTCTGCATGTCGCGAGCGATTCTCTGCTGGGCCACGTTCCTCATGCCCATGTCAATTGCCGCAGATGTGTTTTTAACGATTGCCTCAACCAGCGGGACATTGATCGCTTTGTCGCTACCCTTGTATGCTCGGAATGACCCCAGCTTGGTTAGATCGCCAAAAACGCCGTGTGTAACGCTACCGACCTTGGCGGTCTTGTCGAGGGCGCGGTAGAAGGGGATGTAGTCTGACGCCTCGCGCCAGCTCACAGCGGTCTCCTCCGACAACACTCCGGTGTCTTGCAGGAACTGGATAACCTTGTTGTTGTACGCCTGCCACACCTCATACCATTCGGTAATCGGGTTGTTGCCGTTGGCATCTGTGTATTCGGCCACTGCGGCCTTTACATCATCTATGTCCTTCTTGGACACAGGGGTCGGCTTGCCCTCGTCGTTCAACCTGCGCCCGCGCATAGCAATCGCATAGGACTGAGCCAGCCTGCTGAGATCGCCGTGCTCCTTGGTGCGGAGCATGCCCAGTATGTCAATCAGGCCACGATATTTTTTGCCCTTGTGCGTAAAATCAACGACCTTGGTAAAGCCCTGCTGGTACTGGGGCACGCCGTCCTTGATGGCAGACGCCGTCACACCGCGAGACCTGTCGGCAAACAAGACAGACGCTATCGCGCTGGTGTCGGCCAGATAGTCCTTGAAGTATCTTTTGTGTAGCTTTTCCAGCCTAGCGTATCGGTTGACCGTGGCCTGCTTGGCCTTTGTAAGCTGGTAGTCAATGGTGCTGTTTTCGCCGGTCGCGTCCATGAACTCCTTCATGGGATCGGCGGCTTGGGGGCGGTCTGCTGTAAGGCTGTTGATTACCCTGTTTGCGGTGTCGCTGTACTTCGGCTGTCTTGCTTCTAACACGTCATCAGCAATCATCGCTGATTCAGGGTTGCGAGCTATGTATTGCGCTTCGGGAGATGCCTTGGTGCTATAGAGGGGCACATTGTATCGTGTTGCCTCTGCCTCTGCCGCTGTCTCTGCGACGGCCTGCTCTACCTTGGCGGGGTCCAGCTTGCGACGAGATGCAAGCGGTGCGTCCTCTATTCTTTCTTGGCCTTCTCTTGTTGCTTGCTCTCCGACTTGAACCGCGCCATCGCCCGACGACCGGCCTCCATAGCGAGTTCCTCTAGTGTTTTGGATTTGCTTTTCTGTGAGTTCTGATATTGTTTCATTCGTGGACGCTCCAGAATATCCGGCCTCTTTGGCCGCGTTGATCATGTAAAACCAGCGCATCGCCTGAAGAGTGGCTGGGTCCGCCTTGAAGCCAGACACCTTCTCAAACTCCTCAGCGAACACCTTGCTGAAGTCCCTGAACAAGCGGCCCTCTTCAGCAGTCATGGTGATGCCTGTATTAGTGTCATACATGTTATCAAAATAACTGCGTATAAATCTAGCCTCCCAGACATCGACAGTCTGGTATCGGCTATCACCCATCAGGTTCAGCGTGTATGCGCCCAGCTTTGGACCCAAGAAAAACATTCTGGGAATGAGCTGATCTTTGTCCGGCTTCTGTCCAGTTGCATCCTCGACAAGACCGCGTATGTCCGCTTTTTTGGCAACACCAGAGTAGCCCAGCCCCTTCTTGAAGGACTCAAGCTCCTTCATGGTCACCGGCTCAAACAGGTAGTCAAGCGCCGCTTTCATGCTACCGCGCTCGCGCACCAGCTTGTCCAGCGCTTTCATCGTTCTGGCCTTAGATGAGGCGGTCAGTCCGGATATGCTGATGGGCGCACTCTTCATGACAACATTGCCCTTGTCGCTCAGGCCCATCTTGATTGAGTCAAAGTTGCCGTCACGGCGGTACAGGTCAAACGCCTTGACTGCGTCACCGACATTCGACGCCAGCTTGGTGCCGGGGGATGTAATTCCGTTCAGGAACATATACAGGGAGAAGTCAGTGTCCGACATCTTGCCGTACTCAGCTTCAAGCGAGGCCCGCGTAGCCCTCATATCCTCGTTGTAGTAGTCATTGTACTTGGGATTGTTTTTGACCCATTCTTTCAGGTCTCTGACTGCTCGCTTGGCGCCTACTCTCAACTTGTTAGATGGAACTGTGCCGCCAACGTCCGCCATGAGCGACGGCCACACCTTCCCGAAAAACTCTTCCTCGGTGCTGAATCTAATGCCATCATGCTTTTTCTTTGCTCTGGCAACTGCCTTGGTGATCGGGGTTCCCGTGGCCCTGCGGCTGTGCATGATGTCATCTTCATACCGCATCCCTTCAGGGACGCCAGACGGGTCAAAGTCAGCGAACACGCCCTTGATGTTGGCAGGGTCAAACACCGCTATGCCGGTGACTCCTCTGGAGCCGCCCTCAAAATCAAGGTAAGAGTCAAAGCCAGCCGCTCTGATGAACGGAGACAGTATCTCAAGCTCCTCAAAGCTGGTTCTATTTGGACTTACCGAGATCGCGGCTTCAGCTTCATTCACAGCCGAGTCCGCAAACCCAATGGCGTCTGACTCCTGAAGGTCCAGCTTTGACGTGCGCAACGAATTGTCAACAATAAACCGGTGCGCTTGACCGTCCCTCCCTTTAGCAATCTCTTCGCGAACCAGCGCCCTCATCTGCTCATTGCGAGGGTCAAAGGTATTGTTGACGCGCAAGAAGACGGGATAAACAATTTGCGCCTCACCCTCCCTAGCTATAAGAGGGACAAACGTATTAGCAAACTCTGGGTCGGTCGTGAAGTGGCCCGCAATAACGCCTTTTGCGTAAGGTATCTCTGAGCGAAATCGCTGTATGTCGGGGGAGGCTGTGCCGTGATAATACACCTGATTGGTGTCAAAGCCCTGCTCCTCGGCTCTGACCAGCCTGCGGCTCATCATGGCTTCATCAACGATAGGCTGATCTGCCGCGGGCCTCCTCGACGTGTCTCCGACGCCTTGTGGGCGCTGATACTGGAAGCCGAGAATCTCTGAGGTGACACCGCGCTCAGGTATCGCCCCCGCCTCTCTCTCCACAGCCATCTGGGTTCTGACTACACCGCGCTCTCTTCTGCCGACATCACCGGACCTAATCGACTCGACCAGCTCAGAAAACGAGTTGATGTCTTGATTCTGAGAAAAACCAGCAAGTTGCTTGAACAGTTCGACAATCTTGCTGATCATCTGGCGTATCTTGCCGCTTGGCTTCGTCTGTCTTCCGTCGATGACAACGCCGCGAGTCAGGGCATCGCGGATCATCTCCGCTATCGCTTCTTCCTGAATCTCCACGGGGGTGCCGTCTGCGTATGTTGATGAGGCCCAGTTTGCGTAGGTCACGCCGCTGTCTGGCTTGATGTATTTCCTGCTCACTCGCTCAAGAAGGCTGAACTCCTTTGCTGTGAACAAGTCAAGACGACGTAGTGCGTGAACAATTTCGTGGTTGAGAATGTCCGCGACCGCTTGGTCGTAGGTCATTCCGGCCTCCACCTTGGGCCGTACCGCGTCCAAGCTCACCTGTATTAGCTTGGTCAGGGGGCTGAAGTTCCCCTCTACATCATACGGCCTACCCTCTTCCTCGGCTCTGGCACGCTCACGCTCCGCATCTGGGTCTGGCGCCACAATGACGTTGCCGTCTGCATCGTAAGTGGCCTTGCCAACCTGCTCAACCAGCCTTGCGGTGAACTCATCTGCAACACCAAAGCGCTCTAGCGCCTGACGCAGGTTTCGGGCTATGTCGGTGTCGTTGGGATCGTATAGGACGAGCGCTTGAGCGGCGGGTTCTGGTGCAGGGGCTTCTTGGGGTGGGGTATCTTGGGGAGCGGCCTCTTCGACCACTGCTCTTTCTGGGGGCGGCAGGTCTCGCTCTGCCTCGGCGGCGGCTTGTGCTGTGTCTCTGTCACGGGTCTCTACTGGCTCAACGGTTTCAATCGCTGGCTGGGCCGCGGCGGTGGCGTCGGCAAGCCGCTGAAACTCTTCAAGCTGGCTCCGCTCCGCCTCCGCTGAAACGGTAGAAGGGTCTCTGCCCTCCAGTTCCTTCAGCGTGTAGTTTATCTGCTCTAGCCGTTGCTCCCTCTCCATGAGGTCTTGCTTTTTGGCCTGCAATTCAGCGCCTTTTGATCCGCCAAAGTAGGTGCCGGCATCAGGAGAGGGGATAAACTTGCCGTCCCCGTCAAACTGAGCGTTTTCGTCAAACCTGTTAAGAGCATCATCTATGTCCTGCAATACTTGGTTTGCCGTTGGCCGCATTGCATAAAAGCCGTTGTCGGCAAGCAACTCGCCCATGTCGTCAAACGATAGGCCGTTGCTCTTGATAACCCTGTACTTGCCCGCATAGGGCTTGGGGTTTCTTGATGCCTCTATGCCATCCTGCCGAGCAAGCTCTGTATCTATGCCGCCCAGCTTTGCCACTGCCGTGAGCAGGTCATCTTCTACGGTGACAGGCGTGTTAAACCGCCTCTTGGACGCCTCGTTTAGCTCTTTTTGCGCAACGTCAATTTCTTTGTCTAGCTGGTCCGCTTCAAGCACCAGCCCCTGAGCCTCTCTCTTCAGCTCAACGGCATTGACGTTATATGACTCGGCAAGCGGTGTGACGCCCTCAACAATCGGGATTTGACGCTGGCTTCTGGAGGTGAGCCTATTCGCAACCTCTTGGCGCTTTTGCTCGTCCTTGATAACGGGTCCATATTCAACCCCGTCAGCAGTAATCCTTTCTTTTGACGGGTCAAATGACACCCCGAGAGGCATGCTTGAGCCAAGTCGGGTTGCAATGCGGTTTGCAATCCTCTCTGCTGTGGACTCGTCAGGGTTAAGGCCGTACTCAGGACGACCAAGGTCTCTGCCGTACTGATAGTCTTCTCTCAGGCGCTCTGATCGCCCCGGAATGACGACGCCCTGCTCCGCGGTCTCTCGCGTCGGTGGCCCAACAAGGTCTTGCTGGACACGCTCGGTCGCCCTAGCCGCCTCAACCTCTTGATCCTTGTACGCTTCAGCCCTTTCCTCTTCGCGGACCCGCGCTTCTTTTTCGGCTTCTGCCTCTTCGGGAGTCGGCTCGCGTATTTCTGGTGGATCGTCTGGCGCTCTACGCTTGTACTTTCCGGTGGCCAAGCTGAAAGCAAAGTCGAATATGCCACCAGCGCCTGCGCCTACAGCGAAATCATCAACAACGCTGTCGCCAATCGGTCTGTCTGGATCGTATATTGAAGACGCCGATATATCCCTTGCAATGCCCGAGATGGCTTCCTGAGTACCCTCTCTGAAGCCGCCAGCAACTGCCGACCGGAGCCTGCGCATCAAAACGCCGCCTTCTGGCGTATCCTCCCACCTCTTCGGCAGGCCGCGCAGTATCTTGAGGGGGACGCCCGCTACCTCCAGTGCGCCGATAGCTATATCAGACGCCTTGGACAGCGTCTTCTGCGTGTCCGATATCTCAATGCCGCGGTCCATCGCCTGCTGTCGCTCTTCCGCGCCAAGGGCGAGTCCTTGCGCAGAGCCTATCCCAGCGCCGAGGGCGGTTTGCGCTCCCCGCCCAACCGTCGCCAGCTTTGCCAAGCCGAGGCCGGGAAGCATAAACGAGCCGATCTGCCCCAGAGCCTCACCAATCGCGGCTACATTGCTGTCGTCGTAGTCTGGATCGTAGCCGAGCGTTTCTCTGATTGCGGCGTCGATGCCGCGCTGTGTTTCTACTAACTCGTCATCATCAAGGCCGGGGATAAGCTGTCCAGCACCCGTAAAAGTGCTGGTAATCCCTCTCGCTAGACCGCCGGGAATGCGACGTGCCGCCTCACCGATAGAGCCAAGAAGGGACGTGTCGTCCACATCCATGCCGGCCATGTGAGTGGCAATCTGCGATTCAGACAGGCCCGCCTGCAAAGCACCAGTAACATCATAGCCTCTGGTCTGCGAGAGATAATCTATGATCTGCCTGTCTGACAGGCCGGCGGCTCTTGCCGCGCCTATATCGTAGCTCATTAAGTCTCAAACTGCGCTGGGTCTACGGTGGCGCCAGCACTAGAGCCGCCAGTCGGCAACTTGGGCAGATTTGTCACCCCAAATGTGGGTGCGTATAAGGTGAGGAACTCGTTCATCAACTCGTACACCTTGGCCTGCCTTTCCTCGGGGTTCGTAATCATAGAGCCATCCATGGCGGCATCAATCACCGCGCTTGCCGTTCTGAACAGCTCGTTCCTGCCAACGCTGGCCGCTTTTTCTAGCTCGTTTTTGTATCGCGTAGCAAGAATGTTTAACTGTTCGCGCTGGAGGCCGAGCTTGGCAACATCAAGGTCACGTTGCTCGCCCCTACGGATATCCTCCTGACCGGCCTTGGTCTGGGCGATGCGCTCTGCCATCTCCAGTCTAGACAGCTCTTGGCGTCCTTTTGATGCGGCATCTGCCGCCCCAGCAATACCCTTGCTGATATCGCCGCCGGCAACGCCCGCGCCCAGCCGCATAAAGGTCTCAGCTAAAGTGCCCTTCCGAGAGCGCTCAATTACATCTGACAAGTCAAGAACAGGCGATGCCTGAGTTTCCTTCCCGGACAGGTCTGCGATCATCTGGTCTATAGAGGATATGGCCCCGTCGTAAAGCCCATCATCTGGCGTGGACGCTCTTTGATCTGCGGGTCCGGACCCTAACTGGAGGTCGGCCACTGTATCCACGGCAGACGCAACCAGACTAGGCTCAGTGCCATCGGTTGCGGGCACAATGTTCTGGTCTGTTTGGGGCCGGTTTTGGCCTGTGGACTGAACTGTGGCGTCAGTCTTCCCTTGCACCTGAGCATTATCTATTGCGTCCATCTGCGCTTCGATTGAGTCGATGTACGCCTGATTGCGAGCGATCTCCTCGTCAGTTTGCACCATTGGGATTGGGGCGTTTTTGACAGCGTCGCTACGGCCAAATGGGTTGCTAAACATGCTGAAGTTCGGGACAGCGTCCATGATGCCGGCAGTAACTCGCCGATCAAGATCGACCAAGTTGGAGCCGAGAGACGATATGCCCTCGGCAAAAGGACTTACATCCATCCCCCCCGTAACGGCTTTCGGCGGACGTGTTCCGGCTGGGGGCTGAGGCATGTCTGGTAGCCTATCGGCAAGGGCGCCAGCCGCCGACCCAACCTCCCCGAGATAGTCCCTTGAGGAGTACTGAGGTATTTGCGCATAGGCAGAGCCAATGGCGTCACCAACAGCTCGGTCTACGCCTTCCAAAGACGGCATCTCCCCCATGCCAGCCGGACCCAGCATGCCGTAGTTCGGCATATTCATCTGAGCCTGTCGCACAAGCGCCTCGTATGCCTCCTCAATGCTTATTCCCGCCGTCTGAGCCAGCACCTTGGCGCGGTCCAGAAGAGGGTCAACATACTCCTTCTGCATCCCGTACAGGGCACCAGCTCCGGGCATGCCTGTAGAGCCGCCATTTGCCATCTGCACTATCCCGCCCTGAGCCATACGCATCGGGGGCATAGCCTGTGGGGCAGACGCTATACCGCCCTGCGGCATCGGAGGCATACCACCCATCGGGGGTGGCATAGCACCCATCGGCGGCGCCCCTAATGGACCCATCGGCTGGGCTGGGGGAGTCATTCCGGCAGGCATCATGGGCGCAATACCCAGAGCCTCCATCACAATCTGGTCTTTGACGGTGCCCTGATCCTGCTGTTGCTGTGCATCAAAGCGCTTGCGCATGTCACTGCGGCGCTTGATCTCCGAAATGACCAGAAACTGCGGCACCTCGCCGCTGGGCGCTGACGCTTCTTTCATCAGAGCCGCGTCGGGAAGTCCCTTGATGAGGTCTTCTTGCTCAAGGATATTCATCAGCTAGCCCCTATCGAAATGCGTTGTACAGGCCGACACCCGCGATACCAGCGCCCAGCAACTGCTGGGTCATGGACGGGGTAATGCCATATGATTGTGATATTTGTCCCGGCGCAATCGGTATGCCCTGCAACATAGAGCTGTAGAACGCCAGATTCTCTCTTGGATATGCCTGCTGGCGGAGGAAGTCGGAGTAGCCGATATCCAAACCCCGCTGGCGCAGTTCTCTTTCGATCTGGCCGGCAGTTTGCATTGCTCTGAGGCGCTCCAGTTCCATCTGCTGTCGCTGTCCGACAAAGTCGCCAAGCATGCCGGCGGATGCCAGCCTCTGCTGTTCCCCGCCAAGCAACTGGCTGTAGGCAGATTGACCAAGCTGTGCCGCCCTCTGGGCTTGCGCAAAATTCATCTCGACAGCGCGTGCCCGTGCCTGCTCTTCTGCTATGCGGCCAGCCTGTTCGATTCTTGCGGCATCCATGCCCATAGCCGCGGCCTGCTGGCGGGCTTGCTCTCCAAACTGGAATGCGCCTGCGGCCCGATCATATGCCTGTTGTAGCCCAGTGCCGTAGATATCACCTATCTGCTGTTGTAGGTTTCGCTCCCGCTCTGCCTGCATTACCGCCTCACGATACCCACCCAAGCTACCAATGCCTGCCGCTTGCAGTCCGAGTTGCTGTCCTGCTATCTCTGATTGGCGTCGAGCCTCTCTCACCTGCGGGTCAGTAACCAGCTTGGTATAGGGGTTCATGTATGAGCGCATGACCGACTCATCGGTCATAAACTGGGGGCTATACCCGCTGTACACGTTGCCCTGCCGAAGACCGCTAGCATACCCCGGCATTTCTTGCGCTCGTCTTGTTACCTCCAGCATCGTGCCTGCGTATGGATTTCCAAGACCTGTTTGCGCCGCTATCTGACCAGCCATCTCAAGCTCGACTGGAGTGCCTGACATGCCAAGATCGGTCATGCGCTTCATAGCCGTCTGTTCTGCTGGTTGGAAGTACTCAAGACGCGGACCACCGAATGTCTGATACGGAACCGCACTTTCATAGCCTGTTCGGGCTAATAGGTCACGGTAATAGGGTTCTGCGTACTCAGGCAGATTTGTTTGAGTTACCGTTGACTCGGTTGGACCGCCGCCGCCGCCGCCTTTGCTACCCATTTTTCATACCCTTCTCATAAAACGCCGCTGACTTTTCAAAGCCGTCAGCTTGTAGATATTTCCAGAAACCAAACCTCGCCACGCCTTCAATGCCGTCACACCCCATATCCAAGCCGTAACGGGTAATCTGCTCTAGCAGGAGGCTGTACCATTTATCAAATTCTTCGCCGCCCAAGAAATGCATAGAGAGCACCTTCTTGGCGGGATACTGGGTTACCTCTGTAGTCAAACAACCCCAGATTTTTTCATCATCAAACGCTATCCATAGCTGGGTGCTACCCATGACCACGGCGGCACAAAGATGCTCCATCGTCCAGCGCCCGTTAGCTGTCTCAACGGCAGGCTCCAGATAATGCCGGACATTGTTCCATGCCGACGCGGCGTGCTCTAACGGGACTAGACTGATGTTCATGCAGGCATCATTTTCCTTGCGTTAATTGACGGTGCTTGTTCTGTTGTTCCACCTCGGGCCATCCTGACCCGCTCCATCATACGGTCCAGCTCTTTGGCGCCAGCGTCGGAGCTTCCATCTCCTAGTCCTGACACAACATCAGCAGGGACAATAAACTCCCCCGGAGACACAGCAACAGGCTGTTGATCTCCAATCATGCCGGGGACTTTGTCGTCCATGCCACTGCCCTGACCGCGGATCATCCCCTCAGTCTGGGCATTTGGCGCCACGTTTTGCAGTACAAATTCACGCACTTGCCGGAACATTTCAGGCCCGTATTTCTCAACAAACATGTCAACAATAGCATCAGGGTTTTCTACGCGCCCCAGAACTGCGGCGGCTACCATGCTGAACTCCTGCTCGCTAGGCATCGATTTGGTGAACGCAGTGGGGACATTTGCAATCCCGCCAGCCGCCACCTCAGTGTCGCCCATAGAGGTTCTCAGGGGTACGGTGCCGCCAGCGGAAAAGCCGGGGCGCCTGTCGTAATCAATGTCCTTAACCTGATAGGTGACCACATTCCCGTCGCCATCAACGAGATACTTGGTGTCACCTATTCTGGTTACCGTGTCTCCGCGCCCATACATGGCTTCTGCCCGCATCCTCACCTCTGGACTTAACAGGCTTGGATCAACGCCGATAGGCACACTATTGTTGGCCGTTGCCCTGTCCAGCGAACTCATAAACGCATCTTTCTCTGCATCTGACATGTCGTCAGTAATGCCTTCGTAGATCGTTCCGGTGTCTGGGTCAAAAATCATCCGACCGCCGTAGCGACCAGACTGACCGGCAAGCGCGTTGTTGAACTCCTCACTGGAAACTGTGCCCTTGGAGTCGGCCAACACCTTCTCCCCGTAAAACGATGAGCGATTTTCCCACAGGAATCGATCCACATCACGGGCGTTGGCGGCGCTGTAGTAGCCCTGCTCGTCGGGTGTGGGGTCTAGCTCAAGTGGTTGTGACCCAGAGTTCCCAGCCATCCACTCGTCTATGTCGGTGTATGAGAGGTTGTAATCAGGCTTGGTTCTGTCTGGGGGTGTAATCGTGCCAGCGCTGATGCCTGCGGCGTAATTTTGACCCTCCTCGGACTCCATGATTTCCTGCGCAACCTTTTTCATCTCTCTTTCGATGACGCTAGGTGTCAAGGAGTTGCCAAGGATGCGCTCTGCGTAGTAATTCAGCCCCTCTCGGTCTGGCTCGCGACCCAAGTAGCGATAGAACAGGTCTCTGGTGATGAGCTTTGCTCGCTCCATCATTGCGCCCCGCTGTTGCCCTGAGAAAGACCCCCTGTCTGGGTCAGCAAAAGGCTCTACCCCGGTCACATCCAGCATTCTTGCGGCGTAGTCAGCCGCGGTGCTCGCGCTCAAGGCTGACAGTGGGTTGCCGTAGTTGCCGTAGTCCGTATCCGTTCCGTCTCCGTCTCCGTCTCCGTCTCCGTCTCCGGTCCCGTCTCCGGTCCCGTCTCCGTTTCCGTTTCCGTTTCCGTTTCCGTTTCCGTTTCCGTTTCC
>CEON01056509.1_pt1 | contig 11590 bp, 5 predicted proteins | sample 530291 | NCBI WGS metagenome assembly CEON01 (sample SAMEA2619888, study PRJEB7988) | marine metagenome | biome: marine biome (ENVO:00000447); feature: surface water layer (ENVO:00002042); material: "saline water (ENVO:00002010), including plankton (ENVO:xxxxxxxx)" | depth 5 m
CTGGTCCTGGTGGAGATATATGGGATCCTAGCACAGCTCCAGCTGGTACTCCTCAGTTAGCATTAGGTTACGATTTAGACTCTTCAGCCGGGGTTGTTGATTTAGGTTTAAGTTACAGAATGTTGAACACTAATTTTACAAGTTCTAGTGATAGTGTTAGAGTAAGACTTTGGAAAAGAGATTCTGCAGCAGTTTGGAATCCTGTTTATAACGCAATTCTTAGTAATGCACAAGCTATTGCAGTGTTTCCGTTTAACGGTATATATGGTAATCGTAGTGAACAACACTATCCACATCCTTGGGGTAATGCTCAGAACTCTTCTACTAACTATGAGTTTAACATATACCACCCAATAACTCAATCAGGGCCGCAAACAACTTGGACTAAGGCCGAATATGCTGTTGAATTATATTACGAAATAGATGGTGAGTATTATGGAAGAAGAGACGCTACAACCAACCTACCTATAGCTACTGAATTCCCTAATTGTGGTGGTTATTTAGAGTTCCAGTTTACAGTAGATGGTTGTCAAAATAATCCTACTGCTGTTTTAGGATGTACTGATCCATCAGCTTGTAATCATGATTACAATGCTACGTGTGATGATGGAAGCTGTTATTACGTTACTGTTCAAGCTTACGAAAGCATCCAACCAGGAGTTACTGGATGTACAGCTTGTAGTATACCTAATTCTAACCCTGGTAGTGCTTGTCAACAGTCAATACCTGATTGTACTTACGCAAATGATCAAATTTATTTACAATATGGTATAAACAACAATTTAGCAACCGGTCCAGTTACAGGAGGTATATATGATGATGTAACGCTTTGTAACAGCGATCAAGGATCAAGTTAATAAAAAATAAAATATGGCTTTAATAAATATACTTTTACAATTTGACAATATAAATGTTTCTTTACAAGTTGGTGACATAGTTTATTATACTTATGGTGGCCAGCAGCTAGGAGGTTTTGATAATCAGTCAAACTTACAAAATACTAAAATTCTTGGTGAAGTAATGGCTATAGATGACGTCAACAACACCGTTACAGTTAGATATGACGATACTTTAACAACTCCTCCACCATTAAACTCTTATATTTCTTTTGTAAAAAATCAACAACTAAACACTTCTAGCGTGTTAGGTTACTATGCTGAAATAAATTTTGTTAACGATTCTGAAAAAGAAATAGAACTTTTTAACGTTGGTTCAGAAGTAACAGAAAGTAGTAAATAAAAATTAAACTATGAGTTATCACTATAATAATAATCAAGGTTCTTCACAAAGAAGCTCTTCACAAAGAACTTCTAACACGGGTAACCAAAGTCAAAGTACTAGACCTCCTGCTCCAGACGGTTTTCATTACATGCCTGACGGTAGTCTTATGTCTGATGCCGAACACGCTTCAATGGGTAATATGTTACCTAACGCGCAACAGGCTCAACAGGCTCAACAATCTTTACTTTGTTCTATAAATGATTTTTATGAAGCAGCTGGTGCCGCAGTTCCAGGAACTAATGTTTACGCAGTAAATGTTTACCTTTTACCTAGTTCAGCAAATTACTTTGGTGCACCAACAGGATTAATAGAAGTTTTTGAAGAGGTTGTAAAGCTTCAAACTGGAACCCCAAGTCAAAATACTTTTTTTACTTTTATGAATAATCTTTGGAATAGTTATTCAAACCATAATAATCCTTGTAATTATTTGCTAAATAGATATAATCATTTTAATAACCAATTAATTAACAACACTTACGGCACCGCTCAAACATTATTAAAAGAAGCTAAAAGAGATTATTTTCAATACATGTATAATCACTGTAATTGCGGAACTATTCCAATGGCACCAGGCTCACAAGTAAAAATGTCTGCTCAAACTTGTAGTGAGCAAGATATTAAAAACTTTGCTGGCTCAATAATGTATCCTGTTTATTCTTCACATCCGAACCAACCAATGTCTGTTTGGTATAATAATTTTTTAACGTTTCAAACAAACATGTGGAGTAACTATCTTCAGTGGGGATGTACGTTTTTTTATAATAGAATAATATTATTTCAAGGACAACTACCTAATATAACAAACCCATATCAAATATCTTTAAAACAAGCTAAAATTGCTTTTTGTCAACAAATGTATATAACTTGTGGTTGTGGTACACCGCCTCCGGTAGCGCCACCTTCAATTTCACAGCTAGTTAAAGCTAAAGAAGAAATATCTTTTTATGAAGAAATGGACAATGATGATTTTGTAGAAAACATAAATGTAACAACGGTGGAAACTAAAACAATTAACAATTTTGACTTAGATCTTTCAAGTATAAAAGCTGCTGGAGAAAATAGAAGTTTTAATATCGTAGGAACTGCTGGTGCTAATTTTAAACTAGAAGTAAAAAACGAAGATGCTAAATATTACAACTTTGTTACAAACACTTTTCAAACTGCTTATTACTGTCTTGAAGAAAAAATTGGTAGTAGTAATAACTATACTGGACAAATACAATTTCCTTCAGTAACAGATGATGATCAATATGATGTTTACTTGTTTGCTGGAGAAAACACAGAGCACGCTAACTACGTTGAGTCTAGATTTGCTGATGGTTCTTTAGATTTAAACTCTTCAAAAGGTTCTAATTCTAGTTTGTTACAAAAAGTAATATATCAATATTTAAGTTTTGATTTAACTATAAGCGCATATTCTGCTAGTGGAAATATTGAAGTAGGATCACCTACTAATACTACTATAACTGTAGACCAATTTAAACCTAACAGTAAAATACCGTTTACTATAGATTTATCTGTAACAACAAATACAAAGTCTTACAGTATAATAAAACAACCTAGCGCTAACGATTTCGTAGCTTTTGTTACTAGAACTGTTGGCGCCGCTCCAGTACAAATAGAAGGCGAAAACATTTATCCATCCGTAACTGACTCAGGAACAGTTAACGGAGCTGTTACTAGTGGCACCTCTGTTACAATGGACGATGCTGTAGCCTCTATAATGAAAGTAGGTGATAGAATAACTGGTAACGCAGCTTTAGACGCTGCTACAGTAACAGTTGTTTCTCTTGACTCGACAAACGTGTTTACCATGTCTCAAGCCGTTGCAATAGCAGATGGTATAACGCTTAGCTTTAGTAATCAAATGAATTATAGATGGCCAGTATCTAGTACTCATTTATTAGAAGAAGGCATGATAGTTGTTCCAGGTGGAGGTACAGAGTCTGACACTGTACTGGCAAACTATCAAGACACTATTGTTTCTTCAGAAAATACTTTTTTAGAAGAAACCTATGTTAATACAGAAGTGCCAACTATTGATAATTTAGGTAAAAAACCTACAATAACAAGAGGTGAGGTAACAACTCAAGAGGGTAATGTTGTGTTTAATAAACAACAGTCATTGGATATAGCTGGTCAAACTTTGAAAATAGGTGGTTATGGTTTGAATGAAATAAAAAGAGTTTTTGGTTACGAGGTAGAGTTAACTGATTTAGCTGTTACACTTTCTAGTGTTTCAACTACAACAACCTCTGGTGTTAGTAATAGCACCAATGTACCTGTGGCTAGTAGAAATGGTATTGCAAATGGTGACACTGTTTCTGGTATAGGTATAAATCCAACAGTAGCAAAACCAACGGTTGCCTCGGGTGGTGGTGCGGCAGGAGCTGGTACTATAGTTTTAAGTGCGGCTCAAACTTTAGAAAACGGTATAACATTAACTTTTTCTGGTTCTGGTCAAACAGCAACAATAACAGGTAATATAAAAATAAATAGAGCTGGTAACGCTGCTCAAAACATAAGACTTGACGTTGATAGAATACTATCTATAACGTAAAAAAGTAAAAAAACAGCAAAAACTGTAACTATATTTAGATAAAATATAATTAAATTATGTCTAAATTAGAGTTGCAAAAAGTTTTTGATAATACACCTGTAAAATCTTATAAAGAAAAAGTAAAGTACATAGAAGATTTTTTACTTAGTAATGCTGATGGTGTAAACATAGTGGGTAGTAATAAATCTTTAGTTTACCCTGACCTTTGGAAATATAAACATTTTTTTGGAGATGGTATATACGTTAGAGAAATGCGTATGAAAAAAGGTCAATTAGGTTTCTCAGCAATACACAAACATAAGTATGCGTTTTTTTTACTCTCAGGTGTTTTACAAAGTTCAAAAGAAGATGGCGTAGAAGAGTTTATAGCACCTTGTTATGTTATTTCACCTAGAGGTGCTAAAAGAGTTGTTTATGCTGTAGAAGAGTGTGTTATAGTCACTGTGCACGCTAATCCAACTAACACTACCGATTTAGAGGAAATAGAAAAAAACAATGTTGTTTTTAATTGGGAAGAATACGAAGAATATTTAAAAAATAATAATATAAAAAAAGTATAACTATGAGCATGGGAATGATAGCTGTTGCAGGAGCAACTACAATTGGTAGTATTGTGGCCGCTAATAGCGCTTCTAAAAACAGACGATTAGCTAAACAGCAGTTTGACGAAGCTACGAAAATGAGAGAAAAAGAGCAGGCAAAACTTGAGCAGCAAAAAAGAATATATAAAAATCAAAAATTTGTAAATCCATTTGCAAACATGGAAAACGTTTTTGAAGATTTAACTGTTAACACTAAACAAGCTGAATTTGCAGCTAAACAAGGCGCTCAACAGAGAGCTAATATAATGCAAAACTTTAAACAAGCTGCTGGAGCTAGTGGTATCGCTGGTTTAGCACAGGCTTTAGCTAATCAAGGAGCCTTACAAACAGCAAAAATTTCAGCTGGTATCGGTCAACAAGAAGCTGCAAATAGATTAGCTGTTGCTAAAGGTGCTGCTGCTAACCAACTAGCAGAAAGACAGGGTCAACAAGCACTACAACAAATGGAAGCTAATAGACAAGCAACTCTTTTAGGTATGCAAATGGGTGCTGCTACAGGCGCTAATATGGGTGTAATGCAAGCGCAAGCTAATCAAATGAACGCTGCTATAGCTAGTCAGCAAGTTCAAGCTGATATATTTTCTACAGCTGCTTCTGCAGGTTCTAATTTAGACGTAGACCCAAGTAAATTAAAAGATTTATTTAAAGGAGAATAAAACATGGCATCAGATAGAAACTTAATAAACGCTGCTTTTGCAGAAGCTAAATCAAGGTACGCTGGAGACTTTCCAGACTTAACAAACCTATATAAATCTTCTACAGATATAAGTAAGCAATATCTTAAAACCATGGGTGGTATCATGGAAGACATACAAAAAGAAAGAGAGGTAGAGCGTAAAAAAATAAAGCAACAAAAAAATGCTTTTATGAATATAGCTAATAAAAATCTACAGTCTTTGTATGAAAACGAAGAGCCGCTTCCAGAAGCAATGATAAGCATGGCAGAATCAGCAGTTGAAGACATGGCTACTCAGTTTGATCTTGTAAATACTATAGGTGATGACGATACTAAAGAAAATCAAAGAGCTAGAAGACAAATACTTGCAAAACTAAACAAGCTTACAAACCAATTAAAAGATGTTAGAAAAAACTACATGGATCGTTCTGACATTATACAAAAAGATATTCTTAGTAATAAAGTTTATAAAGAAAAAAATATTGAATTAATAGCAACTGCGTTTGATCTTAAAAACATGGATAAAAATGTTTTTGATAAAAAAATAGAAGTTGGTTATGATATTGATGATGGCGTATATTTTAATGTCTTAGATGAAAATGGAGAGTTTCAAAATATACTTTTTACAGATGTTGCCAGCGCTTTTAATCCAAGAAATACAAGTTTAGATGATGAGTATATAAAAACGCTCAATGCTAGTGGTAGAAGAGGCGAGTTAGACGGAAAAGATATAAACGCAACAATGAATTACGATGAAAATAGTTTTTTAGCAGGTTTTAAAAACTTAATTAAAGATGAACAAGATTTTGATGATTTTGCATACGATCGTATAACTAATCTAAATGACGAGCCTTCTTTTGAAGAGTCTGTATATGAAAACGCTATTACAATGGGTATACCTTTTGCGGTGCTAGATCAAATGATGATTGTTAAAGATGATAAACAAGAGCTTGTTGGTGAAAAATATAAAGAACTTGATCTAGTGCCTGATGGAGTTATAAACTCTCTTGATGGCAAAAGAGCAGAAGAAATATTTAAAGGTCAAGATTTAGAAAATTTTAAAGAAAACGTTAAACAATTAATAGACGCTGTTGTAAATAAAGACAACCCTGCTTTTAATTTTGAAGTATCAAGAGATTTAATGGCTAAATACTATATGACTTTTGATAAGCGTAACTACATGGTAAACTTTCAGCAACATAGATCTATTTTAGAAAATAGAAATAGATCTAGAAATAACACTTCTGGTCCTGGTAGTATGAGTATAGGTGGTATGAGATATGGAAGTTTAAAAGAACTACTAGCTGATCATAAAACCATGTTAGATTTTATTGAAAATCCAGAAGAAGGAGAAGAAGTTCAAGGTACTATTTTGAAAAATAGTTATCAATATAGAGATGGTAAATACTACGGCGCTGACGGTGATGGTAACTATACTGTAGATTTATCTACCAAGGCTGACCCTACAGGAAGAACGAGAGTTATACAAGATCAACAAGCTGGGGCTTATGTTAGTTATAGTCAAGGTAAATATCACTCTAAAGGAAACAATAGATATAGCGCTGTAGACTTAAACATGAATGAAAGAATATACGATGGAAGTGTTAGCCAGCCAAGAGTAGGAGACTTTTTAAACATGGATTTACAAGAAGCTGTCAGACAATTGAACTCTAGTTACGAGACTAATTTGTTTAAAGTTAACGACCAAAAAGTACAAATAAGTGATAAAACATTTAGAATTAATAGTAAAAAATCATTAAGCGAATTTTGGAGATATTTAACTTCTAAAACTTTTGCAGATTACTATAACCAAAACAACTAATAATGATAGAGCTTTACGAATATGATGGCGTTACGTATGAGGTAAGTCCTGGCATGAAAGAAAAATTTTTGACAGATTTTCCAGGTGCTACGTTGGTTCAACAAAACCAACAACAACCAGAGGATTATCAAAGCACCGGTTACCAAAGCGTTGGTTACGGAGAAGATCAAAGCGCGGGTTTTCAATATGAAGAACCTGAATATAAAGTTGATTGGTTTGGTGAGGGTTGGATAAATAGTACTATTAATACCGTTATAAATCTTCCTAGTGCGGCTATAGCTGGTTACGAGAGTACTAGTAGTGCTGGTGAAGATTATAATCTTTTATTATCAGGTGGTCAAGTAAACGCTAAGACCGTTGATGATTTTATAGAAGCTCGTTTAGAAAAAGCTACAAACTATAAAATGTCAAAAGCTATGGCTGAGTTTCAAAAAACTTACGAAGAAAACGGTGGAGGTTGGTTTGCTTTTTACAAAGGAATAAAAGAAAACCCTGGTTTGTTGGCCGAAACAATGGTTTCCTCTTTAGCTGGTCAAGTAGGTGCTTTTCTTGAAGGTGAAGGTAATATAGCTAGAGAAACTTTATTAGCAGGTGCCGCTGGTTCTGTAAAGGGTTACAAGGGCGCTTTATCAGGTTCTATGTTTGGTTTAATGACAACTATGGAATCCGCTTTAACATACGGTGATTTGATAAGTGAAATGCTTGAAGAGCGTAACTTAGAGTTTACTAGAGAAAACGTAATGAACTTAATAAATGGTCCTGATGGACAAAAGTTAAGAAACAGAGCTTTAGGTAGAGGTTTTACTATTGGTGGCGTTGAAGCTTTAACAATGTGGGGAGCTGGATCTACAACTACCCAACTTTTAAAGCGAGGACCTGGCGTTGGTAAAAAAACTACGGCTATTACTGGTGGTTTAGCAGTTGAGGCTGCTGGTGGTGGTTTAGGTGAGGTTTTAGGTAGAGAAGCTGCTGGTCAAGAGTTTGATGCGGCTGAAGTTGGTTTTGAAGCTTTTTCTGGTTTATCAACAGCGCCTTTATCAGTAGGTCATGCTTTATTAACTTTTAAAGGTGCTAAGTATTATCTCAATGACATGAAAAATCCTGTTGAGTATGATGTGATGAAAGAGTTTATAGAAACAGCAGATGGTATTGATATTGCAAAAGCAAATATCAAAATGGAAAACGATGTTACTGGTTTAGAGCAACTAGCGTATGAAAAACAAACAAGAGCTATTATAGACACTCAGATAGACTCTAAGATAACAGAAAAGGTAGATAGAGAAAAATTAATTGACCTAGAGATAGAAAGAAGAGAGTTAAAAAGAAACAAAAAGAAAGATACATTAGAGCAAGATCCTGACGTTGACGAAAAATTAAAAACCGTAACAGAGCAAATAAAACAGATACAAAGAAAATACAAGGGAGCTATTGGTATAGGTAAAACTGCTGAAGCTCAAACCGTAGCACAACAAATAAGAGAAGGTAGATTAAAGGGTACTATTGAATTCGCTAAAACACAAGGTGAACGTATAGGTAAAAAAGTAGTAGTTGCTAACACTGCGCAAGAAACAAAACAAAAAGCTTTAGAACTAGGTATATCAGAAGAGAAAGCTAATAAATCACAAAATACAGATGGATTTATATTTGGTGACACTATAGTCATAAATAAAGAAGTGGCTGCAAAAACAGGAGCTATAAACGTTGGTTCTCACGAGGTTTTACACGGAATACTAGCTAAACACTTAAACAACCTGAACGATAGCTCTAGAATTAAGTTAGGTAAGTCCTTCATGAACGTTTTAAATAAAAAACAAAGACAAGCTGTATTAAAAAGATTAAAAGAAGATTACAATCTTACAGGTAACGATATTTATAGTAAAAGAGGTGTAAATGAAATATTTTCAGTTTTTTCAGACGCTATAGCTGGTAACGAAATACAATTTAACGAAGGTGTTTTTAGCAAAATAAAAAATTCTATAGAAGAAATTTTAAGAAAACTAAGCAAAGCTGGTTATTTTACTGAAGAATCATTTTTATATAGAAAAGAGTTTAGCAACGCGAGGCAAGCTTATAACTTTCTAAAAGAATATAATGAAAATATAAAAACTGGTGAATTAAGCGAAAGATCAGTTGAGTTAGCTAAAACAGGTGTTGGTGAGGTTGAGTTTTTAGAGTCAAGATCAAAAGCTGTTGAAGCTGTAAATGTAATAGAACAAAAATTAAAAGAAAAATTAAAAGCAGAAGGCAAGGCATATACAAAAGCAGCTTTTCAAGATCCAAAAAACAGAATTTTTAAAGAAATATTTGAGTCTATAGTAAAGCCTAATGGTGCTATTAACAATTATGTAAAAAGTTTAGGTTTAAGTCCAGAGTTGTTTGAAGCTACAATTGATGAAATGGGAGATAGGTTAATGAACTATGACCCGCAGGCAGAAAGAAAAACTGGTAGTAAGGAACCTGTAACTATTGGAGAAGCAATAATGGCTAATGTTGGTTTTGCTAAATTAGAAGGTAAAAAAGCTTTAGCTATAGAAGGTGAAAGAAAAAAGCAAGAAAGACCAACTGATTTAGGTGAGACGACAAAAGAAGGTGAAGTTAAAATGCAAGTTGAAGATACTGACACTTCAACGATGGATACTTTTGAAGAACAAGACATAACTGAAGAAGGTCAAAAAAGAGAAGAAGCTAGAAAAGCAAAAGAAGAAGCTAAAAGAAAAACACCTAAAAAGTCTACGTTTAGAAAGAAACTAGGTATTGAAGACGGTAGCGAGATGTATAACAGAATACTAGAAGTTGCCAAGAAAACATTAATGAAAGTTTATGATTCTGGAAAAACAGCTAGACAGATACAGAGAGACATAAGAGACGAAGCTGCTAGTAGAATTTTTGGTTTTTCTAAAGAAATTAAAAATTTACTAGGCACAACAAAGTATATAGAGAATTTAAAAGAATTTAGAGTGCCTATAATAAACGCTTTGTTTACAGCTGATTTAGTTCAACTAGAAAGAGAAGTTCCAGATGATCAAAAGGTAACTATCGAGTATGTTGAAACTTTAACAAACGAACAAGATGTTGTTGCGGCTATAAACGCTGGTTTGTTACCAGAGTCTGATTTAGCTAGAATTAAAAGAGGACAACCAGTAAATTTATATAGAAAAATAGAACCTATAGAAGGCAACAAACAACAAGAAGACGCTTGGGTAAAGTTTTTTGATCAACCAGCTATAAATCCTGAAACAGGTAAAAGATCTGGTTTAAAAGGTACTAGAAAAGATGGATTAGCTAAGTATATTTCTGGTGCTTTAAACTATGACGCTACAATGCAGGTTAGTAAAGATCCTGAGGTTCAGGCTAGAAGAGAATTACAATTAACAAAAAAGCTTGGTGATTCACAAAAAGTTACCGCAGAGATTATAAAAGAAGATATACAAGAATTAGCAAACGCTATAAATAGAGATCCTGATTTATTATTTTCTGAAACAGTAACGTATCAAGAAGCACCTTTAACTCCAGCACAAGTAAGATTAGTAGAACAAGGTAAAATTATTGCTATTAGCTCTGTTCATATAGATGAAATTGTTAAAGAGTTGTTTAGAAATAGTGATAATCAGTCTAAATTACTTGCTTTAGCAAATAGTGATATAGATCTTACACAAAGTCAAATAGAAAAATACGGTAGCAAAAGAATCATGTTAGAGACTATAAATCTTTTTAACGAAAGAAAAATAGATAGGATTGATAACGTGGCTATTGTTAGTTATATTAAATCTGAAATTAAAAAATTAAAGTTAGATCCAAGTGTAAAAACTGTACCACCAGTACACAAACTTTACGAACAGTTTTTCTTAAGTTTAGCTGGTAAAGTAAAAGGTTTAAAAAACTTAAAAGTTACTACTGTTGTTAGAGAAGGTAAGACATCTGCAGATCTTAAATTTTCTATTGGAGATAAAGCTTATGGTATAGAGATAAAAATGGATCAATCAAGAGGTGGTGCTTATACTTTTTATTTTGATACACAAGAGTCTCAACAAGTAAAAAAAGGTACTCAAAGTCTTAATAAAAAAGATCAAGATAAAGTAAAACAACTTGAAAAAGAACTTGTCGAAGAGTTAAAAAATAACGGTTTTAATAAAAACGATATTATAAACGGTGTAAAAGGACAAAGATTTAGAAGGTTAAAAAATAGAAGAGGTAAGTTTGTTAAAGAAGTTGATGTTACTAGCGAGCATATTGAAGCTCATTATGTTAATAAACCTACTCCAGAATATTTTATAAACATAGGCGAAGCAGGTGTTTTTTACATGCTACCAGAAAATACTATTGAAAACGCTGATATTAGAGACGCTATAATAAAAGTTGGTGAAACATTAAATATACCTAGATTAAACGGAAACTTTAAATTAACATCTACTTTAAAAATAGGTAGTCCAAGAACTAGAGAAAAATTTGGTGGTACTAGAGCTGTTACGGTAAGTATATTTCCAATAATAGACTCTAAAAATATTGATGCTTCAAACGTTAAGCTACATAAGTTTGATGACATGTCTAGTTTATTATCTGAAATAGACAATCAATTTTATTTAGAAAGTAAAAGTAGAGGTGTTGCTAACTTAACAGAAGCGATACAAAATCGTAGGCCAGTGTTGATG
>CEON01004630.1_pt1 | contig 11578 bp, 13 predicted proteins | sample 530291 | NCBI WGS metagenome assembly CEON01 (sample SAMEA2619888, study PRJEB7988) | marine metagenome | biome: marine biome (ENVO:00000447); feature: surface water layer (ENVO:00002042); material: "saline water (ENVO:00002010), including plankton (ENVO:xxxxxxxx)" | depth 5 m
TGCACAGTTGGAGTTCCGCACTGCTGCCTATCTATCACAAGATGGAGTTGCTATTGAAGAAGTATCTACTGGATTTGATGTACACTCATACACCGCTAAAGTTATTAGTGATGCTGGTCAACCTACGAGTAGACAGGATGCAAAAGCGCATACGTTCGCACCACTTTATGGCGCAACGGGCTTTGGGAGAACGTCAGCGGAAGCAGAGTATTACACACACTTCACAAAAAAATACAAAGGAGTCTCAGAATGGCATACCCGACTGGCTAAAGAGGCTCTGAACACTCGCAAGATTACGACACCAAGTGGTCGTGAATTTGCTTTTCCTAATGTGTACCGCAAAGCAAGTGGTCGCATCTCACACTTTACACAGATAAAGAATTACCCTGTGCAATCATTTGCTACTGCAGACATTGTGCCTATTGCATTATTGCACATAGACAAGTTGCTAATGGGTATGCAATCGTGTATAGTGAACACAGTGCATGACAGTATTGTCATTGATGTACATCCTGATGAAGAATCACAGGTAATCAAAGTCATAGATGAAACTAATGATGCACTACCTTATCTCATCACCCAACGCTGGGGAGTTGAGTTCAATGTGCCTTTACTTTTAGAGGCAAAAATAGGTCCGAATTGGCTTGACACCAAGGACGTAACCTGATATAACTATGGGTCTTACAACTGAAAAGGAGTTAATTATATGAATGACATTACAACTATTGATACTAATAACTATGCTGAGATGGCTAAAGCTATGGGCATGGCAAATGAAGCAAGTTCGCAGAAAAAGCAGGGTATGTTCCTTGCACGTCTGCGTATCCAGCATTCCGCTATCTTGGGTACGGATACCATTAAAGTTAAGGGTGGTACGTACAAGCTAGAGATTCCTGATGGCCCAACGTACTATGCAGAGTCTGCTGTTGTGCGTCCATTTATGCAACGCTTCATGTATAAGAAGTTTGTTATGGCTACAGGCACCTCGCCTAATCGTTACGTTAAGACCGTTATGGCTGATAGCCTGAACATGGACTTGAAAGATAATGACGGTGGGTTTAACTGTGGTAAGCCTTCAGGCTGGATAGAAGACTTTAAGTCCCTGCCAGATGCTACTAAAGAATTGATTCGTTCTATCAAGCGTGTACGTGTAGTGCTTGGTTTGGTTGAGTTGGTCAATCCGAAAGACGCTGATGGTAATCCCGTAGATGACGGTATACCGTTGAGTAACGTCCCATTCATCTGGGAAGTGGAGAACCGTGACGCATTTAAAACTGTAGGCGGCGTGTTTACACAGCTTGCCAAGATGAAGCGTCTTCCTGTGCAGCATAGCGTTACTTTGAATACAGAGGAGCGTAAGCTACCTAATGGCAATAGCTTCTACTTGCCTGTTACGTCACTTGACGTGACTAACGTAATCGAACTTACTCAGGATGACCAAGAAAAGTTTGGTGAGTTTATGTCTTGGGTGACTAACTACAATGAGTACATCATTAATGCCTACGCAGAAAAGGCATCGTCTAAGAATGAAGAAGACTTGGATGAGTTAAACATTGATGATGTTGTTGATGTAGAGTTTGAAGAAGAGGTAGCGTAATGAAGCATCCTGCTGAACTGGCGTTGCATCAGTATCTTGAACATGCCACACGTGGTAATACAAGCATGTCACCTGAAACAATCAAACAGATTGGAGATGATGTCATGGCTGCTGCACAACGTCAGTTCGGTGGGGGCAACAAGCGTGACAAGTTTACCCTGCGTATGTCAAATGTAGGTAGGCCGACTTGTCAACTCTGGTATGATAAGAACAAGCCAGAGGTAGCTGTTCCTCTGCCGACAACATTCGTAATGAACATGATGATTGGAGACATCGTTGAAGCTGTCTTCAAAGGTATCCTCAAAGAAGCGGGAGTAAGTTATGAAGACACGGATAAAGTTTCTCTTGACCTTGGTGACGATAGCGTTTCTGGTAGTTATGACCTCATCATTGATGGTGCAGTTGATGATATTAAATCAGCTTCAGACTGGTCATACAGAAACAAGTTTGAATCCTATGACAGTCTTGCCAGCGGTGATGGCTTCGGGTATGTGGCTCAGTTAGCCGGGTACGCCAAAGCGTCAGGCAAGAAAGCAGGCGGCTGGTGGGTAGTGAACAAAGCCAACGGGCAGTTCAAGTATGTACCAGCTACAGGTCTTGACATTGACAAAGAGGTATCCCAAATAAAGGATACGGTTCAGACAGTAAAGGAGAACAAGTTTGAAAGATGTTTTGAACCAGTGCCTGAGACTTTTCGTGGCAAGCCCACAGGTAATAAAGTCCTTAATGACGGATGTAAATTTTGCAGCTATCGCTTTGATTGCTGGGATAGTCTTACTGAGTTACCTGCTGTAAAGTCACAGGCAAAGAACCCGCCCACTGTGGCATATGTAGAGTTAGCAAAGGAGTATATGAATGGATGATGAACTCAATGAACTTGCAGAACAGATTAAAGATGCAGAGCGACATCTTAATGAACTTCGCAAAGAATATCGTGAGCGTAAGACCGCAGGACTTCGTGCAGCTATTGACGCACGTAACGAAGCAGATAAAGTCTTGCGTGAAGAGCTACGTGCGTTAGGTTATCGTAGCAACCCGTTTATATCATGGCGTGACGTTGGCTAACGCAAAACAATTTAGGGCAGCACGAAAGTATGGGTATCGTAGCGGTCTAGAACTCAAGGTATCTGACTACCTAAAAGACTTAAAGATTGATTTCTTGTATGAGGCAGTCAAGATAGAATGGGAAGACTTAGCATACAGAACGTACACACCAGACTTCGTGCTGTCCAATGGCATCATTATAGAAACCAAAGGACAATTCACCGCAGCAGATAGACGCAAGCATCTGGCTATCAAAAAGCAGCATCCCAAGTTGGATATTCGTTTTGTGTTTGAAAGTAGCAGACGCAAACTTCGTAAGGGTGCCAAGTCTACATACGGTGAATGGTGTATTAAATATGGCTTTAGATACTATGACAGGATTATTCCTGAAGAATGGTTGAAGGAGAAGGGTAAGAACAGGCATCCAAAGTTTATTAAGTTTGGCGGCACAAAGGTGAAAAGGAGATAGCATATGGACATAATGGATAAACTATCTAAAGAAATACACAATGAAGACTTTATTATACGTGTCAGACCATTCGCTAATGACGATGGTAAGTGGTCTGGTGAGGTGGACATATCAATTATGGCAATGCCAGACAATCCTATGGATGATGAGGACTACTATCAAGTCATGCATTTTACCAAGATGATGTGTGCTGCAGTACCTGTCATGGAAGAAGTAGAAGAGTTACGTAATATTGTACATGAATATGTAACAAAAGTTATTGACAACGAGATGGATATTGAGGTAGAACTAGAAGACGCAGGTAAGGAAGCATATTCTGGTCACACTGTAGAAGGTAACATAATACATCTGCACTTTAATACAAGAACGAAAGGTTCGGCATGAGTAGACATGAAGACTACATGAAAGCAATGATGATACAAGAGGAGTTACGTATGGCACAAGCAAAGAAACAAAGTGATAATGTTGTTGATATGGTCAACAGCCCACCACACTACAACCAAACAGGCATTGAGTGCATACATGCTATCTCTGCCGCTACTGATACAGGATTTAAGTATTACCTACAGGGTAATGTTATGAAATACCTTTGGCGATTTGACTACAAGGACAAGCCGCTAGAGGATTTGCAAAAAGCCAAGTGGTATTTGGACAAGTTGATAGAAGAGGTTATGGCGAGTAATGAGAGTTAAGATGTTCATAACAATTGATATTGACGAAGAAGAGTATCCAGTGCCAGCCGATGGACAGGTTGGTGAGGAATTAGAGGACGGTATCCAAGAATATTTTTATGACATTGATGGTGCCGACATTAGAAATATTAAAACGATTACGGAGTAAGAGATGATTAGTAACGCATTACCTACAGATTATCAAAACTTTATAGCACTATCACGCTATGCACGTTGGAAAGAAGATGAGCAAAGAAGGGAGACATGGAGTGAAACTGTCTGCAGATACTTTGATTATATGGCTGGGCATCTGTCTAGCAAGCATGGCTATCAGCTTCCTGATTCACTAAGAGGTGAATTGGAAGAGGCCGTACTCACACAGGCTGTCATGCCTAGCATGAGGGCATTGATGACCAGCGGCCCCGCACTGGACAGATGCCATGTTGGTGGGTACAACTGTTCTTATGTGCCTGTAGATAGCCCACGTGCGTTTGATGAGACTATGTACATTCTTATGTGTGGCACAGGCGTAGGCTTTAGTGTAGAACGTCACAACATTGAGAAGCTACCTATGGTTGCAGAAGATTTCTATAAAACTGACACCGTGATTAAGGTAGGTGACAGCAGACCGGGCTGGGCAAAGTCTTTGAAAGAGCTTATCGCTATGCTATACGCTGGACAGATACCAGCATGGGACGTATCAGAGGTACGCCCTGCAGGTGCTAGACTAAAGACGTTTGGCGGCAGAGCATCAGGACCACAGCCTTTAGTAGAGTTGTTTGACTTCTGTGTTGAGAAGTTTAAGAGAGCAGCAGGTCGTAGGCTCTTCCCGATTGAGTGTCACGACATTATGTGTAAAATTGGTGAAGTTGTAGTGGTAGGCGGTGTACGCCGCAGCGCACTCATCAGCCTATCTAATCTAAACGATGACCAGATGGCACATGCCAAGTCAGGTAAATGGTGGGAGAACGAAGGTCAACGTGCGTTGGCTAATAACTCTGTGGCTTACAAGGGCAAGCCAGAGATGGGTACATTCATGCGTGAGTGGCTGTCTCTGTACGACAGTAAGTCAGGTGAGCGTGGCATCTTTAATAGAAAGTCAGCACAGGTACAGGCTGCTAAGAATGGCAGACGTGATGCTGAACAGGACTTTGGCTGCAACCCTTGCTCTGAGATTATCCTACGCCCTTATCAGTTCTGTAACTTATCTGAAGTAGTCATTCGTGAAAGCGATACTATGGATAAACTGAAAGAAAAGGTAAGGCTTGCCACAATACTTGGCACGTTCCAAGCTACATTGACTAACTTTAAGTATCTACGCAAAGTGTGGAAAGATAATACAGAAGAAGAGCGTTTGCTTGGCGTGTCTCTGACAGGTATTATGGACAACGCTTTGACATCTACTGCAGGAGATAAATTGCCCATATTACTTGGTATACTAAAAGATGAGGCGGTGCGCACTAATGAAGCCATGGCAAAGCAGTTAGGAATACCGCAGTCCACTGCAGTAACCTGTGTTAAACCAAGCGGCACTGTGTCACAGCTTACTGACGCTGCGTCAGGCATACATGCTAGACACAATCCTTACTATATACGTACCGTGCGTGGCGACAACAAAGACCCGCTGACACAGTTCCTTATCTCACAGGGTATACCTGCTGAACCTGACGTAATGAAACCCGACTCAACGACAGTGTTCAGCTTTCCTATGAAGTCACCCTTGGGTGCTATCACACGCACACAGATGAACGCAATAGAACAGCTAGAGTTATGGCTTACCTATCAGCGTTACTGGTGTGAGCATAAGCCATCTGTAACTATCTCTGTAAAAGAACACGAGTGGATGCAGGTAGGTGCTTGGGTGTATGAACACTTTGATGAGGTATCTGGTATCAGCTTCTTGCCATTCAGTGAGCATACATATCAGCAAGCACCTTATCAGGATATAGATAAGGATGAGTACAAAAAGTTCTTGACAAAGATGCCAAAGAATGTAGACTGGTCACTATTGCAAGAGTTTGAGAAGGAAGATACTACATCAGGTGGACGTGAGTTAGCGTGTACTGCAGGTGTATGTGAAGTAGTAGATTTAACAGCAGCATAGAAAGGAGATTGGTATGAGGAACATGTTAATTGACGCCCAAAGCTCACACTTGATAGGGCATATAAATAAGCACAAAGCCAACGTAGAAATACTGTTGACCAATCCTGTTGGGGTTGGTGAGCATCAGGATATACAGACTGCAATCGAACAAGAGTTAGAAGAGATTGCAAACTATCACGACAAGCTAGAGATGCTTGTTAAATACTTCCCTAAAACAAAAGAAGGAGATAACAATGAGCAATCTGGAACCAGCGACTAAAGACCGTAAGAAGTTTGACATTGACCTTGAGTACGGTAAGGTTCGTGAGAAGATGGTAGCTGATATGCTACAAGATAAAAAGATTGAGGTGAAAAGTGAAAGAGACGTATGGCAAAAGACTGGCAACATTGCAATCGAATACGAGTGCTATGGTAAGCCAAGTGGCATCAACGCTACGGAATCAGATTACTGGTTCCATAATCTTTGTATTGGTGATGAAACTTTTGCGACTATTGTGTTTGACACGCAGTCGTTGAAGCGCATTATCTCTAACTTAGATAGTAAGCGTAGCGTTTCTGGTGGGGATAATAATGCAGCACGAATGTATCTGCTGAATCTGCAGAAGCTGTTTTCCTCTGACGTAATCAAAGCATTTAAGGAGACTAAAGATGCGGCGTAATGGCCTAACAAAATATGATGCTCCACTGCGTATACAATACCAGTGGGGCTATGATGCCTTTAAGCGTGGCGGTAGGTTAGTCACTAAGAATGGTAAGCAAGTGTACCTAGAGAACCGTCCTAACCTTGACCCAAACACTATGCAGTATCGTGAGTGGCAGCGTGGTTGGAATGATGCTTACTATGAGAATTTAGATAAGGGTAAGTACAATGGGGTTAAAGGAAGAGGCTGAACAGTGGATGAAGGAGAGGTACATGAGTAATATTACAGCAACGGAGTACCAAAGACGGGCTGGAGAAACGGCAATATACCCAGATAATAAAGCACTAGAATATCTAACATTGGGATTGGCTGGTGAAGCTGGTGAGATTGCTAACAAAGCAAAGAAACTAATACGTGATGGTGCAGACAGAGAAGACTATCACGCTAAACTAAACGCCATTGGTCACGAGATTGGTGACGTTATGTGGTATTGCGCCATGCTTGCTAAAGAAGTGGACATGAACCTTGGTAGAATTATGGAAGACAACTTGGACAAACTGGCAGACAGGAAAGCTAGGAATCGTTTACAAGGTGACGGTGATAATCGTTAGATACGCACCGTTTGCTGCTATCGTTGGCTGGCTCTTATATGCATTTGGCATGGGGCTGGCTAATGATATATGTGATTGTGTATAAAGTTACTAACGCAATCCCCGCGCTAGTCCTCTGCCCACTATCTTTGCAATTTTAAGATGGTTTACCTCTGGTTGCTCTTCTTGCATCTCCATCACGGTCTTTCCATATCTTTCCACGTAGTATTCATCAGCTAATTTTCTTTGTATCTTTGATGTCTTAGCATATTCGGCACGGTCAAAAGGTGTGTAACCTTTATCCGTCCCACGAGATGCCTCTGCCTTACCCATTATCTTAGCCAGCTTTCTAAAACGCTTTAGTTTGTTAGCCATGATAGCTTTTCTTTGTGTCCTAGATTTGTTACGATAAAAGTCGTTGTCTATTTCTGATGCAAGTTGGGTCTCTACAAGTTTACCAAGATGTCTTTTTGTATAGCTGTCAGCCATCTTATCACCCGTGCTTGGCATAACAGTATAGTTTTCATAACCTAAGTCTATTAGTTCTGTTTCAATGACGCTTCTACGTGCCTCTTTACGAACACCCGTAAGCTGCCCAATTAATGGACTTTGTTTTATAATTGGTCCCTCACGAGTAGGGCTTTCATACTCAGGCAAAGATTTTTGAAGCACTGGTATATTCTTAAATACCTTATTACGGAATGCGCTGGTAGCTCTTTCACTAGCAGTTAAACCCTCTGCTTGAGCAGAATCACGCACTATTGCTGCTGATTCATCAAACTGTGCAATAACATCATTGACTACCCGTAGTGGTGTTAACGCACCCCCTGTTAATTCACCTACATATCCACCAACAATCTCTGCAGCACGTTGTGCGCCTATTCCTGTAAGCCCATCTACAGAACCAAGTTCTTCAAAGAACGTATCTACCACAAAAGAACTTGCACCTGTACGTAACTGCGCACCTGTAATACCTTCCATAATCATTTTAAGTGTGGGTTCACCTAAATCATCGTTAGCTACCTTAACGATTAAATCTGCCACAGCAAGATATGGAGCAATAGGGAAAAATGGACGGGCATCTACGGTTCTACCGTCATCGCTTTTCATATCGTACCATTTAGTATCTTGATTATTAGCACGATAATATATAGCAGATGTTAACGCGGCTGTTCCGACTATGCTTTTAGCCATAGCGTCACGAGCTTTCATAAGCTCTGCCTCTGACTTTGCGTCAGACACACCCTTGATGGCTTTCATATGTTTGCCTTTGGCACCATGATAAATTGCATTAATAGCGTTGAGTGGGCTATACTCAAACTGAAACTGCATAGCATTCACCATGAAGCGAGAGAATGGGAAAGTAGCAGTGCCTAAACCTACAGGCAGAGGTCCAATAGCTTCGTTTATATCAATGAATCTACGCCCTATGGTATCGCCAATTTTTTTACCTCCAACTTTTGGCATACGAGCAAATGTAAAAGCTAGAGCCTCTTCAACTGAATCTTGAAGAATATCATTGGGAAGTGCTTTACCACTGGCTACAAACTTTTCTAAGTCCATAGTCTCGCCACTAATACGGCGAAGTCTTTTATCTACCGCATCTGCAAAAACTGCCCTACGGAACATAACATCTTGTGCCAAATTAAGTTTATTAAAAAACAAAGAGAATTTAGATAAGTCATCTGGTCCTGCTTCCTGTAATGACCTATCTAATGTCCGGGCTAAACGAGGGTTATATTGCAATAGTAAATCGGTTGCAGCTTTAGAACCGCCTTGGTCAACAATTCTACCAAGCATACCAAAGCTATCTCGCATTATGTTTTGTATACCAGACCTACGCCCTGTTGTTTCTGCACCCTCTCCAGCTACCGCATTACCAGTACGTCCCATATGGTACACACTAGATTCGATTATATTAGATGCGGTATGAAAACCAAGACGCATAACACCAGTAGCCACGTTACGTGCTGTTGTAGCTATTTGAGTAACCATTAAAGCTCTACGCTCACGGTCTAGTTTCATCATATAGTCGTGGGCTTTACCCCAGAACGTAGTAGCGTCATCTGCCCTAAACAGTTCTTTATATTCTTTTTGTAATTCTGGGTCTAATTCACGCATACGCTTTACAAACCTACCAAGGCTACCATATGCTCCTGTTATAGATGCACTATCACTTAGTGTGACACCCGAAGCGTTAGCAAATTGTTCTGCCGTTAATCCTGCACGTGTTATAGCTCCAGAGATAATATCTGAATCTATATCTTCTCTTGTAATAATACTTCGTACAATCTCAGATGCTTTTGCGCCATCTTGCACCATTTCTGATAGTGCAGGGTCTCCCCCTTTAATCATGTCTCTGGCAATCTCACTAGCTGCTTTTGTTACACGATTAGCTACCTCTTTGTCTAGCTGCGCTTTAGCAGCCTGAGACGCGGGTTCACCAGTCTCTTGTATAGCTTCAGTTAATGGTCGTAATACTTCATACCCCTCAATAGGATTATATTGATAGCCATCTTTTGCAAGCTCTTCTGTGGTAGCCTCTACAGAATCTGACGCTGCCTTGCCTGCATTTTCTATACTCTTCTGAAATGCTTTATCTTCTTCTATTATTTTTTCTGCTTGTTTAGCTATACCTCTCTGACTTAATATACCACCACCTACACCAAGGACACCAGTTAAACCACCAACTATACCAGCCTCTAAGAAGCTGATGTCTTCTTCAGTAATAATTCCAGCCTCTGCCTCTATCTGTTGCAACCCAAGATTAGCTATAGTCTCACCACCAACTTCTACAGTAGTGCCTATGGCAATAGGCTTCGCCCCTTCACGTATAGAAATACGTTTAGCTGCTTCCATAGCAGCTTTCTTGCCTTTTGTTTTAAAGGTTTGCACAATAGCACGTTGAGCAGCCGTGCCTGCTAGCTTACCTGCACCAAAACCAACTAACATAAGTGGGTCTGACGCAATAGAAAAGGCGTAGTCACGAAGACCACGCCCAAATGAGCCACCGCCCTCTTCAAAGAATGATGGCATTTTATCTAGTTGGCTGTAGATGTAACCAAAGTTTTGTTTTTCTTCTTCTGTAGCACCACGTACCCAGTCTAGCTGAGATGCTAATTCTATACTATTATTTTCAAAACCCCGTATGTGCGTAAGAAAACGGTTAAGGTACTCTTCATTTGTTTCGTCCTTTAGTTTTTTACCATCTTCACCATACCTAGAAATAGCGTACTCTTCCACGCTATCCATATAACCTTTGTCTTCTGCAAATTCATCAAACGACTTTTCTACATCAAGGTCATATTCGTCTGGGTCATATACTTCTGGTTCTTCAACAGATGGTTTATCAGAAAAATCATAACCTGCATACGGGTCGAATACATCTGTTTGTTTTTCTGCAGGCTGTTCTTCATTTTGCTGAGAATCAAAATCATAGCCAGCATAAGGATTAAAAAATTTATTGTTCTCTTGTGCTACCTGTTCTTCTTCTTGCTCTTCTATTTGATTATCGAAATCATAGCCAGCATAAGGATTAAAAGATTGCTGTACCATAATTTAGTTCATCCCAAACTTTTTCTTCGCGGCTTCCATTGTTATTTGTTGGCCTCTGCCAATCATCGCATTTACGTAGTCGTTAAGGACTAACTCTTTAGTGCCTGCAGGTATGTCTTTATCACGAAGTAGCTTTGTCATACTAGGTGCATAGGCCGGGTTCCATGACACATTACCTGCTGTTTTATTACCCTCATCATCTGTGGTAACTTCCATAGCTGTAGCATCTGCACTCATGCCGCTACCCGGCATTACAAAACCAGAATATTTTTCATCTTGCGCTTGTCTTTTAGTTTGTTCTTGAGCATACGCATCAGATATAATTTTGTTAGCCTCTTCAGCAGATGCTCCAGAATCAATTAAGGTTTTAAACATAACATTAATATTATTTTTATTATTTATGTCATTCATTCTGCCAAATACATCTGCTGCGTATCCAGCTTGGTCTGCGGCAATAGAATCTAAAGAGCTAAATTTAACCTCTGGCGCGGGGTCTGGAACATTTGTATCTTCGGCTGCATTTTCGCCTGTTAATTCAGAGTATGCAGATTTTAAATATTGGTCTGTTCCTATGATATTCATAGCTGATGAGTAGAAAGTTCCATCATCTGTTCTCTGTGTAGACACAAATCGTTTAGCACTAGCTTTATCAGCAGCCATAACAGCAGCAGCATATCCTTTTGGGTCAGCAATGGCTGTTACCATTTGGCCTGCTGAGTTAGTAAAGAAACGTGTTTCATCTTTACCACCAATACCAGCTATCTTACGTCCTTGTTCACGTGTATCTGACCATACTACACGCATGATACTATCAGATACACCTGTGTTACCACCTGCTTCTTCTGCAGCAGCCACAGCACCTATATCTTTAAGAAGTTGGTCCCTCTTTTCTAACTGTGTGTTACGT
>CEON01117041.1_pt1 | contig 11565 bp, 7 predicted proteins | sample 530291 | NCBI WGS metagenome assembly CEON01 (sample SAMEA2619888, study PRJEB7988) | marine metagenome | biome: marine biome (ENVO:00000447); feature: surface water layer (ENVO:00002042); material: "saline water (ENVO:00002010), including plankton (ENVO:xxxxxxxx)" | depth 5 m
GTTTGTCAACTCAATTTTACACATTCTATGTCATAAAAGTCAAAAATTTCCAAAGCCTTCATGTCTCGTTCATATACTTCTCCATAAACAACCTTGGGAATATCGTAAGATGCTATCAGTGTGGCGCAAGATGCACACGGCAAAAGGGTAACCGCCAACAGGTTTACTTCTCCTCTTTTTACAAGGCTTAAGCAATTAGCTTCGGCATGAATCATGTAAGGTCTACGCGAATCCCTATCCTTCCAGAACAAATCCGTGACCTGCTTCCTTGGAGCTAGACCATTATAGCCCAAGGCTAAAACCATATTGTGTTTATTTAAAGCACAAGCCCCCACTTTCATGTGGGGGTCTTCACTACGCTGAGATGCAGATCGGGCTAAATCTAGGGCGTATTTCTCCCAAGGAATTCTCATAGTAATCTTCCAGGTCTACGCAAGGAAAGTGCTCGATTAAATTTTTTTGCTATTTCGAATAGATTTGTCTTTCGAGTCTTCTATAACGAGCATCAGAGTGCCACACCTCATCGGTCTGGGGGGTATATATTCCGTCTCTGGTTTGAACGGGGATACCCTTACTTAGTCTTAGTGTAGAAGGCTGATAAATGTTCAAATCGTTTACGCTCGGCGTTGAGACGCTCGCGCAAGAGGTCAGCCCTATCAGCATCATTGCTATTGCCAGTTTGCCTAAGTTGCTCAATTGCTTCAACAATTGCAAATTCCCTATCATTGTGGTCTTTGTGTAAATCATAATAAAATTTTTTATTTTTAAGGCTTAAGAAAAGCTCCAAGGATTTTAAAACAGATTTAATTAACGAGAGCATTTTTCTTCTTTGTTTTTCTTTTGACAAGCAAATACTTCTTTTTCGTCTCCATTTTCAAAGACCTCAACAACAGAACCATTTATTCTCTTGGCGCAATCAATAGCCCATCCTAAAGCTCCATCCAAGGATGGATTGTATGCGTGATGGTATTCTCCCTTTCGACTATATACTCTGTAAAGAGTGGTTTTACTTTTCATTTTGTGGTGTAAATTCTAGCGCTACCCTCCCAACATTCTCTTTGTCGTCAGAAAGGAGTCCATGAATTAAAACAAAGGATGGGAGAAAGTCAACACTTTTTTCATCAAGGAGATATTTTTTATCTTCAATCATAAGTTCCCTTAAGAGGCCGTGTTCTTTTTTTTGGTAACTCTGAGTCAAAGATGCCTCCTTCCCAATCAAATGATTGGTTGATTGATTTGTCCCTACGACTTTGAATTTTGCATTCATGCGATTAGATTTACACCAAACCACGGTATTTGGTGGGTCATTAAATATTATTGCTCTTTTATCGTATCTTTCAACCCATTTTATATAAGCCTCTACTTTATGCTTGCGTCTTATTTCGCTTTTTAAATAGTTTTTATTGTGGTCTTGTAGTGCTGTATCAAAAATAGCGTGTGCGCCCCTGATTAAATCGGAGCCTTTAAAATCTCTACTCACTCCAAATAAGAAGGTTACGTCCAACCAAGACGAATATGGGGTAAGAAAGATGACTGATTGTATTTTTTCATTTACCTCTGTAAAATAAACCTCGCATTGGTCGCAATAAAAATCGAATAGTGATTCTATTTTTTTTCTTTTTAAATGAGGCGAGCGAATAGAGCCGAGATCATAGGGTCGAGAATGTTGGAAAAAATTCCAAAACTCCTTCCATATCCGTGGATCTTCATCTTTTAGGTGTGTAATTTTCACATCTTTATTATATTATATAATAATCAAGTGTAAATTAAAACATGGCGGCAGAAGGAAAAAATAAAGTAGCGCAAAGTTTGGTTGATATGCAGCCAACCGCTATTTTAGAATTATTTAGGATCTATCCTGATAGAGTTAATTTGCCTACGTTATATTTGGGTTTCCATGGAGGGAGTAATTTTGAAAAATCCATAACTTGGCAAGGTGTAGATTACCTTCCACTTGCTATTGAGTGTGAAGGTTTTGATATTTTAGGAGATGGGAAACTAGCTCGCCCCAAAATAAAAATTGCGAATAGGAACAATCTGGTCACTAACTTTCTGCAAAACTATAAAGATCTAATTAACGCCAAGATTGTCAGGAAAAAAGTTCAAGTTAAATTTTTAGATGATTCAAATTTTGATGGAGGTAATCCATTTGGAAGTGCTGATGCTAAGGCAGAATTGGCCAGTGAAACTTGGATTATGGGTCGAAAAACTCAAGAATCTAAAGTTTTTGTAGAGTTCGAACTAAACTCTCCCCTTGATTTAGAAAACTTCAGCGTAAATTCTAGAAACGTAGTTGCTAAATACTGCGGTTTTCAGTATAGGGGTGAAGGTTGTAGGTATGCAGGATTTCCAATAGAAAGGGATGATGCGTCTCCGTTTGTCGATGCTGACAATAAAGCTGTAGTGCCAGTATATAATGGGCCTCCCCCGCTCAGTTTTCTGGAGTCGAATTATGCTAAGTGGAACCCAACTTCAGGATATTCCAAAGGTGACATAGTATGGGTAGAAAGCCCCACCATTAATGTGCCACCTCTCTCTGAAAACCCCAATGATACTACAAAGTATCCATTAAAAACAGTTTATGTGGCAGTGACAGGAGATGGCAGCACTGTGAATTCAGGGCAACCACCCGCAAATAATCCTAGCTATTGGCAAAAAGATGGATGTAGCAAAAGATTAAGTGCTTGTCAAAAAAGATTTACTCAGCGTTCTGATTTAACTTTTGTTGGAGGAAACATTGTTAATAAATCATTTCCAGCCGTAAAGATATCAGGAAAAAACCGAAACGGAAGTGCATATAGGGGGGATAATACAGGGTTTTTTCACACTAACGAGCCAAACATAACAGGTATATTAACAGGAGAGTTTACTTTAATGGGCTGGGCGCACGTTACAACAAACAGTTCGTGGAAGGCAGGTCTCTTTGCCACCTCTCAAGCTGACTATGGGGTATTTCCAGCGGCTAGGTATTTAAATATCTATAGCGAACCCAGATTTACGAATTGGAGTTTCGGGGGTGGAGGACTGGTCGCCACCACTCTTGGTTACGAAATTTCACCCCGCACGGATGGACGCAGTAGCAGACGGACAATATACAATATGACCAGCCTCAATAAACTGCAAAATATGCAGGGAAATTCAGAAGTTGAAAACTGGAATCAATATATTGTCACTCACAGAAAAGACAATTATGCGGCAGGTGAGGGTCCAAACGCCTTAATTAATGGGGAAGGGGTAGATCAAATTACTCAAATGGACTTCTACCTTAATGGTGAACTAAAAGAGGAGCAAAACAGAGTAAGGGTGGGCAGTAACAGAGCGGCTAATAGAGATAATCATATTTTAGGTAACTTCGGAAGTCTTGCCCAAAGATACGCTATCGCTTGGAATGACGCTGGTGCTGATAGAAAATTATTCCCCACCTGTTTTATGATTGGGGGGCAAGAATATTTCGGGACGAATAGCACTCAGGGATATGAAGCTGGTCAAGTCAGTAGTATAAACTGCATAAATGGTCATATTGGAACGTGGGCGTTATGGAATAGAGTATTAACAGATCAAGAGATAGCGTTTTTAAGGCACACCCCCCTCACAAGTGATGATGCCCCTAATACAATACCGCAGGTTCCAAGGCTATATTCAGAATGCACGGGAAGAATGAGCACTTTAACGGGGGGAACTGGTTGGAGTGAAGTTGGGGGTCTTACCTCTGATGATCAAGCACTTTTATATGGAGCAAATAGCTTAGTTGCGTGGTGGGATGGAACCACGGGAAATATAGGTAGCGTGACACATCCCACGGGTGGACTCATGGATGTTCATAAATATGGCTATCACCTAACAGGCAGCGGAAGTTTTGAACAAGTCTCCAAGAGTTATTTTGAGGGAGATGCCACAATTGTGAAAAACCCTACCCCACGAAACCCTCGCTTTGGTGGCTTCCCTGGAACCGATGGATTTAGTTATGGGAGAGATACTTCGTTTTAAGCATATACAAGACTGTATAGGAGCTATTCAGAAAATTTGCCACGCTTCTTTTTCTGCGGAGGTTTGTGGATTCGTGGGTTTTGACCATGAATTAAATGAATATTTAGTCAAAGAAGAAGACAACATTTCTTCCGATCCAAAATCTTATTTCTTAATAAACCCTTTAAGTTATTTACTTTTTAAAGATAAATATAGTATGGTCGCGGTTTTTCATAGTCACTTAATCGGGGACGAGAAAGAGTCAGAATTTGATGTTAAAATGTCAGAGGGTTGTTGTCAGCCATTCTTAATCTATAGTTTAAACAGTAAAAAAATAAATATTTATACACCCCAAAATCCAGAAGGAGATGTAAAGATATTAGAAAGGTTTAAGGCTGCGATATGACAACAGTAAGATTACACGGAATTTTAGCAAAGGAGTATGGGGACACCTTTTACTTTTATTTAAAAAATCCCAAAAACACTCTTGATGCCATTGAAGCTAACCGAAACGGCTTTATTAAAAGATTTATAGAATTACATAAAGAGGGTCTATCTTATGATTTAATCATAAATAAACAAAGAATAGAACACGCTCATCAAGTTGATGGCTTTGTCGAGCCAGAAACTGTTGATTTAGTCCCCGCTATTGTCGGAAGTGGACTTGGATCGGTGATTGGTTGGATAGTCCAAGCTCTTGTAATGGCAGCAATCTCGTATGCTTTAGCACCCAAGCCAGAGGTGGAGGGGTTAGAGTTGACTGCGGGTGGGGGTAAAGAATCTATGATTTTTTCGAATGTTGCTAATGTCGCTACGCAAGGAGCGGCCCTTCCTGTTGGCTACGGGAGATTAAAAGTAGGATCTCAAGTTGTGCAAGCCACAGTTAAATCATATCCACAGCACCAAAAAACTAGAAACGCGCTCAGGGGACCGCGAGGACTTGGAAGCTCCAGAACTAATGATACATACTGGATAACTAACAAGAGGACTGATCAGTAGTCATGAGCCATATTTTAAAGAAAATGCAGCTTGCTGGTGGTGGCAAAAAGAGGCAAAAGTCTGAACCACCAGTTTATAAACCTCCCATTATGGGAGAACTGCAATATGGAGCCTCATACAGTTACGCAGAGATTCTTGACCTCGTAAGTGATGGTCCTATTGAGGGTCTTTGTAATCGCTTTGGACAGGTGATGCAGGGGGTGGGCATGTTGCAGGGTATATATCTAGATGATACGCCCATTGCCGTTACTCAAGCTTCTCCCGATATAAACCCTAATAGTGTGGCGGGAAATGAGGGAGTGGTTGATACTGCTGAAGTCCAGCCGAGTAAACTTAGCGATTCTGTAGGAACGGGCGCTAAAAACTGTCAGTTATTTTTTAAGGCACTTAATCAGCAAAAATATCGCAGTCCAGCAGGAATGGTTTCGACACTAAGGAAAGATGGAAGTCGAGGAGATGCAGTGCAAGGAGAAGTCGTGACTCAACCCAACGTCAACATGATGGTGGTTAAGCAAAGAAATTCTAGTAGCAGATGTTCTGGTAAGGTTCCTGCTAGTAGAGATAATCGTGGGTATTATTTCAGAGCATACATTAGAAAGGAGAGTGAAGGGGCAGGAAGCTTATCTAAAGCTTTTACTGTTTGGACTAATGGAACATCTAGAACTGAATATAATAGTAATAGTAATGCTGGATATAGGAGCACAACTATACGCAAAAATCACATCAGGCAATTAGGATGGGGTGATTGCGCTACGTTTCATCGAAACGCGGGATTTCCAGCAGGAACCGCCAGTCAAACAATTAAATTCTACATGGGATATGGCGCAGGGACCAGTGGATTCAATAGTAATGGTAGAATGCTTTGGCATGAAAATTATTACACTATTGCAAGGGTAATAGATGGATACAGGACGGGGGCGGCAGGATTTAATAGCTCAACGCATGACGGAACCAATGTTACAGCTATCAGAACTATTTTAAGCCTGTATAACGATAACAATGTAGACAATAACCCCGATGCAAATCCTTATCAAAGATTGTTAGCCGCTAAAGCGCTGGGTCAATTAGGTTGGAGTAATTCAACCAGTATTAATCCTGTTGTCCTGATAAGAGATCTTCTCCAACGTAGGGAAGATAAAAAGTGGGTGGCTGTGGTTAAAGTTGATACCTATAATGAAAACCTTAAGGATAAAAAGCTTATTGACGGCGAAGGTAATCTAATACGCATGTGGACCTATCCCTTCGGTCTCAACAGTGGGTGGGGTCTCTACCAAAAAATGAGATCCGCAGGAATAAAAATAGTTGATGCTACTTGCCCTGTTGTCGATGAAAATGGGGTGGCTACAGGAGACATGTATGGATTCATTCTTTTTCAGTTTGCGCCATACACAGCGGGTAGAAGTTTGCGTTGCTCTGGTCAGCAATATGGATGGGCCACTAACTTTGGGGTTCCTAAAATTGTAAAAGATTTATTTTCTGAATTAGATTGTTTCTATCACGCTAAAGAATTTACACCTGAAGCTGGCGAAGAGTGGGAGCACACAAATCAAAAGTATAATTACACTAATGTCCTAGCTGAATTTAGAAGGGGCGATGAAAATCAGCGACCCTTTGATTATTTTAGATCTGTTTTTATTGATCATAAATACAATGCTACGTTATTTGGACCCTTTTCCTCAAAGTCTCAACTCTATCCGCAAAGAATAGAGCAAAATGCGGATATGCTCACAAAGAGTAAAGTATTGAGAAGGAGCAGTTCTCATAACTTTAACCTAGAAGTAGGGGGTGATGGCCTTCCAGAAAATGAAGGAAGTGACGACGAAAGGGTAACCGCTGATAATAAAACCAGAGATTACTCATCGTGGGCTAAATCTTCTGTCGCTAGTTGGGATGAATTGGCGGTTCCTCTTACTCATTATATTTACAATCCAAATGTAAGAAGATGTTTTATTACTTTAAATATTACTAGCTTAAGTGACACCTTGATTAAAGATGTAGATAATGTAGGTGGCAGCACTAGCGACAACAATGACCTTAAGGTCGGAACCAAATTCCCCACCGTATTGAACCTGTTTGTGGAAACGGGGAGTGTAAATAAAGATGGCGAAGATGTAGTTCAATTCACATACACTTACAGAGTTGTAGCTCTAATAGAAGGTCCAACCTTAATAGATATTGGAAACCCAGACTACAAAGGAGATAGCAGCAAAGAATATATCATATCCTTAGATTCGAACAGGACAAACCTTGCCGAACCCTTCCACTTACCCGAAGCCATAAGCAACAAGCAGGTGTTATTAAATACAGATGGAACACAAGGCTTTCAAGCAGACAGTATCGATCAAGATAGTGTAGAGAAACGTTTTATTAGAGTCACAAAACTTTCCTTTGAGACTAATTCTGTATTACTTAATAAAGATGTTTCTGTTGACAAAGTAACCGAAATTATTGATGCAGATTTAACTTATCCTTTTTCAGCAATTATTGGAACAAAGCTTGATTCCAGAGCTTTTCAAGCCATCCCCGCAAGAAGCTTCGACTTAAAACTAAAAAAAGTTAAAGTCCCCGCTAATTATAATCCTACATTCGGGGGGAAAGATAAAAGATATTGGAGTAGTAAGTATGCTTGGGAGAGAATAAACGAATCAAGCGTAGACCAAAGAGATAAGTTACTGGTTTATGATGGGGACTGGGATGGATCTTGGCATGAAGAATTACGCTGGACGGATAATCCAGCATGGATTTTATATGATCTGTTAACTAATCAGCGATATGGAATGGGTTCTCATATTGATATAGATTCCATAAATATCTGGCAACTTTACCAAATAGGAAGATTTTGTGATGCAGTAGACGACGATGGTTATTTTGTAGGAGTAACTGATGGAAGGGGTGGATTAGAGCCACGCTTTTCTTGCAACGTGGTCTTCGACCAAGGGCAGAAAATTTACGATGCAATTAACACGATCTCTAAAATCTTTAATGGAAGAACATTTTTCTCCAACTCTGAGATAAACTTTGTTGATGACCGCCCAAGGTTACCCGTGAATCTATTCACTAACGAATCCGTAAAAGATGGATTGTTCTATTATTCAAATAACAGAAGAGATCAGCAATTTAATACCATTGAAGTCGGATATAAAGATCGCTTTGATAACTTTGCTCCAAAAATAGAAGTCATAGAGGATGAAGATGATATCAAGGAGCGTGGAATATTTAAAGTAAGAATTGAAGGTGTAGGTATCACCTCTCGCGCTATGGCCCGAAGAGTCGGGCAACACGAAGCGTTTTCCAAAATTCAAGAAAATCAAACCGTAGCTTTTACTGCGGGACTTGAGAGTCTTCTCTGTCAACCTGGAGATTTAATAACCATTGAAGATGAGTTAAAAACCAATAAGGCGAACTTTGGTAAAATTTTAGATGTAGACCTAGACAATGAAATTATTCGATTAAGTAATACTTTTGTCACAGCAGATATGGCGGGTCGTCTAACGGTTTTTAATCCTACGGGAAGAAATACTTTAGATGATGTTGAAGACTTAGCCTTCTTAAATAGAACTCGTTACGCATCATTTACAGTCACGGGATACGATGGGAATCTGCCGCTTTCTCCATATGTCGCTGCTGATCCGTGGGTATCTGGCGCGACGATGTTTACAGGAGATTATAGTTTTTCTGGTTTCACCTTAGGTTATCCAGACCTCGATAATACAGAGGAACAGAACACACCTAACCCGCGCTTTGGGCAATACGCACTTTATACGGGAGCGCCCAAAACTTATTCTTGGGATTATCCTTATATTTATTTTGAAACTGGTGTTACTGGCTGGGTGTTCGCCTCAGGATGGGGTAACACTGAAACAGCAGGAGGGCTACCAGATGCTCGGAGCTTATTTTCTGGAACATTTATATCTAAATGGACAGGAATGCAAACCTTGGGGGATCTAGGGACGGGAGAAATATCAGTTCTAGACATGACCCAGCCCGATAAGAGGGCCGATTCCTCAAGTGACCCGTCTAGAGATGCCTACTTCTCTGGTTTTGATGATTCCTCATTCGTTGGTCCAAGCAATGGAGTTTATGGTTTGAATCAAGAAGGTTTATTGCCAACGGTGGTAACTCCTGATCAAATGACAGTTTTAACAGTTACAGGAGGCATTATTTCTACTCCTACGGAATTGGAATCCTCAGGGTTTTCTAATTACGGAAGTGTGGTTTCAGGAGTAGATAAGCCCGAACTGCTTCCTTTTCTGAAATTAGGAAGTGCTGCTAAGTTTGAAATTAAAGATTCAAGCCCATTTATCTATAAAGTTGTCGCTTTAAAAGAAGATGGTCCAAACGAATATTTAGTAAGCGCCACTAAATATGACACAGGTAAATTTAAATATATTGAAGATAACGAAAGCATAGAATCATTGGTTAACACTTACAGTTATCAAACCGCTCAGACCGTCAATGACATAACTTACTCAACACTAGATACTCCGAATATACACTCTGTAACAACGGGAGTCCCAAACGCTTCATCTCAAACGTTCACTATCACAGGAATATGGAATGCTGTTACTTACAGCACGGGTTACAATGTGGTGCTGACTTATCCTAATGGCGAAACCGAAGACGTATCTATAAATGCCACAGGACATGAATTTACGGGTTTGTCTCAGGTTGGTGTATTTAACTATAGCGTAAACGCTCTAGGTAACAGAGCGGGAGAAGCTAATTCTAATGCTTATTTTGATTCTCAATATGATACATCTGGGATATTTGTGGTATACGATGAATTGCTTGAGTGGAGCGCTTCCTTTATTGAAAGAATAGCTATTTTATAACATGTCAACTCTAGGTCATAATTACTTTCCTCTTCACACGGACGCTACCGATGGGGCTTGGGTTTACTGCTCAGGAGCGCAAACTTTTGCCACTGGAGCGAGTGGTGCGGGGGGAGCGCATTCTTCCACCGCCAGTTCTAATAATTGGACAGGAATGAGCTTTCTTCATATTGTTGTTCCTTCAGGTGGAACGGCATTACCTACAGCCTATACAACCCCCGCTTCCGATCACTATATATCATCAGGTTACACTGTTGGTGGAGTTACTCCAAATGGAGACGTAAGACTAGGCGCTACGGGCTTTTTGGATGCAGTATACTGGAACACGGGTGGCAATGCCACGGGATTTGTAAAACTTCCTAGAAACACTGTTTTTTCAGGAGCGTGTTATTTTGAAGCAACGGGTAATGGAACAACGCCCTATACGGGAATGGTTGGCATAGGAACGGATTCGTCTACTATTTCAACTAGTGGATATTATTCTGGGGCATTTAAAACAAAAAATATTCACGATTTTTCACTTACATTTGAAGTTGATACGGGGGATTTAAATGTTTGGACTTCAGGGAGTGGTGTTTATATGGGTGGAGATGTTACCCTTCAGTTCGATATCACAGATAGATTGGGTAATGATGTTACTACCGCCGCAGAGATAGAAGCTAACAGTTTTATTAGTGGGCAAAGAATAAGTATTCTGGACATTACGGGGGGAATGGTGTTGAGGAATTGGAGAAATTATACCAATTCAATTTTTACTTTCACAAAAGAAGAAAACATAGACGTATTTGGGACTTACACCAAGGATTTTGGATTTAAAATCGAAACAATAAATCAAGATGGGACTACCCATAACTCTTATTTCTACTGCTACGCCAACCCAATTACAGTTGAAAATGTATATATTACAGATGGAGAGGGAACCTACCTAAATGAAGCAGACGCAGACTATGGGCTACCTGACGTATCACAAATAACCTCTGACGCAGATAAGGCTGAAGCAAGAAGGCACTTTAATCACCAACCCATAAGTGACACCACGGCCTCGGATTTTATTGAATATAATTTTTCTTTTAACGAAGATACTACCATTGCAGATTATACTAATAGCCAAATTAATTTTTGGGCGACTACAGATGAATTCCTAGATGGAAATGGAGATTTCCAGACAAACCAAGGAAACTATATAGGAGCCTTCCCGTTAGAGTCTGTTCAAAAAGGACAGGCGATTAGAATTTATAGGAGTGATGGAGTTAGCGGTAATACGGGTCTTCATGTGAAATACATGATTAATACTCCTGCGGGAACCGACATGGAAAACGCGCAGGGAGTTACTATCTTGCCTACTTTAAAAGCAGTAAAATTAGTAGAAACATTACAGCAAGGTGTCCATGAATTAACCAACTTAGGTAACCAAGAAGTCGAAGGAAACATTACTTTAGAGGGAGAAGGATCGGGATATTTGACAGCAAACTGTTTGTATGTTGGACCCCCCGACTATGATTATCCTTACACCATACATACCCATCAGGGTCACGTTGGGATAGGAACCAATACCGCTTTTACAACTCCCGCCAGAATGAGCGTTAATGGAAACCTCGTCGGAGGAGGAACAGCGGGAAGGGCTACAGGCCCAGGAGGTGTAGATTATGCCTTAAGCACTGATATACCTAGTGATACTAATACATATGTAACAAGCGCAGCCTTTGGAACATCTGATGGAATATTAACGCTTACTAGAAACGATGCAGGAACAGTTACTGTTGATCTA
>CEON01102222.1_pt1 | contig 11546 bp, 16 predicted proteins | sample 530291 | NCBI WGS metagenome assembly CEON01 (sample SAMEA2619888, study PRJEB7988) | marine metagenome | biome: marine biome (ENVO:00000447); feature: surface water layer (ENVO:00002042); material: "saline water (ENVO:00002010), including plankton (ENVO:xxxxxxxx)" | depth 5 m
AAGCATTCGAGCGCACAAGCTCCCAGCCTCACCCGCATGAGTTCCCGCGGGCTGTAGTGGCCGGCGAGATCCCCAGCAACGATCGGATCCGGGCGGCCTGCGAGCGGCATCTTCACGATTTAGACCGCGAGGATCTGTATTTCGACGAGGAGGAATGGACCGCATATTCGGAGCTGGTAAGTCAGCTTGAGATAGTCGGGGGGCACGAGCTCACCGGCCAAATCATTCAGCTGTTGCCCTGGCAATCGTGGGTCGTCGGCTCCATGCTCTGTTGGCGCCGGCGGGAGGACGCCGGCCGACGTTATCGAGCTGGTTTCGTGGAGGTCTCGAGGGGGGCGGGAAAAACGACGCTTATGGCGACGATGATGCTTCACGTTGCCAGATATAACAAGTCGGCCGATTGCATCATGCTTGCCAACACGATCCAGCAGGCTCGGCAGGCCTATCGGGCGGCGTCCGATTTTGCCCGGATCACCTGGGGGGATCACAAGGACAAGGAAAACGGGGAAGACGCCCTATGGGAGACGACCGAGCGGGAACTGCGGTGTCGCGAGTCTGGGGGTCGGATCCGGACATACGCCGCGAAGAACTCCAGCCTGGACGGCCTCGCCGGCCTCGCCTACCTCGTCGACGAGTCCTCGGAACAAACAACCGACTGGATGGCGAAGATTTTCAGCGCTCTCCCGAAGCTCCGGGACGCCTTCATGGTCTCGATTTCGACCCCTGGCCCGTTGTCGCTGGGTCGCGATAGCCCGTATTACCGGAGACGCCAGACCGCGGTTGAGGCCCTGAAACCGGAAAACTGGGACGAGCTGGACACGTTTGCGGCCCTCTTTGGCTTGGACGATGAGGACGACATCCTTGACGAGGACCGCTGGATAGTCGCGCAACCGAGCCTCGGTCACGTGATCCCGGTCTCGAGCTACCGGCGGATGCTGCGGGAATATCAGGCACAGGGAAAGCTAGGGGACTGGGAGCGGTTTCAGCTATGCCGGTTCAGTACCAAGAACCTGACTTGGATCGACTCTCGACTCTGGGAAGAGAACCAGGCCGACGTACCGGAGTTCCCACCGAAGCATACGAAGGTCTATGCTTCGATCGACTTCTCGAAGAGCTTTGACGTAAGTAGCCTCGCCTACGGCTGGTGGAACGGCGACAAGTTTCAGGTCCGCTGGCGGCACTGGGTCATCCGACGCGAGAAAGACGAGATCCAGCGGGACTATCAACGGCATTTGGAACACTGGGAGACCCTAGAGCACGTCGAGGTATGCGACCATTCCGTCCAATACGAGCGGATCCGCATGGCTCTACAGGAGCTGAAACGGTCCTGCGACCTTCAAAAAGTGGGATATGACGCCCTCGGGGGCATGAAATTGAACGTTCAGGACTGGGAACAAGAGCTGAAAATGGAGCCTTTCCCCCAGACGATCGTTTCAATGGGGCCTAGTACCTATTTGCTGGAAAGTTTTATTCGGAACCGGAATCTCGAAATGCAGGCTTGCCCGGTAACTAACTATGCACTAAGCTGCGTCCAGATCGAAGAAAACGTGAACGGGGACCGGCGAGTTAGTAAGGCCCGGAGTTCCGGGATCGTGGACCCGATCGTTAGTCTTGTGATGGTGATGGGCATTCTGATCAAGATGAACGCGGAAAGGCCGGGAGCCTATGGGGACTCCACTGACCTAGCGTTCTGATTCCTGGCGGGGAACTTTGGATCTAAGACGGCTCTTCAGATGGCCGAGAGTTAGTGCCAGCGGCGGCGCCGGCGCTGATGGTGTCTGGTGGCCGACTTATCCAAATACTAACACCGACGCCGTCGGGGCCTTTGCTAGTTATCCTCCCAGAGCCCTAAGACTGCCAGCGGTCAAACGAGCGGTCACCGCGATATCGGGAGACCTTGCAAGGATTCCCGTGAAGGTCTACGGGTACCGAGCTGGCGAAGATTGGGTCGACCTTGGGAGAACGATAGAGACGGTCCGACTCAACGAGAACGCATCATCTTTCCACACCGCTACAGAGTTCAAGAGATGGGCGTTCTCGCAAGCGCTGATCTGGGGAAACTCCTTTGCGCTGATCTCGAGATCGGGTAGCCAGCTCGACCAGTTCATTCCGTTGAACAATGCGGACGTCCAGCTTTACCGAAAACCGGATGGTACCTGGTGCTACAAGACATCTGAATACGGTGAGGTTGCAGTGGCCGACATGCTGCACTTCAGGATGCCGGCGAACGTGAAGCAGCTATGGGGAGATTCCCCGGTCGTCGACGCGGCCCGGACGCTTGCGTTGTCTGCGGAGCTGGAAACCGCCGGCCTCGAGGCCTACAAGATGCCAGGGATGTCGAAAGCGGTATTCCAGACCGAGGAAGCGATCGGCGCCGATGGTGTCCGCGCGATTCAAGAAAGCTGGAAAAACTCTCATTCCGGACCGGAAGGGATGCTTCGACCGATCGTTGCTCAGAACGGGGCAAGCGTCACGGCCATTGGGAAATCGTTTGTCGATCAGGAATGGATTTCGGGACGCAAGCAAGCAATCGAAGACGTCGCGCGGGTGTATGGCATTCCGCCGTATGTCCTCTTCAGCGAGTCCGGATCTAGTTTCAGCTCCGAGCAGGCCCGAATGTACGCCGACAGTTTGGCGAGCTACGCGGACGCATGGGGGGCGGAGCTTGCCAGAAAGCTGTATCCCGAAGGAGACGTCAAAGTCTGTTTCGACACGACAACCCTGATGCGGGGTTCCTTTAACGAGGCGATGACCGCCTACAAGGAAGCCGTCCAGCTCGGAGTAATGACGCCGAACGAAGTCCGGCGGGAACTTGGACTCTCCGACGTTCCAGGTGGGGACGAGATGTACGTCGGTCCGAACATGATGAAGGGGGGCAACGATGATCGAACATCGGATCAGAGCGAAGAGCCGAGCGAATCAGACCAGCTCGAAGAATGAGATTCGCGGAATGGCGGTCCCGTACAACGAGGCCAGCAGCCCTATCCCAGGGGTCGGCCGTGAGTTTCGGGAAGTCATGGCACCGGATGCGTTGACCGTTTCCGGTGAAACCGTGTTGATTCTTCAGCACGATCAGAGCGGTATTCCCCTGGCACGAGTCAGCGCGGGAACACTCGCGTTCCGTTCGACGGCCGCCGGCCTCGAGTTCACCGCGACACTTCCCGAGAATCGAAAAGACCTAAGCGAAGCCCTCGAGAGGGGTGATATGGACGGGTCGGTTTCGGTTGGCATGTACGTCGACCGTGACGAATGGACCCATGGCAAAGAGACGTCAATCCGAAAGGTGACCGCGGGTCGCCTGGTTGAATTGTCTTTAGTTTCCCCAGCCGGCGCCTATGCGTCGGCCAAGTTGGAGGGTGGCCCCAATGGCTGACCTTGTTTCCATGCGAGCCGAGGCCGCCGAAGCCCGGCAGAAGATCGACACGATTCTCGGTGTCGACGGTGAACTGACGACCGATCAGGTTGCAGAACTCGAAAAGGCGGATAACGACTTCAAGCGCCTTCAGGAGGAAGTCCGAAAGGCTGAAGTCCTCGACAGCGCTAGGGAGTCGCTCGCGGCTCCGTCGTTCGAGTTCCGCGGCGGTGTTGAAAAGTCGATTCAGCAGCGTTCCAACCTCGACGTCCGACAGCAGTTCCAACGGGATCTCTTGAACGAAATCCGCCGTCCCGGCAGTTTTGAGCGTCGATTTATCGACTTTGCCAGTGGTGAAACGGGTGCAACTGGAAACGCAATCGACCTTCTCCCAGTGGATCTCCAGAACGAAATGATCCGCCTTCTCGGGTCCATGAGCGCGGTTCGCCAGGCTGCTACCGTCCGGAGCTTTCCCAATGACGTCGAGATCCCGGCGGTTTCGACTCGAGCAACCATTACCGCGTACACCGGAGAGGGTGAAGATTTCGACAACTTTGACCCCGACTTCAGCAAGCTGCGGATTCGGTCGTTCAAGTCTGCGGCGGAAACCAAGATCACGGAAGAAGTTCTGTCCGACAGTCGCGGCGGAGTCGTTCAGGAAATCCTGAATCAGCACGCCGAAGCTCATGCGTTTTTCTGGGAAGGAAAGTTTCTCGGAACTGGTAACGCTCAGAACGCAACCGACGTCGACGGAATCCTGACCAGCACGTTTAGCGCTGTTCCGGGAGCGCCGGCGGATACCACCATGGCGTCCACCAAGACCGCAATTGCGGACGTGACGTATCAGAACCTCGTCGATACCGCGTTTGGCATGGAGGCGTCGTACTGGAACCTTCCGAAGTCCTGGATCGTCGGTCCGGCCATGTTCCGTCACCTGATCGGCCTGGCTGATGGCAACCAGCGTCCGCTGCTGCTGCCGGCTGCGACCGGTACCGCGTCGGATTCTCGAGCCGAGTTCAACCTCCTCGGTTATCCGGTTCACGTTTCGGATGCGATGCCAGCCGATGGTGCTGATACGTTCGTCGCGGTCCTGATGTCTCGAGACTCGTACGTCGTCGCGGACCGTGCCAACATCACCAGCATGGTCGACCCCTACGGCGCCAATGGAGCCGCGGGGCTTACCGCGTACCGAACCTTCGTTCGTTCGGATGGTCGCTGGATCCGTCCCAGCTCGACGGGTCGTCTCAAGACTGCGGCCAGCTGATCGCTTCTCTCGGGGGGGGCGGAGGGCTTCGGCCTTCCGTCTCCCTAGTTGGGGAAACCTATGCTCGTGGTGACTTCACAATCTGCGCACACGTTCCAGCTTGCGGAGTTCCGCGATCATGTCGGAGTCGGCTACACCGACGACGATCCAGCCTTGCAACGGTCGCTTGATGCGGCCGTGATCCTTTGGGAAAAGTCGACGCGATGGTTCACCAGGACGACCGCGTTCACCCTCGACTGGTACACCCCGGCCGCTACCGTCCACGCCGGCGGGGGAACTCTTGCCATGTCTGCGGTTTCAAGGCTTGACCCGGACGGGTCGACGACTGAGACGGTGACGTCTGACTGGTTCCTGACTCGCGGTCTTGGGGAAGATTGCGTCAACCTGACCAGCGCGGGAACTTTCAAGAACGGTCACCGCTATACGGGCACGTTCTCAATGACGGTTTCCAGCGTCGAAGACACGGTTAAGGCTGCGGTCTATGGCCTTGGAACGCATATGTTCATGAACCGCGACGTTCAGCTAACCGGCACAATTGCGACCACTATTCCGTATGCGGTCCGCGCGATCATCGGTTTGTATCAGCGGGGGAGCTTGTGAGCGCTGGTCGGTTCACTCATCTTGTCACGTTCAAGGAACCGACTTCGACCACGGACGAGGCCGGCCAAAAGTCGATTACCTACGCAACCGCGTTCACGGCTCGCGTTGACGCGCTGGTTCTCAGCTCGAGGAAAGCGGAGGAATACGACCAGGTCCAGACCGGATCCGACGTGGTTCAGATGCGAATGCCATTCAATCGGAAAGTCCAAGTCGATTGGCGCGTGTCTTGGGAGGGTTCCGATTGGGACGTCCGGACCACGCGAGACGTCGACGGACGCCGGCGAATCCTCGAGGTCACCGCAGAAAGGTTCGGGCAATGATGTTTCGGCCCAAAACACTACCGGTACCGGGTTCAGAAATATCCTTGAACCTGAAGCTGGATCGCAAGTCGATCGAAAGGCTCAACGCAACATCTAAATATGGTGTCAAAAACACGATCAGCACCGCGTCGAAATGGGTCATGAAACCAGCTCGAGACGACGCGCGGAAGTTGTCCGGAACACGGATCAAAGGGACGAAAAGACAAGGACCGGCGAAAGGGCTTCGCGGAGTCGGTGAAACCTATTCCCTGGCGGTATTCAACAACCGCGGGGAATACAAAAAGACAGTCCAGAAAAAGGTTCGCGCCTACCGTGCAGGAATCCGCAAGGCAAGCGCGTATCGTATGAGCGGCCGTTCTGATTCCTTCGGTGGCGTGACGTTTCTTTTAAGCGTTAACAAGAACGCGGATTATTACAACTTCGTCGCGAACTTTTGGGAGCACGGTTGGACCGCTAAGGGTCGCAAGCTCCCCGGAAACCAGTTCATGACCAGGGCAGTTGACCGCAACGTCCGGGAGATCGGAAAGCGGTTTCGGCTCGCAATTGAAAAGTCATTGGAACGGGCTTCGATTGGAAAACGTCTCAAGGCTTCGGACCTGAAGGGGCTGGCATGACCGCGTATTCGACGCTTATAGAAGACATTCACGACGCGCTAACGAATGCGTCAACCGGCGTCGGGGTCTCGGTGTCCGCTGACATTCGACAACGCGGCGACGTCATCCCCGCGGTTGTCTTCACGATGGACGGCGCCGATTTTACCAGGACGACGACCAGTTCCGAAGCTCCGGTCCATGCGCGTATCCGGTTCGATTGTTTGCATGATTCCCGACTCGAGGCTGACGACCTCGCCGCGGCTGTCTTGACAGCGCTTGATGCCAGTTCGCTAGTAGCTGGCCGGGAATCCGACGACCATGACTTGTTTTCCAGGGGCGCGGACGTCGAGCCGGTGTACCTGACCTCTTCCAGTTACGTCATCACATGCGGGACACTTTGACATGGCAACCAATTTCAACGGTTCGGATCTCTCTTTCGGCGGTACGGCGCTCAAGATCATCGACGTATCGTTTCAGCAAGGGGAAGTTCCAAGAGTCGACGCGACCCATGCGGCTAGTACGTTCAAAACCTACCTCGCCGGCATTGCCGAGGCTGACAGCGTGACCGTTACCGGCTACGCGGATCCCGGTACCCCTGGCGATACCGGCGCATTTTCTGGTGGCAACATCACGCCGAGCGGAACGACCTATCGACTTGAATCCGTCGAAAAGTCTGGTTCCATTGATAACGCGGTGACCTATTCGTCGACCTTTGTGAGGACGGTTTGATGCGACTTTTGACCGTGCAAGACCTGATCGACATCCAACAGGCCGAACAACCGTTGCAGGAACCGACAGCGGTTGCTAAAGCTACAGGAAAGACGCTTGATGAAGTCCTCGAAATGCCGGCATCGGAATACATGAAGTGTCGTCAACAAGTCCTCGAAACGAATGGCCTCGGGTAGTCGCAGCCGTCGCGGTCCGGCTACAAGTTTCACCGAATGAAGTTCGTTCAATGTATTGGGTCGACTTCCGGGAAGTGTTGAAGCTTTTCGGTGTCAAGGTCAAGAAGACCCCAGCAGAACTCGAGGCTGAAATCATGAGGCTGCTTAATGGCTAAGACAACCGCAACCGTGACGGTCGGCGCCGATACCAGGCCGTTCGATCGCAAAATGAAGAACCTCGGATCCGGTGGGATCGGTGGTCGAGCCGGTGCTATGGCCGGCGGGCTAGCGCGACGAGCTGGCGGCGCCGCTATGTCCGGGCTCGGAATGGGAATCGGAGCCGTTGGAGCCTTTGCAGGTCTTCAGGGTATCGGTGCCATCTTCCAAAACATGATGGTGATGAGCCCAAAACTGGCCGGTGCCATGACGAAACTTTCGGTCGCGTTCCAACAGGCTCTGTTGCCGGCGGCGGAAAAGCTCGCCGAGTTTCTCGTTGCCAGTATGCCGGGGATTCAATCAGCCCTCGGTGAGTTTGGGACCATGCTGGCCGACGCAATCCAATTCTGGACAGAAGACGCGCTAGACCCGGCAGTGTGGAAGGACATCGGAGCCGCGATCGTCGACAGCGTGAAAGACGCTTTGAACTTCAGCGTTGATTCTGCTGGTGATGTTGGACGCGGCATCGGCGAAACCGTCGCTGGTGAAACTGGCGGGGATGTCGGTGAGTTCTGGGTCGAAAATATGATTCCAATGGTGGTTGTTTGGCGCGGCATATCGGCCGGAATTGAAGCGCTACAAGGGAACACTGAAGGGGGGACGAGTCTGTGAGTCATTCGGCTGTAACTTGGCGCGAAACGGTTTCCGAAACTCTGAAATATGGGGCCGGCGATACCCGAAAGCTGAAGTACGATTTTTTCGGGGTCTACACCAAACAAGCGGTCGGAACTCCGGCGCCGACAACCGCCTCCGCAGCAATTGCAGCAGCCGAAACCGCTGGCGCAAACTTGCGCATTGACGGCGTATTCGGTCCTCCCGGAACCCTGACCAATCCCAGCAGTTCGGATTCTTGGATCCTGACCGCTATGAACGTCGAGCGGGTCAAGGGTACGAATGAAAACTCGGACGTCGTGTGGATGTTCAATTGTGAACTCGAAGCCGCGTACCAGGCTTCAACCACCGAACCGTACGTCGTGGTTTCACAACAATCGACGTCGGTGAACGTATCAGCGTTCCGCATCCTGCCGACGATCCCGACCGATGATTTCACGGACGTTCCGAGCAATGACGCCGTTTGGCATGGGACCACGGACATCAGCGGGACGAAAGTCGATTGGGCTTCGCAGCCGATCCAATACGCGCTTCCAATCAGAAATCAGTCGATCACGATTCAACGACCGGCGCCAATCTGGGACGCGACCGGAAACCGTGACGTCGGAGCAATCAGCGCGATTTCATCAGACTCCCAATACATCGGTAAGCGGAATACCCTTGAAATGGATTGGATGGGAGCCGCCGGCGAGGTCATGTTGGTGGGGATCAGTTGCCAGCCGTTGAATCAGGGGCTGTATAACGTGACCTACCAATTCCGCTGGCATCCCTGGAAACATGCGCTCCAAGTTCCGTACATGGTTGGAGCCGCATACGCGAAAGCGAGCAATTCCAACAACGCGACGAGACTGCAAAATGATCGGATCTGGTGGTCGCAACCGCATCTCGAGGGTGTGAACTTTAAGAACGAACTAAACATCACAACCGACGAACTGACCGCGGCGGGTATTTCGTAATGCTCCGGGCCGCGTTCTACAACCCGGGGACTCCGCAACTATGCAAGGTCACCGCGTCGACGCGGATATTGACGACGCCGGGTCCGAAATGGAAATACACGCTCAGACTGATCGGTCTTCAATATTCCGAAGCCACGTTCAGTACCGGTGACGTGACCGTTTATTATCCAAGCACTCCCGACCCGGTCGAGTTCACCGCATACAACGTGAACGAACTCGCCAACACCCAAACAACGTGGTTCGGTCAGGACGACGACGATTACAAGGGCCTCGAGTTCGAGCCATGCCCAACGGGTCAGCCGGTCCTGGCGGCAACGATTCCATGGGAACTCGTCGACTCGAGCGGGGCATATGAAACGACTGCACCGGACATCGTCGCGCTGTTCAACTGGCCGAACCAGCTTTCCGGGGATTGCGATTAATGGCCGGTCAACAGGCATGTTGTTGTTCTGGTAGTGCAAAAGATTACGCGCGCTTCGCCGCATGCCACCAGGAATCCGATACTTTCGACTACTACATGTCGATGGCGGATTTCAGTACCTGCAACCTTTCATGGTTTGAGGTCTACAAGATCCAACCGACAACCCCAGGCGATTTCCTCTGCGGTACTTGGTACGCCACCGACACCGCTGGGTCGACGTTGCTGACCTCTTCGGATTGTTCGTACATTACGGAAGAGGACGATTGTTGCAGTTGCGAAAACGATACTTCGGAATGTTGCAGCTATAACGCATGCCTGGCGTATCGCCGGGATGTACCGTTGGCGGTCCCGATGACTTTCACCGGCTATCTCGGGGGGTCGAACTCCGGTACCTGTTACGGGTTCGACATCGAAACACTGTCGACGGGTACTCCGAGCTTCATAGCCGGCACCACGAAAGTTCAATTCACGGTCTCCGGAACTCTCAAGGTCACGCCGACATGCTCGAGTTCAAGCTACCAGTGCGACGGATATTCGACGCCGCAACCCGTCGACCTGCCTTTTTCCATGACGGTCCAGATTCAATGCGCTGGAGACAAGTTGCAGAAGCTGGCCGCGGCCGGCGCTGATTGTTCCAACCGTGTCGAGGTCTGCCCTGACACGACCAGCGGTCCGGGGTGTACCTCCGGATGCCAGGACTGTTCCATGTTCGAGTTCAGTCCTCAACTGGTGAACTTCACGGATTTCATGGACCCTCCGGAGTTTGTTTCAGATTGCCGGACCGCGCAGCGTGTCAACTTTGACATTTCAATTCCGTTTCAGGTGAACGTCATTGCTGGGACGCCGTCAAGCGATGGGGGATGTTGCGATGGTGACGGCGGCACAATTTGGAGAGACCAGTTTTTCCCAAACGTGACCGAATCCGCAACTTTGACCCTCCGAGGGTATTTTGAGGCTCTATGAAACAGCTCCCACGTATCAATGGGGCGGGGGATCTCGTCCATATGGCGGCGAAGCTCACTGGCGTCGAAAAGGTCACCAAGTACGTCGAAAAGAAAACCGGCAAGAGTTGCGGTTGCAATGACCGCCGGCAGAAGTTGAATCAATACGTCCCCTTCAGAAGGAATCGACTCGATGAGCTGCAACCCGACACGGATTGAACTGAGCAACGACGCGGAAACGTCGGTCGAGTTCACGGTCACGCCGGCACCGGATCCGGTGGTCGATGTTTATTTTGACGTTCCCGGTTTGTCGATCGACACCGCAACGACGCTTTCGGCTGGGGGGTCGGCAACCGTTGCGATTCCTGCGGTATCAGCCGACACGAATGCAATTTTCGACGCTTCGATTCAGGTCGGTACTAATCCAGCAGTCGCGGCCGACGTCCAGATTGTCGACACGTCTTCGGCCCAGTCGGTAGGGGTGAATATCAATTCGGACGGCGTGACATATTGCGCGGCAACCGGTGCCGATGACCTTGCAACCTGGACCGGCTCGACAAACGTGACAACTCTGGGAACGATCACCACCGGAACATGGTCGGCCACCACGATAGCCGTCGACAAGGGCGGGACCGGCGCAACGACTGAAGCGGCGGCGAGGACTTCGCTCGAGATCACCAATCTCGGGAGCTACACCGGTCAAATCGAGACCGTCGCAGAAAAGACATACGTTCTCGACGCATACGTTCCGGCCGCTGTCACAATCACAAGAGTTCGAGCGTATACAGACTCGGGTTCAGTGACCGTCGAGCTGAAAAACGGTATCAGTCAGGTGAAAAGCTGGACCGCTGATTCGACGAGCACTGGAGACCAGACCGGACTGACCTCGACCAGTGTGAGCGCTGGCGCATCCTTGACGCTGGTCACAACTTCCAACTCGAGCGCTCTTGATCTCGTGTTTGTCGTGGAGTATTCGGAATGACTCCGGCACGTTGGCTATTCTTTCCGACCAGCTCGAGCGAAACCGTCCACGATACCTATACGCAATCGGGCCAATGGACCTGGCGATCCGCGCGGAGCTGGTGGAACAATATTGACGAGGGTACATGGTCAAGCACAGGGACGACCACGGGGACATATTTGAAGCTCGACGCCGGTAGTAGGATCCAGGGGGATTACATTCAGTTTTCGGCCGACGATCCAGGCTCGTTCCCGGCCGGCGCGAAAGTCCGGTTGACGATTGCGCCGTCTTCGGGTGGGGTCAAGACAACGCTTCAAGGTTCCGACAGCGCGCAAGGCGATTCCCGCTGGAATTGGGTTGATGGGTCCGGGTCGACCGTGACTTTCAGTGATTCGGAAATCGAGGACGGCGGTACGTTTGGCTGGG
>CEON01101308.1_pt1 | contig 11538 bp, 17 predicted proteins | sample 530291 | NCBI WGS metagenome assembly CEON01 (sample SAMEA2619888, study PRJEB7988) | marine metagenome | biome: marine biome (ENVO:00000447); feature: surface water layer (ENVO:00002042); material: "saline water (ENVO:00002010), including plankton (ENVO:xxxxxxxx)" | depth 5 m
CCTCTATCGTTTCTACCACTAAAGATAACAATCTTGAAACCATCAGCTTTGAACATCTGAGCCATCTTAATTACAGGATGATTTGGTGTATCCCAATTAAGAATAGAATTAGGGTCGGCAAAGATATCCCAATCCAATTTACCATTTGGTTTCATCGACATATCTCTCCTAACATCGATATTAGCGAGAGTACCATCGAGGTCAAATATAACCGTGTTCTTATTCATAATTTTTTCTCCTTATCTTAGGTACAATAATACGAATAAAAACATATATAAGTCAAGTCTTTTTTTAATTTTTTCTCCAATATCCGAATCGTGGAACATCATATGTTGGATGTTTCAACCATTGACTTAATGTTTCTTCTGCTTCAGTATCTTGTGGAATATCCCACTCGTTATACCTACCAAGTAGTTCAGCTACAATTGGATGTCTAACAATATCTCTCATTTCGAATTGTGTAAATCCAACTCCATATAAACCTGTAAATCGTTTTACAGAATCTTCTAAACCATTATCTGTCTTGGTACGTAAATCACTTTGCATTAAATCACCACTAACAATGTATTTAGAACCCGTACCAATACGTGTTAGGAATGTTTTAATTTGTGCTTGTGTAGTGTTTTGTGCCTCATCTAACATTACTATTTTATTCTGTAGTGTTAGTCCCCTTGTATATGCTAAAGGAATAACTTTAACAATACCAGCCGCTCTCAGAACATCTAATCTTTGTTTACCGATTATCTGTTCCATATTATAATACACTGATTGCATAAAAGGTTCAGTCTTCTCATCAATATTACCTGGTAGGTATCCCATACGTTCACCATCAACTTCTACCATTGGTTTGGTAACAACAATACCATCATACTGATTTTTCTTTGATGCTAGTTGTTCGAGTGCATAATAAGCCGCCACAAATGTTTTACCACAACCTGCGGGACCAATACAAAAGGTTATAGTATTCGTATCAATCGCATCCCAAAACTTTTGTTGGTTTCGATTCTTAAATTCTATACCCCATTTTATTCGTTTCATTTGTGAGATTGCTTGCCTATGATTTTGACACTCTTGATTAGTAACTACTTTTGTAACAGTTTCAACTTTTGGTTTTCTAGCCATAGTAACACCCCTTTTTGGATTTGGTTAATTATTAACTTGGGTTCTTACTAATAAGTATAATATATACTGGCAGTTATTCTACTTTTACACCACCTCTTATATTTTTTTCTTCTAAGTTTTTCTTTTCGAACTTTGATTCATCATCTTTTGGAATACTTGTGTTATGTAATGCTTCCATTGTTGGTTCATCTTCTTTAACTTTTTCTCGTTTCAATATCTTATCTTTTGTTTCACCATACACTTCCCACCACGAGCGTTCCTTGCGCGAATTTTTAGTTGAAACGCGCGGCGCTGAATTTTGATTTTCACCTTCTCTAAGTATGAGTGCTTGGTTAAACGCTATAACTAACATAACGGCCAACGGGTCAAACACAAAGATAAGAATAAAGATAAAAAACTTTACCACGGTATCTACATCGGTTTCGAACACTTTTGCCAAATAAATTGCCGGCCCCACATCTACACCAGTTTCAACAAGGGCTATTTTTAAATCACCAATCTCACTTTTTAAATTCATCATATCTTCATTGATTTTATTTATCTTTGGTTGATACTCTTCTCTAAGTTTTCTTTTCGCGGTACGATAATTTTCAGGTAGTTCTTCTACTGCGGCTTCTAATTCTTCTTTTAGAAATTTCTTATCTTCTGTTAATTGTTCTAATCTATCTTCTTTATATAATAGTGCCGTAGATTCTTTCTCGAATGTTACGGTGGCACCTTGATATGCATTTGATAAGTATCCAAAGATACCTGCAGATGTAATCAACACTAATGTTACTACCGCTACCATAAGGTATGATTTTTGAAATACATTAACCTTGTCCCAATAACGATAAAGAAATGCCGCGGCAACCAACTTACCAAATTCTAATGAACCTGCCATTATGATAACTGAGAATGCGGCACCCGCAAACAATTTAGATAAACCGAATACTGAAAAGAATCCAGCACTTCCTGCAATAAGTAACGCGGCAATTCCCAAGTATATGTGGAAATTCTTAGAGCGTTCCATTTTGTTCTCCTAAGTTATTGAATACCGTCTTCTTCTAACTCAACGATATTCTCAATACGTTCAACTTTTTGTTTCAATCCTCTGATTATCTTAATTAATAAATCATTTGCTGGACTGATATCTTCTGGTATTAAACCATTCATTCTATCTAATTCATCTTGTAAATAGGATAAATCATCTAATACTTGATTTCTTCTTCTCATTGTAGCCTCTATTTTTCGTTAGTAATAAATATCTACTTTACATTTAATTGTTGTAAAATATATTGTTTGAAATTTTCCTTATTTTTACCACTTGAATGTACCCAATGCCACGCCCAAGTAGTTCTCATATTCTCTATGGTGTTAGTTATAGCCTTTATTTGTTTACCTATTTCCATAATCATTCTATCATCCATATCCACATCAACACCTAAGTCATCAGCAAGTTCTATTAACTTACCATAATCTTTTTCTTTTTTGGCAATACTAGCCTCTTTAAATAAATCTTCATCACCACCTTTATCAGGATGTGTTTTACTTGCTATCTCACGATACACATCTTTAAAAGAATCTTCATCTACTTCTGTTTCAATTTTTTTATACGGGTCTTTAGGTGTTTCTTTTTGTGGTTGTGGTTCACCACCTAACATTTGTGAAAAATCTGTATTGAATGTTGTTAAACATTTATCATATATTAATCGAGTTTCTTCTAATTCAGTTTGTAGATAACGTAATTTTAGACGTAACTTTTTCTTCTTGATTTTATCTAAGCTCATACATATAACTATGTAATATCTTCAAATTCAACTTCAATTATTTTATTACAAATATAATATGAGTCTCCGTTCTTCAGAACGGTATCGGCGAGAGTCCACATTGTTTTAAGTTTTTCGGGAGAATAACCAGAACTAACCAACACCGTTCCAAGAACTGCGTATCTGTCTTTTCCTACATTTATTATTTTAGGAAATTTTGACAGAGTGTTTTTTTGGTTTAACTGGTTCTATCTTTGGAATCTCAATAGATAACAAACCATCTTTGAATGATGCCTTAATTTTATCACCATCTAATAATTCACCCAATTCGAATGAACGTTTGAATGATGAATGTTTTAATTCTCTACGAATTACTTTAGCACCTTTGTCATCAAACAGGCCGTGTTTATCACCAGCGATAGTTAGAGTACCATCCTCTACATCGATTGATAAATCTTTTTTATCAAGACCAGGTATCTCCGCAACTACTCCAACTTTATCATCGTATTCATATACGTTTACTTTTGGATATGCAGAACCTTGGAATGGTTTTACTCCTACTGATTTGGTAATATCAGGAAAATTACTTTCCACGATTTTATCAAACATTCTATCAAATGGTGTTAAGAATTCATCCCTGTCGATTATAGGGAAGCGATTTAAAACTACTTTAGTCATTTTATTTCTCCTATGTTGTTTACTTTGTAGTCAAACTCTGAGATAGATTCTTACGACATCTAATCTCACTTAATATTCAACCTCATTCGAGCGTTGAAATCTTCTGTATATAAATATAATGTATTGTTACAAAAATACAAAATATTTATTTAAATTTTCTTTACCCAACTCCCATCACGAAACGTAGCATCGGGTTCACCAACTACCTCCCGAATTGCAGATACACAACCAGGCCAAGAATGATTAATAAAATCGTGTCCTGATATCCACCCAACTTCAGGATTAATCTTGGGAAGTAATGATTCCAAATCTCTTTTAACTGATTCATAATCGTGTTCTCCATCTAAATATATTAAATTAAAGTAACCATCTTCAAACTTATCCAACACACCATCAAATGAATAATTTGGATAATGTGTAATTACATCTGAAAGTTCCGTAATATTATTAAAAGTTTTCTTTACACTATCCCAATCAACTCCACGTAACTTATTCATCTCTTCATCACCATCGTGTGGGTCTATTGAAATAACTTCATCAAACAAACCAGTACTACTAAATAATAACGTAGATTCACCCGCATAAGAACCAACTTCCATCATCTTCATTCTTTTATAATCTGGTTTTACCTCACCATCTATTATTCCAAGTGCCGCGGGAGCGATATGTTCTTGTAAATAAAAAAGAAATTCTAAAAACCCATAAAACCCTATACTACCATATCGACCAGTATCCCACCAACCACGTGGTATATTAAATCTAAGAGAACTATTTTTCGTTATCCTAGCTCTTTCTACTTCAGCTTGTATATCATCAAACTGCCCCATCAATACTCCAATTTTTTATTAACTCCATACCTTTAACATAAACCTTTTGGTCTACTGGTAAATTATCGGAATCCCAATCTTCCATCAATGGTGGTTGTGGACAAGTCTTACACCTATCGAATGGTACATCACTTTCAAGATAATTTATAATCTCTTGTCTACTTTTCCAATCTTGTAAATTAATTCTTTCTGCATATGAAACACTACATCTATAAATACCATCAGTACTTACAGCTTTACAAATATCTTTCCTATAACATCTTTCCCAATTAAGTCTTTGATTGTATTTTTCTTCTGGTCGTTCTATACCTTGTTTTTCAAACTTTGGTTGATACCACCATTGTACTTCTTTTAATTTAGATTCAAGATACTTACCCACCTCTGAAGTATTCCAAGTATGGTGTAAAGCTGATTTTGTCGCTGGGTTAGGGTCAACAGGATAAACCGAAATCATTAACATATCTAACTTTGATGTAGCTTCAACAACTCTGTTTGTAAAATTTAAACCATTGGTAACCATAGCTAACTCTTTAACAACACCACTTGATTTTATGTAATCAATCATCTTACCAAGGTCTCGGTGTAGTGTAGGTTCACCACCCATAAATTTCAATTGTTCTAATTGTAAATCCAATCTCTTTAGATTATCTATAATCGAAACAACATCATCATATTTCATCGATTCTGAAATATTTTTTCCAACTCCATTATTCCACGTATAATCTAAAACACAACATTCTGTACAGTGCAAATTACAATAATCTGTAATGTATAAGTCAAAAACACCTTTTAATAAATACATTTACTTTACTAATAGTTTTCTCGGTATCCAAACTATTTTACCCATTTCATCAACACCTTTAACTTTCTCATTATGTTTTTTGGTATTGTACTCATTTTCATCTACCCTAATGGTAGTGCCTTTGTATATCATTCCCTCTATTGTAGGGAAATCAAATTCAACTTTTACCTTCATACTCACCAAACTTATCCATCAACTCTTCGGGATTCAACGGATAGTATAAGTTAAATTTCTTTACTAACGCATCTGGATCTTGTACCCCAACTAAAGTTTCTTGTACCTTATCATCTTGTATTATTTTTATGGATGGTACAGAACGTATTTGATAACTTTCAGCTAGTACTGGATCCTCATCTACATCTTGAAAGTAAACTGGAAAACCAGCCTTCTCAAGTGATTCCATAAACGGTTTAAATTGTTTACAAGGACCACACCACTTCGCACTGAAATATATGAATTTAATATTATTCATTTATTTACTCCATCTGATTACATTTATTGTTTGTGTTGTTGTTTCTGTAGCATATGGAACTACAATTTCCACATATTCCTTTTCAATTTTTTTCTGAACTGCTTGTGCTTGTATATGATTTTCATATTTAACACCAGTTCTTTTTTCGAAAAGTTCTGCTACTGTTTTTTTATTTCTTCTATGTTGTTTACTCTTGGCCATTTTCTTCCGCAGGTTTATCAACTAAGTCTTTTTTCTTAGCATCTTTTTCTTCTTTGATTTCAGCTATGAATTTCTTTTTCTTACCACCATCATATTCATAAGCGTGACCTTCATCAATGAGTATTTGATTTACACTCTTTAATCCATCTTCTGTTTCCACGAAAACTTCACCTAATACTCTACCGAACTTACCCGTTCCGTGTGAAACAATTTTAAAAGTACCAGATTCTAATAACTCTTTATTACGAGCTTTAGCAGCTAATCCTTTTTTCTTCTCTTCTAAATCACGAGTCCTACTTTCCCAAGTATCAATACCCATATATCTGATTCGTTTTTTTATTTTCAAATCGAAACCTAAATCGATGTACGCATCGATTGTATCTCCATCTAAAACTTTTACTAATGTGCCATTGTATTCAAATGAGGCTGGTTTTTTTGCCATTTTATTTCTCCGATAAATTTATATTAATAAGTATTATAAAACTTCATAATACCCACCAATATCAAATGGTATCTTAGTGTTAATTGTTAAATGATTACTTTGGATATATCTTGATTTTGGTATCACTCTGAAATCAAAACTAACTCTTGTAACTGATGTTATGTTTTGTTTATTTCCGTGTGTTAGTTTAGTAGCACTCCATTCTACACACTCACCATAATCAGATTTTATTTCTTTGTAATCACCCAAGTCTTCTTCCGTCTCCGCCCATATCGTATTCGTTCCATACGCCTTTGTTAATGGTACAAAATAATTTAACTCTTGCACCTTATCAGCCCACTCTTCATTTCGATAATGCTTATCTTTATGAAACTCACCAACTGAAATATTACCTGGTAGATGAACTCTGAATGTTGGTATCTTTTGATATACTATTTCTTCATTAAATCTTGGTTTAATTTTATCCTCTAAAAATTTTAGGTAGACATCATTAAACGATTTATCTTCACGTATCATTTTGTAAAAACATTTGTGCCATATAGTTGACTGGTCATTTTGTCTTTCAAATAAATCATAGTTTTTATAAAAGTGTAAATTTGATAATCCAGCTGGTATTATATCTTCATTATCAAACCAACTCACAACTATTGATTTAAAATCAAATTCAAAATTATCATATAAAATTTTATTCATTACAATAACCAATCCTTTACTTGGTAACGTAAATCATCCCAAGTAACTTTACTTAAATCAACTCCAAGTATTAAATTCTTTTTATGATTATCCGTCAATGTATTCTGCCAATTAAAATGTAATCTTTCGTGATAAGGGTTTAAGATAATTCCACAAGTTGGTGTGTTTAACCAAAACCCAAGATTAACCGCACCAGTTGAACCCCATATACTAACCTTAGTTTTTTTCAATAACCAACTTTGTTTATCCAAACCAAAACAATCTTCAATATCAATATCATATTGGTAATTAGTTAAACCATCGTAAGTACCACCTTCATATTTTAGAGATTGTATATTAATAGTAATAGGTTCAAATCCCCATTTGTCTAAATCTTCAATCATAGATTTCCAATTATCTATATCCCAATTTTGAGGTTCTGGTTTATTTCGTACTCTATACTTTGGCATAACGTATACAGATTTTCTATTTACTTTCGATAAAAAATTATCGACCTCAGTTTCAACAGAAATATCAGGTTCAAGATGGTGAAATCTTCCTGGTGGGTTTTGTGAAAACTCTATATCGTTTACGTTTAAACTTTCTGGTAAAACTACCTGATGATTTGGAAATATATTTTTACAATAATCTATAACGAAGTCAGGAGTAATATCATACGCACCAATATGTTGACCAAAGGTAGATGGATATGGTAATTGTTTTATCATCTCCATAGGTAATGGATGAAAATCAATTGTACCTCTATATAACATTTCGTGTAATGGAAATGAAACCACTACATCACCATCATTTACATTTGACTTTATTAAAGGTGCATACCAATTCAGAGCAAAACTAAACTCACCAGTAAATATATGACATTTACTCATCTAACTTTAAATTACTTCTTATTCTTTCTGGTGTTACCATTCTAATCCAAGCTCGTGTTACCCTACCACAAACCGCATCGAGTATCGCACCTAAATCTAAAGATTGAATTTCATAACCCATATTAAATAACCTTTTTTGTACAACCCTACCTGCCATACCAGCTGCTGGTATACAAAGTTCAACATCATCAATATGTTCAAGAACTTTTGGAAACCACTCATCTATTTTATAGTAAGCATCTCTGAACGGAACTTCTACAAAATAATCAATATCACCTAAAAGTTGTTTTAAGTGTACCATCTCTTGTTCAGATTGCAAACAATTAATCAACATCTTTTTCTTAGGCCTAATGTTCTTATCTAAAAAGTCAATAATTAAATCTGGTTTGAATGTAGATAAGTAAGGTATGAATACGTGAGATTCATAATGACCAGATGTAACATTTAATGATTTTAAACAATCCTCTATTTGTGCCGTATTCATAGGTTTCCACATACCATCCACCATACCATCTTCAACAGGATATTTATGTAGTATCGCTTTTATAAACTTATCATCTTGTATCTCAAATGCCTCTCTCAACTCATTGGCTAATTCAGGTGAGTGTTGGTGCATTTTTTCTCTCATCCCCAACATAATAAAAAAATCACCATCACCAAATCTACTGTAATATAATTTCTTTTCAGATTGTAATAGTGTATTTAATTTTTTTAATGTTGATTCTGTAGAACTTGTTGTAATCATATTTTTTGGATACCAATTTGATTAGCGATATTTTTAACTTTGTTAACCGCTGATTTATAGTTTCCAGTTCTACAAGATTCTAAAATAGTATTCGCCTCGGTTACCGTAATCGGTGATTGATGAAACTTATCATTATATAGATATGAATCAACTTGTTTTGATGCGATAGTTTCTACTACTTTCAACGCCTCTTTAAAGTTATTATATCCTGTATAATCACCTGATAACTTTTGTCCTTTATCAGATAGTACAAGATAGTCTGAATACTCAAGCATTATCTTTATCCTCATTGTTATGCCAAGGATAAATTCCCTCGGCGATTAAATTAGTGTGATGTTCTAATCTACCATCTTCTTTTAGTTCAAGATTGGCCGCAATCTCAGTTGCCAACATATCCCTAAAACTATCAGATGCTAAATTTGCCTGAGAGTCTTTATGTCTCTCAAGGACTTTTTTTATTTTCTCTTTCATTACTTTCTCCTTAAATCGATCAAGGGGGACTGGGAAAGAAAGGAATAAAAAACCAGTCCCCCCACCCTAATCGGGTTAAATCTTAGAACCCACTTGAATCGGAATCTGTATCTTCTTCGTTGAATAAGTTCTCATCCGAACCATCAGAGATATACTTTTGAACTAATTGTTTTACAAAAGTTCTCTCTGAATCCATCCCACCATCATCAGCGAATTGTGGATAGATACTTACTTCAGCCGCCTCATCCAAACCGAAACCATCGTAAACCAAACCAGCCATCTCAACAGAAGTTCTCGTGGAAACACCAGTCGAAACTTTACCTGTATCTGATTTTGATTCCATTCTCGTGGTGTTTGAAATCTCAGAAATCGCCTTGAGTAACTCAGGGTCAACGTGAGGAAACATATACTGAAGTAATCCAAACTCTTCTGAATCATTAAGAACATCCATCTCAACAATCGTGAATCTGTCCATCAACGCCTTATCCATAACTCTTGTTGAAGTGTACTCATTACCGATATTAGCGGTAGCCACAAAAGTAACTCCCTCGGCAACTGGAATAGTTTCCTGTCCACTCGCCTCATCAAGTCTCAAGTATCTCTGTCCTTGGTCAAGAACAGTCATCAAAATATTCCAAGCATCTGGATGAGCCCTTGATAACTCGTCAAGAAGAATCACAGCGTTTGGTGTTTGAATCGCCTTAACAAAAAGTGATTCTGAAAAGTAAGTACCTTTCTTCTTATCAAAGTGAACATTACCAATTAAGGTAGCTCTTGGGTCTTGAGTAGAACCCATATTGAAATAGAAGTCAGGTCTGTCAAGTGAATTAACAAGTGACTTCGCGGCCATTGTTTTACCACAACCAGCCGGACCAGTCATCAAAATGTTCTTACCTCTAACGGCGGAACGAATCAAGTACTTCCACTTTAATTCCTTCATAACCAAACCTTTAGGTTTTAGTTTGTAAGAACTATGTATAAAATTAAGAACTTCAGCGTGGTCACTTGGAACTTCAACTGAAGAAACGTCAAAAACTGGAGCGGTAGTTTCTTCAAACATACTCATTGGAACAGCCCACCAATACTTACCACCACTCTTGTTTATCCTACGTTCAAGAGCCATACCATTATTGAAGGCTTTTTTCCTCGCACCAGTCGTTATATCTGATGTGTATTTATTACCATCAGCATCGAAAGCGTTGTAACGATTACCACTCTTTTCGATTTTTACGATTATTGATTGATTAGAATTCATATTTATTTCCTTTATTTATTCCTTAAATTCGATACGTTAATATACGTATAAAACACTATACGTGTCAAGTCTTTTTTTAAATTATTTTTAAACATTTCCAAGTATCAAAAAAAATCCAAAAACTAAAAATATCCATACTACAGTTAAAAACTCAGCAACTCGATATCCTATTAATTTCCAATTCATAATTTTTCCCTTATTTTTCATACCTTAATATACTAATAAAACACTATACGTGTCAAGTCTTTTTTTGAAAAAAATGATAAAATAATATTCCAAACATAAACCCAAAATAGATAGCGAAAAACGTACCTAATAAAAATATAAAATCTTCCATTATTTAAACCAATGTAATTTTCCATTATCAGATTGAAAAGTGCTCCAAGAACATTTTGTCCAAACACACTCCCAATAATAATCGAAATGTTGTTTTGTAACCTGTTTCATTTTCCACCCACAATTACAAGTGGGTGTTTTTTTTATTTTATTGTATAACCATTTAATCATAAATTAAAGTGGAGCTGACAGGATTCGAACCTGCGACCTCTTCCGTGCAAGGGAAGCGTTCTCCCAACTGAACTACAGCCCCATATCTTTACTTTTCCAAGAACTTCTTGTTCATTGTTTTAGCAATCTCCATTACATTTCTAAGATTGATGAACTCAGCATCTTTACCATACATCTTGGTAAAACTAACCATATTATCTTCTCTACCATAACTATCACCACCAACAAAATAACTCATCACGTTAACACCCATCCCACGAATTTCATTAACCATTTTCTTAGTATGATTAAGAGCATCTCCGTGGTAGTAATTAATTTCGTGATTACTGAACATTGGCATCCCATCTGAAAGATTCAAGAAATAAGAATCTTTTTGATTAGTAGTAGGAATGATATCTTTCATAATCGCTTCGAAACATAAACCTTCTGGTGTAGTACCACCAGCGTAAATACTTGGAAACATTTTCTTTATCTTGTTGAACTTATCAACTCTTGAATCATAACCAATTAAGATTAGTGGTGAAGTTACTGAAGCACCTCTACCCCATCTATTTGAATCGTGAGTACTTCTGAAAGAAACTTGAACATCAACATTTTGAATCATATCAACAGCCTTACAAATCGCAACCACAGTAGTCATTGTGTTATCCCACTTATCTCCACTCATAGAACCACTAGCATCAACCGAGATATGTAAGAAAGCATC
>CEON01067582.1_pt1 | contig 11534 bp, 19 predicted proteins | sample 530291 | NCBI WGS metagenome assembly CEON01 (sample SAMEA2619888, study PRJEB7988) | marine metagenome | biome: marine biome (ENVO:00000447); feature: surface water layer (ENVO:00002042); material: "saline water (ENVO:00002010), including plankton (ENVO:xxxxxxxx)" | depth 5 m
GCGGTCATTGCTGTTGATGTTGACCCAGCCAAGTTGGTTGCCGATGAGGATAGCTTGGCGCAGGTCGATTGGGCTGATATCCCAGAAATGACAGGGATGAACTTGGCCGAGAAAACTCGGTATTGGAAAAAGAACGCTCATTTATACCCAGCCATGGCTGAGTGGAGCTTGGATAACTTGGGCAACGCCGCCCACATGGGCAAGATTGCGCCAGAAGAAATCGAGGCTGTTGTCGAGTTTGATATCGACAAGGCTTGGGCAGTTAGCGACCCCACCATCACCCTTATGAACTATAAAATCTTGGGCGGTGGCTACGAGGCCAGCTTAGAAGAGTTCGTCGAGAGCAACGGCAAAACCTTGTTAAGCCCTACTGGCGACACCGCAGTTAACATGGAAACTGGCGACGTTATCCCCAACTAATTAACACCCCCAGCCTGTTAAAGCTGGGGGTAATTTTATAGTTCGCCCCAGTTCGGGCGACCCGCGCCTGACGCTGGCGCACTCGCTGGTGCACTCGCTGGCGACGCACTCCCGCCTGACGCTTGCGCGTATTGTTCGGGCGTATACTGCGCCTGACGAGGCTTGTTATAGAACAGCTTCCACCTAGCCATGGTTGGCCAATCTGATGGCTCGGCTCCAGTTCGTTCCTGTATCTGGATGCTGAATTGCAAACCGTATTTTTCGATGAGGCCAACGACCTCGGACACGTTCGCCTGTTGCTCCGGCGTCATAGGCACGGGCTTGTTCGACATGTTATCCCACCCGTTGTCAACTTGGAGCCAGCCAGACAGCCGATATTCGGCGTCCATTTCCTGCCCATACGATTTCTTCATATCTTTCATGATTTTTTGTTTGGCGTTGCCAAACTGCGGTTTGTTATTAGACATCGTTTTTTTCCTCGTAAAATTTGTCCCATTCGGTCTGTATCGTGGTCAGCAAATCGAAAAATTCCTTGCCCTTGATGATGGCAAGTTTCTTTTTGTTGCCCTCAAACCAGCCGAATAGTTGCTGTCTTGTCTTGTGGGGAAAAGTTTTTACCTCGCTATTTGCCCACTGCGTCCAATAGTCGAGGTCATCAAAAGGGGGTTCATCAACCGACGGCATATCGTTTGCTGGCCCGTCAGGCGTCGCTGGGGCGTCCTCGCGGGTAGGCGTGGGGGTAACGTGCGCGGGTGCGCTCTCGCGCGTAGGCGGGGGCGTAGACGGCTTGTTTTTGTTCAAGTCTGTCTCTGGGTCGGCGAACTCTTCTTGCGAGTACACATACCCGTGTAAGCCGATTAACTTGAGAATAACCCTGTCCTTGGCTCGTTTTTCTGCCATGGCGAACGGGTACGCCTGTTTATTGTTGCCTCGGTCGATGTTGATTGGCATAGCCTCGCCAATGGTCCATTCTGTTTTATCTTTCCAATGACCCACCACGCACATGACGCAAATACGCTTTTCGGCGTCATGCTCAATAATTTGCGGGGGGTCAAACCTGACCTGTTGCTTTGCCGCAACCTGTTCTAGAGCTTTGTGATACATGACCCATGTGCCGTGGCAATTCCACATTGCCGTTTGGGGGTCTATGCCCAGTTCCTGACAGGTTTCAGCAACAATTTTTGGTATTGCTGACATTTATTTCCCTTTCTCTCTGTGTTGCACAAGTTTTACAAACTCGCTTTGCACTTGCATAAGCTGGCTTGCTATCTCGGAGTATTCCCCGTGCGCCTCACCCGTGCGGATGAACTCATCTATCAGGCGTTGCAACTGCACCTGTAGAAGATAAATTGTATTGTTCGGTTTCATGAAAGCACGACAAACAGAAAACAGCCGACCAGATAAAAGATGATGAGCAAAAACAAAAGCCCGAAACCCTCTGGAATATATCTGCGCCGCCGCTTGCGGCCCTCGCTTATCGCGTTGGTATGCCGCCATTTAGTCATTGCCAAACACCTTGTATGCGTGTTTGAGATAGGACGGTGGCTCTTGCCAATAAATCTGGTCAAAATCTGGCGACACCAGTTCGAAAAGCTCGTCGGTATGCTGGCACATACGCAACATATTTTCGGTGACTTTGTTGAACTGGGTGATTTTGTTTACGATGCTTTGCAGATAATCCGCGTGGAGTTCTGGCGTATTGTCTGCGGTCATCAAATTATAATCGCTGTCGTTGACGTACAAGAGCCACGGCAGTTGCCGACCATTCAAGGCAAAAAATCCAGCCACTTGCCACAGATGCGAAAGTTCGAACATACCGATGGACTTTGGCAATGACGCCGGAGAAAAGCCGGACTTTGCGCGGCTGTTCTTTTTTGGCCATTTGGTTTTGAGGTCGCCTCTGCGGTTATAATCGGGTTTGGTAAAATACGGCAGAGCATTGCCAGCCAGCTTGTCGAAAAGGTCAATCTCTGGCTGAATGCGGTTGTCGAGTGCGGTGGCCTCTTGCAAGCCGCTACAAGCCACCTTAATCGTACCGACAAGGTTGTCTTTGTATGCCTCGTGTTTGGCTTTATCGACGCCATCGTCCCAATCGCGGGGCTTGTAGTCCTCGTAATGTTTGAGGGTCAGTTCAATAATTTTGCTTTCCGGCTCCCCGTCAATCAGGATGGCGTCGCAAGCTGATTGCGTAAGTCTGCCGCAGAGCATCGCGACGTTGTCCTGACCGTTACGTTTGGGGTCTAGGTCATCAAGCATGGCATTTGCCCACTTGCGCTTCTCTATGTCGGGCTTATCGCCTTTTAAGATATCCCAGCATTTGTTGATTGTTGGCCTGACGAAACACTTATCAAACAGTATTTTTGCCCTGTCCTTTCCCTTGGGATTGGAGTGATGGCCGTAGTCGTGCCGAAAAGCCCACTCTTCTATTTCGCGCATCGAAATTCTCCTTGCGTAATCTAAAACATTCTTTGCACATTAAATCATTAACGCTCTGCAATTCACCTTTATTGCAGAACCTACAAATCAGAATTTTGCTCAATTTCCCCTCTGAAATGATATTTGGCATATCGCACATTGTTCCCGAAACGGTCAAGGCCGTCAACCATTTCGGTTTCAATAATATATTTTTTGCGGAGTTCAAATATGATTGCTCCGAGGCGCATAGAGCTATAGTGTTCAAGAGCTTCCAGCGGCGTGATGGCCATATTGGCCTTGAGGTGGGCAAGCACTCTCTCTTGTTTTGATGGCATGACTTTTCCCTTTCTTGTCTAAATCAGTCACTAATTTTGAACAAGATATATAGACCTTGACGGCATACGTCAACCCCCCTATATTCAAGTCAACATCATTTAACTGACGGGAGTTAAGAAATGACGCTGAATGAATGGCGTACAAAAGAAGGTTACAGCTATCGCGGCTTGGCTAAAAAGCTGGGGGCTGGTGGCGCAACATCGGTAAGGCGATGGTGTTTGCCGCAGTCACATAAAGACAGGTTGATACCGAATGTCATGTATATGCAACGCATAGTTGACGTTAGCCAAGGCGCAGTCATGCCAAACGATTTTTATTTGCGGCGTGAGTTCGACGATGCCACGCGGTAAATACAAACGTGCGGCGCAGAGTGAGGAGCATTTGCAAAAGGTCGTCGCACAATTTCTGGACGTAGCGTTGCCGGAAGGTTCGGTTTTTCATCACTCGCCGAATGAGGGGACGAGGCACGTTGCGTTCCAGATGAAATTGAAGGCTGGCGGGTTCAAAGCTGGTTGGCCAGATTTAGAAATATTCTGCCCGAATGTCTCACCAATCTTCATAGAATTGAAGGTGGGTTACAACAAGCAGACAGAACGGCAGAAGAACATTTCACAGATATTGACAAATTTGGGCTGTCATTACGCTGTTTGCTACACTTTAGATGACGTTGTGAACTTTTTGACCCCGATTGTGAAATTGAGGGTCGATAGTCGTGGAATATTGTGAACAATTCACAGACGAAGAAATAGCCGTCGCGTATGAATATTATTATTTCAGAATACGGCAGGGCTGGGGAATATTCCGCATTGCCGAGGTCCATGAAATGCCGCCGCAGTGGGGCAATAACTATGGCGCGATAACGGAGCGATATGTCATAGAACAGCTTGCTCTTGAGTGGCGTGAGTTAAGGAAAAAAAATGAAAAGAGGTGATATAAGGGCTGATGGCCGTGTTTTTTGGGGCATGAACAAGGGCCGTGAAGAATGGCGAACGCCAGAGGCTTTTGCCAAAGCCACGCAGAAAAGCACCGAGAACAAAAGGTTGCGACGCAAGGTTGGATTGTATTTTTTGCAAGAGCATAAGAAGCGTTGGGGTTGCGCTGACTGCGGCGAAAAAGACCCTGTCGTTTTGTCTTTGCATCATAAACACGATAAAAAATTTAATGTTGCTGACCGTGTTGGCGGCAATCAAAAGCAGTTGGCAGACGAGGTAGATAAATGCGAGATTTTATGCCACAACTGCCACGCTCGACGGCATCACAAGCCCGTCAAAATTTACTATGATTTACCAGTGATAAAAATGATAACGCAGTTCAGAAAAGAGCGGGGGTTGACAGGCGATGGCAGATAAATATAATCGGCGAGAGCCGCCAAGCAATGCTAAGCTAAGCAATGCAAAGCAAAGCAGTGAAAGCATTGCAATAACTCATATAAATAACTTAACTAAACAATTAGCTAAGTCTTTCAATCATAGATATCAGCAAGCAAAGCATCGCAACGCTCTGAACCCAGTTCAGGAGCTTGAACGTCGCGTTCTGCGTAAAGTACAGCCCATGTGGTCAACTGACCGTTATCTTGAGCTTTGCAAGGCTCTCTACACGATGACGCCGTTTGAGAAAATGGAGTTCTTGCGTAGAATAGAAACCAGCTTGCCAAAACGTCGTAGGTGATATATCGTTGCTGTCAGGGCATGGTTTAGGCATCAACTGACCATGTCCTATTTGGCAACCAGAACAGGCGTTAATTCCTCCCTTTCTCACAAAGCACCGGACCTGTTCAAACTGAGGCGAGGCGAATGGCTAGACGTAAGCAACGAGTTTCTAAGGCCCAAATGGAAACTATTTGCGACCTCATTGCGGCTGGTCGTTCCCTCACCTCGATTTGCGAAACTGATGACAGCTTACCTTCTTGGCGAACCGTTCTGCGTTGGATACGCGAAGACGACGATGCCCATGATGCGTATCGTGTTGCACGGACTTTGCAGACTGAGGTGATGCGTGACCAGATTATTGACTTAGTTGAAGCCCCGCTACCAGATGACCCGAAACTAGCAATGGCAGAGGTCCAGCGTAGACGTTTAGAAGCTGACCACAAAGACAAACATATCAGGCAAATGCAACCGTTAGGATTGCGAAACAGGCAGGAAGATGCACAAACTGGCAGTGGAACTATCACTTTAACGTGGGGCAATGGCGTTGTCGAAGCGAGCTAACACGTTGTATTGTTTAGGTTCATGCAGTGATTGTGCGTGTGTGTTCATGCCGAGTGGCAGTGGTCGCGCACGCGAGGCGATGTTAACCCAATCTTGGTTAATTTTACATAATAGATATTATGCGACAAGTGGTTTCTAAGAAAAACAATGACTTAGCTCTGGCGCAGTATTGCTGTGTCGGAAACAGAACAGAGATTGACCCTTTCGCCGTGCAAAAACGCAAGGGGGGTGTACCCCCAAAACCCCGCCGCGTGTGCCTAGCGTATAATAGATATGCTCTTGAGCCTGTCTCTGTGTCCCTGTGAGTGGCCATGAACATAGAAATCCCCTACACCCCTCGGCCTTTGCAAATGACGCTTCACAACGCTTTAGACGAACATAGATGGGCTGTTGTTGTTTGCCATCGTAGGTTTGGTAAAACGGTCATGGCTATCAATCATCTGTTGAGGGCGGCTATAACTTGCGACAAGCCGAACCCTCGGATGGCGTATATCGCGCCAACCTTTACACAGGCAAAGCGTATAGCTTTTGATTATCTGAAACAGTTCGCCGAGAAAGTGCCGATGGTGCGTTTCCATGAAACAGAATTGCGATGCGACTTGCCCAATGGTGGCCGCATACAGTTATTGGGCGCAGAGAACCCGTCAAGTTTGCGGGGTATATATTTGGATTATTGCGTTTTGGATGAGAGCGCAGATATGCCAGAGAGTTTGTTTCCAGAGATAATCAGGCCAGCCCTGTCGGACAGAAAAGGGGGCGCACTGTTTATCGGGACACCACGCGGACAAAATAGTTTTTATGATTTGTATGAGAGTGCGACCGCCGCAGAGGATTGGTACACCGTAACCTATCGCGCATCGGAAACGGGCATTGTTGAACAGGAAGAACTTGACGCCGCCAAGTCTATGATGACCGCCGACCAGTACGCACAAGAGTTTGAGTGTAGCTGGGTTGCCAATGTAGCGGGTGCAATCTATGGCAAGTATTTGGCAGAGGCCATGGAACAAGGTAGAATTGGCAACGTGCCTTACGACAGGACGGCAAAGGTTGACACTTTTTGGGATTTAGGCATAGGGGACAGTACCGCAGTGGTATTTACCCAATCCGTTGGCAGGGCCGTTCATGTCATAGATTTCTATGAGGCACGAGGCGAGGGGCTTGACCATTATATAAAAATGTTGCAAAAGAAAGATTATGTATATGGGGACCATTACGCGCCCCATGATATTGATGTCAGGGAACTAGGCACGGGAAAGTCAAGGCGTGAAACAGCTTGGGACTTAGGACTTAATTTTCGGGTCGTGCCGAAGCTACCTATTGAGGACGGTATACATGCTGGACAAATGCTTATCAGCCGTTGCTGGTTTGATAAAGAAAATTGCAAACCTCTGCTTGAAGCTCTGCGCCAATATCACCGCGCTTATAATGAGCGGCTCCGCACGTTCAGAGCAACGCCCGTCCACGATTGGTCGAGCCACGCCGCAGATGCGTGGCGGTACTGCGCCATCGGCATCAAAGAAACCAAAACGTCCCAGAGGCCGCCCCAAAAAGTCGCAGACAGCTTCTACGACCCGCTCGGCGGTGAAACAGCGCAAGGGTTAATGCTATGAGTTTTTTGCGTCCAAAGGTAAATGTTCAAGCACCAGAGATACCACCGCCACCGCCAGCAGTTCCGATGAAACCCGTTAAAGCTGACGCACAAGATAGGCTGGCAAAAGATACGGACGGCAAAAAAGTCAATAAAGGCTCGACGATAGCAACGTCACCAAAGGGGGTTCTTGATGAAGCCCCTTTAGCTTTTGCATCATTGTTGTCAACCGCTGACATCAAGAAGATGACCAACTTTCTGACGAACGGTAAAAGTTCCAAAACGTAAGGGGTAAGGCATGGCCAGCGAAAATAAAGACAACGACCAAGACAAAAGAGACAACAAATTTGGCGTAAATAAAAGACAGGTTTCAACTGTCAGCCCACCTACAGGCGGTGGCGACCCAGAAAGCAGAAAAGGCGCAATACCTGACGTAGCAACAGGCGGCGGTAAAGTTAGCGCGGCTGTCTCCGCTGGCGGGTTTAAGGATGTCAATGTTTCGGGGGGTAAAGTCATCAGCGCGGCAGAGGTGCCGGAAGATGAAGCTGAAGCCTTGGCAGATGCATTGGCAGACAGATTTGCGTCAGGATATGGGCAAATCCCAGCCATAGACTTACCAGTTGTCGGACCAGTTCAAACGCCTATTGGCGGTGTTCTCAACCTCGCGGCAGAGGTAAACAATAAAAATTTACAAAATCAGTTAAAGGCTGGCGGCGTTCCTGTTTATGGTAGCGGCGACAAAATTACAGTTGGATACAACCCGAATGCCGACATCAAAGACTTGAAAGGCGTTGTGGGTAAAGGTCTGTTCGGCGGCACCGCATATAGCGGCGCACCTATGTTCAACCCAAACATGTTTGATGAAAAGGGCAACAGAGTTCCTGTCAAAGACGACGATGGACCTAATGACAACCAATCAGCATTAGGGGGCGCAGTTCAAGCAAAGCCGATTATTAAAAAAGAAAAAGAGTTTGCAAAAGCTGTTAATGAAAATCCCCAAGGCCAAAAGATTAAAGTTAAAAAGCCGAAAGCGGCTGGCGATGGCGAAGGCATTGATGGTGCGCTTGTTCGCCGGACTAAGACCTTACAATCAAACAGACGCGGTATTTTGGGCCGTCCAGATAGCAAAAAGAAAACCCTGCTGGGGGCATAAATGGCAGAAAAAAACGAAAAAGCCGTGATGCTGTCCAAGCGTCTAGGTTCTCTAAAAAGCCAACGCGCTACATGGGAAAAACACTGGCAGGATATAGCTGATTTTGTCGTCCCAAGAAAAGCTGACATTACAAAGAAACGCTCTGCCGGAGAAAAAAGGATAGAGCGTTCTTTTGATAGTACGGCAATGCACAGTGCAGAACTGCTATCAGCCTCGTTGCACGGCATGTTAACCAACCCATCGACCCCATGGTTTACCCTTAGATTTGTAGATGACGAGCTAGACGGGAACGATGAGGCTAATGAATGGTTACAGGGAGCCGAAAAAGTCCTGTATCGGGCTTTCGCTCGGTCTAATTTTCAAGAGCAAATACACGAATTATACCACGATTTAGTCGTTTTTGGCACGGGCGTTATGTTCGTCGAAGAAGATGACGAGTTTATGTTGCGGTTTTCAACGCGGCATATCTCCGAATGTTACCTGTCAGAAAACGAACATGGCCGAGTTGACACCGTATATCGTGAATTTCGGATGCCAGCAAGGGCCGCAGTTAATAGATTTGGCAAAAATAAGGTTAGCCAAAAGTTTATAAAGGCGGCAAACGAGAACCCATACGAAATGGTAACGGTATGCCATGCAGTATTTTTCCGCGATACGTTTGACCGGACCAAATATGATAGCGCGAACAAACCCGTCGCGTCAATTTATTTCGACGCCGAAGAAGGTATTATTCTAAGCGAGAGTGGCTTTGATGAATTCCCGTATATGGCACCCAGATTTTTGAAGAGTTCGTTTGAGATTGGTTATGGCAGAAGCGTGGCGATGGTGGCTCTTCCCGATATTCAGATGCTTTCGGCGATGAGCCAGACGACAATCAGGGCGGCGCAGAAACAGGTTGACCCGCCGTTGCTTGTTCCCGATGACGGGTTCATGCTTCCAATCAGAACGGTTCCGGGCGGTTTGAACTTTTATCGTAGCGGAACGCGGGACAGGCTAGAGCCTCTAAACATTGGCGCAAACAATCCGCTCGGTCTCAATATGGAAGACCAGCGGCGCAAAGCAATCCAGTCTGCGTTCTATGTAGACCAACTGATTTTGGGTGGTGGGCCACAGATGACAGCGACCGAGGTTGTCCAACGCACCGAGGAAAAAATGAGGATACTTGGGCCTGTGCTGGGTAGGCTACAGGCCGAGCTATTGCAACCATTGATAAATCGTTGCTTTGCAATCATGGCCAAGAAAAAATTATTTCAACCAGCCCCAGAGAGTTTGGGACAACGTGATATTGAAATTGAATATGTCTCACCTCTGGCAAAAGCACAGAGGGCAAGTGATGTTCAAAGTCTCTTACGCATGGTCGAACTTTCGCAACCTCTGGCACAAATTGACCCAGCGGTCATGGATTACATCGACATGGACGGTTTGGCGAAACATCTTATTAAAGTTCTTTCTATTCCGGCTGTCGCTATCCGTAGCGACGAAGAGGTTGAGGGCTTACGTCAAGAAAGAATGCAACAACAGGAACAGCAAATGGCGATGGCGCAAGAAGCCCAACAGTTACAATCTATAGGGCAAGCCGCACCAGCCATACAGGCATTACAGGGTGGCGGCGGCTGATGATATCGGAAGAAGAAATTTTAAACAGCCGCGCTAAGTACAAAGCGGCATTTTCAACAGAGGACGGCTTTGCTGTCCTAGAGGATTTAAAGAGGCGTTTCCATGTTCACGGGACAACATTTTCAACCGACCCCCATGAGATTGCATACAACGAGGGACAGCGCACCGTTATCCTTTTTATTCTAGCGCAGATGGAAGATTTGCCGAAAGAGATATCCCAACAACTTAAACAACTAAGCGAGGAAACATTTGATGAATGATGTCGATACCGCCCCCGCAGAAACGGGACAAGTGGATAATGGCGCAATCCTAAACAATGCTGAAGCCCAGCAAGAAACAAGCTGGTTAGACAGCGTCCCCGAAGAAATACGGGGCGACAAGTCCCTTTCAACCATTCCTGACGTTGGAACTCTTGCAAAAAATTATGTAAATGCCCAACGCATGATTGGCGCAGACAAAGTGGCGTTGCTTGGCAAATACGCAACGCAGGAAGAATACGACCAGTTCTATTCGAAGATTGGCAGACCCGATGCCCCTACGGATTATCAATACGAAATTGATGAGCAAACCGATGTTTCCGATGAAACGGTAACATGGGCGTCCAATGTTTTTCACAAAGCTGGGCTAACCCCTCGGCAAGCGAACATTGTAATGCAAGAATACCTTGCGGCTGGGCAGGGTGCGAGTGCCGCTTTCTCCCCGCCATCAGAGCAACAGGTTATCGAAACACGCAATCAGACAATCCACAACTTACAAAAAGAGTGGGGCGCGGATTATGAAGATAATTTAGCGGTAGCGAATGCGGTTGTTTTGGAGTTTGGCTCCGAGGAGTTACGCGAAGCGACAATGCCTGACGGCACAACCCTTGGAGACAACCCCGATTTCATACGCTTGCTAAATAATGTTGGTTCGTTTATAAGGAGTAGAGTGTCTGAAGATACTCTGGAAGGTAGCAAACTGGTCGGGGGATTGTCGGCATCGGACGCAAGAGAAAAATTGCGCGAGATAAAAGCAGTAGACAGCCCCTTCTGGTCAGCAAAACACCCAGAGCATCAATGGTACGTTGACGAGGCTATGCGTTATCAGGAGATAATTGATGGATGACGAAGCTATCGCCAACATAAGATTGGAGATTTTGAGAATGATGATGGAGAACGGAACAGCGTTGACGCAAGCCGACCCTCTGCCATTAGCTCAAAAATGGTATGAGTGGGTTATGGAAAAGGAGCATAAGCCCGACAGGGTCGCTTCAAAGAACAAAGCCGCTTAACCAAAAAGGGATAAGCTATACGCCCCCCGCTTGGCCGCGTTGAAAGCCAATAGGTCTTTGGGTAAATCCCCAAAGGTAGCCGCCAAAAACATTAACTTTAGCTAGAAGGAGAATGCCATGAGCGTTCAAATTTCTACCGCTTTCGTTAATCAGTTTAGCTCCAATGTGGCCCTATTGTCTCAACAAACAGGGTCTATTCTACGGGGCGCGGTTAGCGAGGAAAGCGTAACAGGCGAGAAAGCCTTTTTTGACCAAGTAGGGGCAACCGCCGCTATCAAGCGTACAAGTAGGCATGGGGATACACCCATGGTCGAAACACCCCACTCACGGCGTCAAGTCACCCTTGATACCTATGAATGGGCCGACTTGATTGATGATAGTGATAAGGTGCGTATGCTTATCGACCCAACGTCCACATATGCAAAAGCCGCCGCCGCCGCTATCGGTCGTGCGATGGATGACAGCATTATTGCGGCGGCAACAGGAACAGCGCAGACAGGTTCAGCGGGTGCAACCGCTACAGCT
>CEON01108795.1_pt1 | contig 11511 bp, 12 predicted proteins | sample 530291 | NCBI WGS metagenome assembly CEON01 (sample SAMEA2619888, study PRJEB7988) | marine metagenome | biome: marine biome (ENVO:00000447); feature: surface water layer (ENVO:00002042); material: "saline water (ENVO:00002010), including plankton (ENVO:xxxxxxxx)" | depth 5 m
GATGGGTGTCATGATTTCGCTAATGTTTATGTAGATGGAAAGTTTAGTTCTAATTTATTAAAGAAAGACGGCATAGTGATGTTCGATGATTATTACCCCACGCCAAGCTGCGAAGTTTACAATGGCTTTAGTCAACTTAAAAGAGAAGGGTATTACAATAATAAAGTAGAATTAAATTCTAACAACGTTCTTATATTAGGTCCTCGATAATGTGGTACGCGCCAGAAAAATATAAAATAGAGTCGGGTAATACTAATAAAGAATTACTAAAGCTTGAGGGCTATTTAGACGATAAAGAAGCTCGCATTTCTTTAGCTAAATTTTTAAATGCTAATTTAGGTTTTACTACCGAACTTATATCAGGGATAAAACTAGCACCTTTTCAAGAAATTACTTTAAAAGGATTGATGACGCGAAACTTCTCCATGTGCGTCTGGGGTCGTGGTTGTGGTAAAACGTTCATAGCTTCTGTGTTTTGTTTTTTGCAATGCATTTTCAATCCGGGTACGAAAATTTTAATTGCGGGACCTACATTTCGTACCGCTCGTTTTATATTTAATAATTTAGAAAAATTAGTTAAGACAAAAGGCGCGGAGCTTTTACAACAAGCTTTTGCGAGTCGCCCCTCCAAAAGAAATGATCAATATGAATGGGAGATCAACGGTGGAACTATTACAGCCATCCCTCTAAGTGGAGAAAAAATTCGCGGCTTTAGAGCCAACATTCTCGTATTAGATGAATATCTTTTATTGCCAGAAGAAATAATTCAAACTGTTCTCATGCCTTTCTTGGTGGCCCCTCAAAATATGAAGGAGAGGATCGAGATTAGAGAAATGGAAGATAAGTTAATAGCCGCAGGAAAAATGAAAGAAGCAGATAGAATAACTTTCGAAAATACATCTAAGATGATTGCTTTATCTTCTGCTTCTTATACTTTTGAAAATTTATATAAAACTTATAAAGAGTGGTTAGGTAAAATTTATGACGGTGAAGAATATGATGCTAAATATTTTATTTCTCAACTTAGCTACGAAGCTCTTCCTCATGAAATGGTAGATAAGACTATTATTGAAGAAGCTCAAGGAGGAGGTCAATCCCACTCCTCTTTCTTGAGAGAGTATTGCGCTCAATTCACTGATGGTAGCGATAGCTATTTTAGCGCTAAGAAAATGCATGAGTGTACTATTCCTGACGGCGAAGCGCCAACTACTCGCATAAAAGGAGGGAAAGGTAAAAAATATATCATAGGAATTGATCCAAGTTTTAGTAATAGTCCCTCTTCTGACTATTTTGCCATCTCAGTATTGGAAATAGATGAAGAAAGAAGAGAGGGAACGCTAGTTCATAATTATGCTGTTGCTGGAGGAGATTTAAAAGATCATATAAATTATTTTTATTATGTTTTAACGAACTTCGATGTAGAAATGATATGTATTGATAATGCAGGTTATCAATTCTTAGATAGCTGTAATGAGTCAGAGAATTTTGTTAACGCGGGTATAAATCTTAAATTTTTAGAATTTGATTCTGTAAAAGACGGAATAGAGTATTCTAAAGAATTAAGGAGATGTAAAACCTCATATAATAAAAGTGATTACAAAATATGCTTCAAGCAAAACTTTACAAGCGAGTTTATTCGTAAGGCTAATGAACACCTTCAGGCGTGCATTGATCATAAGAAAATTTGGTTTGCTTCTCGAACCACAGCTAATGGTTCAGCTTTTGACAAACAAAACAATTCTTTAATTAATTTAAAATTAACCGGATCAGAAACTACTAGCGATTTAATTGAAATTCAAGATTCTCTAGTGTACCAGACTAAAAAGCAGTGCGCTCTTATTGAGGTAAAAAGCACAGCCAAAGGAACCCAAACTTTTGATTTACCGCAGCATTTAAAGAGAAGTACTTCAGCCAATAGAGCCAGAAGAGATAACTATACTGCTTTAATGCTAGCTAATTGGGCATTAAAATGCTATTTTGAAATGCAACACAACAAAGAAGATTTTTCTACCACTTTTTTACCGAGAATGGTTTAAAAAAGTGTAATAAATATTAATTATGAGGGCAAAAGCAAAAAATCAAGGGAATACCAGCACCCCTAAGACCACGGATACTTCGGGTAAAGCTTCCGACATTACTCCCTTGATGGCCTTTGAATCAACTGCAGCTAATTTATCCACTCAAAGGACTTCGACTCGAAGAAATCGCGCAGCAGATATTGAGCGTACGGACAAGTATAAAAATATTGATGACGGCTTAATCCCTTGGAAGTATTCTGCTATTTACGGCGGTGAGCGTGATATAAGCGTAAGGGACGCTGTAATTCTTTGTCAAAAAGCTTATTATAACTTTGCTCAGTTTAGAAATGTAATAGATTTAATGACTGAGTTTTCGTGCGGTTCATTATTTTTTAAAGACGGCAGTAAAAAGTCTAGGCAATTTTTCGAAGCTTTTTTTAATAAAATAAATGTATGGAGTATTCAGGATCAATTTTTTAGAGAATACTACAGGTCCGGAAATATATTTTTATACAGGTTTGACGGAAAAGTTAAAAAAGAAGACATCAAGAAGATGACTCAAGTTTTCGGGGCTTCTTCATTGAGTCAGGCTTTAAATGAAAGCGTTACGTTGCCATTAAAATACGTAATGTTAAATCCCGCAGACATAAGGCTTACTGGAAACTTAAGCTTTTATAATCCCGTTTATTATAAAAACTTAACGGGATATGAAGTTAACAGATTAAGAAACCCTGTCTCGGAAGAAGATTTTACTATTTTTGACTCTCTACCTGAAGAGGTAAAAAATCAGATAAAAGATATGAATGTTAGCTCTTCTCAAGGACTTAAAATTCCCTTGGATATGGAAAGAGTTATAACTGTATTTTACAAGAAACAAGACTACGAGCCTTACGGAGTTCCAATGGGATACCCAGTGCTTGAGGATATTGACGCTAAAAGTGAGCTTAAAAAGATGGATATGGCTATAGCTCGCACAATGCAGCAAGCTATTTTACTTGTAACAATGGGTAATGATCCCGATAAGGGTGGGATTAACCAAAGGAACCTTGCCGCCATGCAAGAGTTATTTCAAAACCAATCTGTCGGGAGAGTTTTAATTTCCGATTATACAACTAAAGCTGAATTTGTGGTTCCTAAAATATCCGAGCTACTTGATTCTAAAAAATATGAAATATTTGATAGGGATATAAATTTAGGTTTAAATAACATTCTCGTAGGAGGAGAAAAGTTCGCAAACCAAGAAAGCAAAGTTCAAGTCTTCCTTGCTCGATTAGAGCAAGGTCGTCAAGCTTTTCTCCATAAATTTTTAATCCCAGAAATTAAAAAGATAGCCAAATCTTTAGGTTTGAAAAATTACCCTACTCCTTACTTCCAAGAAATTAGCTTGAAAGATTCAGTTACTAAAGATCGAGTATACACTAGACTTTACGAGCTAGGCGCGATAACTGCCGACGAGTTATTTGACTCGTTAAAAACCAACAGACTTCCGTACCGTAAAGACTCTATAGAATCTCAAGAAGAATTCAAAAAAGCCAAGGACGACGGATATTACGAGCCTATCATGGGTAGTAAAAGAATAACGGAGAATATTAACGTAAACCGCAATAAAAATCCTAAGATTAAAAAACCTGCGGGACGCCCAGATGGTACAGAGGGGACTCCTCAACAAGACAGAACTATAACTCCGGTGGGACAAGGGGAAGCGTCAACTCAGTTTGATTTTAATAAGCTAAAAGAAAATATGATACTCTCTCAAAAGCTTACTTCTTTAGCAGAAGCAGAGTTGAGAAAAATACATAAAGTAAAAAGACTCAACAAGCACCAAAAACAAGTAGCTGCAGAAATATGCGATGTTGTTATTTGCAATGAAGAACCATTAAATTGGGAGAGTAGTCTTTCTTCGTATTGCAAGAACCCTCAAGATAAAAATAAAGATAGAGTTAATCAAGTTTATAGCATTTGCGAAGAACATGGCGTCGATATATACTTGGGAAGCCTTTTATTAGCTAGTAAATTTTAAAAATCATGGAAAACGAAAACATTAACACAGAAAAGATTTCCCTTCCCGAAAATAACGAAAAGGAAGAAGTCGTAGAAAGTCAGGTTAAGTCTTTATACAATGAGCCTGTGGATATTTCCATGCCTGACTTGTTGATTCCTCCCCCCGCAGAAGAAGCTAAGAAAAATACCATTCAAGACGCTGCTGCCGTAGCATTTAAGTTCGGATTCATAGGAGCAGGTCAAGGAGGTTCGAGAATCGCTGAAACATTTTATGATTTAGGCTACAGAAGACTAGGAGTTATTAATACGGCGCAACAAGATTTAAATACTATTAAATTAAAAAATAAGTTGTGTATTGGCGAGGGAGGTGCGGGAAAAGACCCTGCTGTTGCCGCTAAGTGTTACGAGGAAAAATCTGAAGACGTTTTAGATTTTATGAGACATAGCTTTGGCGACGAACTGGATAAAATTTTTGTTTGCGCTGGAGCGGGAGGAGGTACTGGGTCTGGCTCAGTTGTTCCTTTGGTGAAGTCTTCTCAAGAATTACTAAAAACACTTAAAGTAGATAATCCGAAAGTGGGTGTTATTTTAGCATTACCTAAAAATTCCGAAGGAAAAAGAGTAAATGCCAATGCCCATAAAGTGCTAAAAGAAGCTTATGATTTAGTGGAGCAAGGCATAGTCTCTCCTCTAATTTTAATAGATAATGAAAAAATTGGAAAGCTTTATCCTAATTTAGCTGTTTCTCAATTTTGGAAAGCCGCGAATCACAGCATGGCCGGACTATTTCATTTATTTAATCATACAGCTTCGAAAGATAGTACTTATTCAGCTTTCGATTCTAATGATTACGGTAGCTTGCTGAATTCGGGACTGATGGTATTTGGGGCATCTCCAGTTAATGATTGGAATGATCCCGTTGCCATTTCAAGAGCAGTAAGAGAGAATCTTAAAAATAATATTCTTACTGGAGGGGTTGATCTCTCGACAGGCAACTGTGCTGCCGCCGTTATGATCGGAGGAACCGAGCAGCTAAACACCATCCCTCAATCTAGTCTGGATCAAGCTTTCGATCAATTATCAAGAATGCTTAAACCACACAGCGTTGTTCATCGAGGGATATATAGTGGAGATAAGCCTACGCTTATGGTATTTAGTGCTGTAGCAGGTTTAGAAAGGCCTCAAGCTAAATTAGGCGAATTAGCTAAATTAGGCGATTTAGTTTAATGAAAGAAGGGGAAATATATAAAAGACTTTTAGAGATAGAGGGAAAAAGACACGTTAATGGACTTTACCTCGATATCTTTATGTTTTTTTGTATGTTGGCATTTATAGGATGGTCAATTACCAAAGATATTTCTCAGGAGACAGAAAAACAAAAACTAAATGCAGCCATCATAAAGCAACAAAAAGTGATTGAAGAATTAAATAAAAATAATATAGAACTTCGAAAGGCTTTAAAAAATCTTTTGGACGCGACTGCTCCAAAAAAAACAAAAAGTGAAGCGTAATTCGCTTTACCTTATCCTAAAATAAACTATAATAAAATACTATGGCTACTAATAAAAATACTAACACTCCCAAACCCGGCTGGAAAAGCACTGAATTCTGGATTACAGTTTCAGTGACTTTAGCATCTTTAGCTTGGGGCGCGGGTATCGTGGACCCAGAAGGCGCTTCTAACGCCGATAAGGTTTTCGGATTCATCTGTTCTGCAGCAGCAGCTTTTGGATATACCATTTCCAGAGGTCTTGCTAAGAAACAAGGCTAAATTATGGCGTGGCTATCTGCGTTATTTAAAGCACTCTTAGAGTGGTTGTCTGCCGAGGTAAAAAAAGATACCAAGGCAAGTGATGCAGATGCCACGCCTAAAAGCCTTAAGGATAAATGGCGAAAACGCATAGAAGAGCAAGAAGCTAAATCTAAGAAAAAAAATGAACAAGATAATTCTATTAGCGATTAGCGCTTTATTTTTTATAGGATGCGGTTCAACTCGCGTTGTCTTTGTAGATACTCAATCAAATTTAGTCAGGATTGGGCCAGATTTTCCTGCGGGAAAAGTATACATACTTAAAGATGGAGAGTGGGTACTCTCTAAAAATAAAGTAGCCCTTCCTGAAGGGTGGTATGCTGGTGGGCTTTCTCAAGACTAAAAATGAGTAGAATCTATTCTTTCGATACTCATAAAGTTGAAGTCTCGGAAACTCTTAATGAAAAAGAGCGCTGGGAAAATAATCCGTGGGGTAGCTACGACAAAACTTTCAAAGTAATTGAAGGAACATCCTCCGGAAAAATAAATTTAAATGAGCAAGTCTGCTTCGGTAATCACCGCAGCGGATGGTCTTATGTATTAGATCAGCTAGCGCCCCTTCATAATGATGAAGGGGTATTTTTTGACTCTTTTGTAGAGAGAAATTTTTCTTGGAAAAGAGAGGTACAAACTTATCATAAAGAATGGGTTGGGATTGTTCATAACCCGCCATTTACTCCTGATTGGTTTTTTGGATTTAATTCTTTAGATAAAATTATAGCTAAAGATCAATTTAAGAAGAGCTTAGAAAAGTGCAAAGGTTTGTTTACCTTATCTACGGATTTAGCGCAGTACGTACAAAGCGAAACTGGAATTCCCACTACTCCTTTAATACATCCTACAGAAATACCTGATAAAATTTTTAATTTTGAAAAATTTTTAAAAAATCAAGATAAGAAAATATTCTTAATTGGCTACTGGCTAAGAAATATGCTTAGTCTTTTTAGGCTTCCTTTAGACAAAACAAGCATTTATAGAAAAATTAGACTTTTGCCTTATTCCGGAGAAAGCCCCATAAAAACAATTAATTATTTCTTATTAAAACAAAAAGAGATTTACGGTAAAGATGTACCATCTAATTACAACGATAACACTTACGACTTGAATAGATTATCAAACGAACAGTATGACGATATATTTGTAGATAACATACTTTTTTTAGACCTTTACGCGGCCAGCGCCAATAACGGGGTAATAGAGGCCATCGCCAGAGCTACGCCATTGTTGATAAATAAGATTCCATCTACAGAAGAATATTTAGGTAAGGATTATCCATTGTTTTTTGATTCATTAGATGAAGCTGCGGAAAAAGCTCAAAATTTAGACTTAATTAAAAAAGCTCATGAGCATTTATTACACAGTCAAATTCGACTAAAGCTAGAGGGAAAATTCTTTAAAAGCTCTTTAGAAAATAGTAAGATATATAGAAACCTATGATTATAAGTCATAAATATAAATTTATCTTTGTTCATGTTCCTAAGACGGCGGGAACCAGTATAGTTCAGAGCTTGTATCCTTATTTAGATTTGCAGCAAGACGTAGTTTTAGGCGGTCATCCAGACCACGAACATAAAGATGATGAACAAAGAAGAAGCAGGGGCGAGCTACACAAACATAGCACCGCTGAAGAGATAAAAGAGAAAGTAGGGGAAGATATATGGAATTCTTACTTTGTTTTCGGGGGTGTAAGGAATCCATATTCACGAATTGTTTCTTTATATAACTGGTGGAACAAAACACCTTACGTAGGAAAAAATAAGGAAAAAATTGTAAACATGAGCTTCCTTGGTTTTGTAAATAGCGACCTCATCGGAGGGCAGATGGTTGATTCTTTATGCGAAATAAGAAAAAAGAAATTACCCATTCCTAGTGATTATAAATATAATGTTTCAGTAGATTTAATTTATAAGTTTGAGGATGTTCACGGTTACTTCGCTTATCTATGCGGTCTATTTAATCTTCCTAGAATTAAATTAGAAAAAAGGAATGAGTCTTATCCGGGAAATAATAAAATTAAATACCAAGATAATTACTGCCCGAAATCGCTTAATGTTGTCACTGAAAAATTTGAAAATGATTTAGCTCTTTTCGGTTACCCTATTCTGAAAAGCAAAAATGGAAAACTTGTCCATTAAATTTTGCAATAAGCCATTTGATCATCTAGAAACTCTTGAAAACGGTCAAGCTGCTTTATGCTGCCCTTCTTGGTTGCCTTACTATACTCAACCCTTGAGTAATGATTATTCTGTCCAAGAAGCTTTTAACAACGAAGATGTAATAAAAATAAGAGAAAGCATTCTAGATGGATCATTTCGCTATTGTAATCAAGAGCTATGTCCTCATCTTAATTCTAATTCCTTGCCTGATAAGGATTCAATAGAAGATAAAAGACATAGAGAAATTATAGATAACCACTTAACTGAAAATCTTTCTCCAATTTTTTATAATCTTTGCCATGATAAATCTTGTAATTTAAATTGCCCTAGCTGCCGTGAAGAAACCTTTAGTGTTAATTCTGGAAAGAGGTATGAGAAAAGCTTAGAAATTCAACAACAGATAAACGAAGAGGTTTTTAGTGAGCCGCACGATAGGTATTGCCTGATAAACGTTACTGGTTCCGGAGACCCTTTTGGCTCAAAAATATTTAGAGATTTTCTTTTTAACGTGGACGGAGCCAAATTCCCTAATGTTTTTTTTAATCTTCAAACTAATGGAGTTTTGTTTGATGAAAAGACTTGGGACAAAATGAGCAAAATACAAAAAAATATAAACACCGTAATTGTGTCGGTGGATGCTTCTACAGAAAAAACTTACAATATAACTAGAAGAGGAGGTCATTGGGGAAAACTTCAAAAGAATTTAAATTTTCTATCTTCATTAAGAGCAAAAAAAATGATAAAGGAATTAAGATTAGACTTTGTTGTTCAACAGGCCAACTATAAAGAAATGCTTGATTTCGTGAAATTAGGCAAAAACTTAAAGGTAGATAAAGTTTATTTTTCAAAAATAATTAATTGGGGTACGTTCTCCGCAGAAAAGTTCGAGGAGGTCGCTGTCTGGCAGAACGATCATCCGGAACGTGACGAGTTTCTTAATATTTTAAAAAATGAAATATTTGATGACCCTATAGTTGATTTAGGTAATGTTACGGACTATAAAATATATGGAAAATAGACAAGATATAGAAAAAGCTTTAGGCCACCAATGGCCTCATTGGAAAACGGGCTTAGTTATAGATAAACTTGTACAGGAATACAAGCCTCAAACTTTTGTAGAGCTAGGCTCGCTGGGCAGTTTTCTTCCTGAGCTTTTAGCTAGAAGATATAAAGATTTAAAAATTATAGCTGTTGATATTCAATTTCAAAGACCTTTGCTGTGGAGGCGCTACAAAAATATTTTTCAAATTAATAATTGGACGGTAAATGCGTCTCGTCTTTTCGATGATGAATCAATAGACTTTATTTATGTAGATGCGAACCATACCTACGAAAATTGCAGAGCTGACTTAGAGGCGTGGTATCCGAAACTCAAAAAAGGCGGGATACTATCTGGCCATGATTACGGCGAACATCCCCATAAACCAGAGCCAGATTTTCCCGGAGTGAAGAAGGCAGTTGACGAATTTTTCGATGCTCAAGGTCTTGAACTACATGAAGAGGATTACATGCACTTTTGGGGTATCAAATGAACATTCAAACAATAGATTACTCCTACAAAAACGACAAAGGACATAAGGTTTATGAATTTTATCCAGATAGAAAGTTCGATGCGGAGATTGTGGTTTGTCCTTGGTTTGGGGAGGTGAAAAATCACTTAATGCTGCCAGCGGTTTTTGCCATATGTGACCAATCAAATATAAAACTTCTCGTTCTATCTTCGAAAGACAATATCCCTCTTTTTAGCTTGTACTCTCACGGAGTTATTTGCATAACCGAAGAAGAAGTGGGTGTAGATTCCACAAGAACGGAATCAAAAAATAAGTGTAAATACTTAGAGTCTCATTCAGATAAATGCTACAATCCGACTTATCACCGCAAAGAAAAGTATTCAAGAAGAGGGTGGGATTTACTTTGGCATATCTATTGCAAAGAGGTGGGTCACCCATGCAGTATTATTAGTCAGATACCAAAAGTAGAACACGCTAATCTTTTTATAGAAGTTGCGAAAAAGAAATATTTTGGTAATGATGAACGTTGGTCTTTCTTTAGAAGCTTGTTGAAATACGAGTATAGTTTTGTAACAGAGTTTTACAAAGAGTATATTAAAAAATATAATATTTACTTTTTAGATGACCACATAGAGTGTCATGAAAATTTAGTTAATGATTTGGATATAGATGACTCTCCAAAAATTTTTAGTTATCTAAAAAACGGTAAAAAACAAGCTCACAATGTATTAAATCAAGGTAAATGTTTTTCTCTTGATTCATCTGCGTGCCGCAGAAGAGCGGGCATGGAATATATTCTATCAGATATAATGGGTGAAGCATTGAATTGCGCCATTAAAGAAGTTGGCCCTCAAAAAATATATAATTTTGATTATGTTTTTTTTGCTGAAAAACAGCTCGGAGCGCCGAAATGGCCGCTGCATGATTATATTACACTGAGAGGTGACATTAATCCAAAATACAGTAGCTCTTTAACAGCTATGCAAATCTTACTTTCTCTAAAAAATAATTTTTCTTATGTATCCCAAGCTGGCGTGTCTAGTATATTATATTTTGAGCCAGTAAATATACTATACGCGGAGCATCAACATTGGGTTCATCAGATTCATGATTCCAATAGTAATGAATTTAAAAAAAGACCACAGCAGAATATATTTAAGAACGAAGCTGTTTATGACGCTAATGATTACAGGCCCATAGACAATTTAGTCCCATCAGATATATCACCTGAAAAATTATTTAGAAAAACTAGAGAGTACATCGAAGAATATAGAGATGAAAACTATTTTAAAAATTTATTTTTAAGTTATTTAAATGAGCGGTAAATATTTAATTTTTGGCCAAGCAAGGTCCGGTACGACTACGATAGCGGCATGTTTAACTCGTAAAGATGGAGACATGATTCAGGAGCCGACCTGTATTCGGAGCGGAGATTGTTACTTGATTAAAGATGAAATTAGTAATCTTGATTTTGCGGATAATTTGCCCGTTGATTTTTATTTTAACAATGCCGACTTTATAGATCACAATCCTTTAGATAAAGCTCTGGAAAATCGAAGCAATACTTATGATTATCTTGACAGTCTGTATTGTAGATTCGACGGAATAAAACACGTCTGGAATAATAATTCTTACGTTACAAATTTAAATATAATTAATTATGTAAAAGAAAAAAATATACCCGTTTTGTTTCTATATAGGAACAATCTATTCGATGTAGAAGCCTCCTTTCACATAGCAAAAGCTAGCGGCGTTTCACAACTTTCAATCGAAGGTAATGCTCCAGCAGACATAGAAAGAGTAAAAAATAAAGTCGAGTCGTGCGATGTGTCCAAAATTCATGCGGCCCGTTGTTTTACTGAAGTTACCAGATCAGCTTACTACCTAAACTCTTACTGGAGCGAGCTTAAAAATCACAAGTGCAAAATAATATCATACGAAGATTTTTACGTTAACGGTGATAAAAAAAACAATCTCATAAAGGTGTGTGAATTTTTAAATATTGATTTCACTAC
>CEON01029861.1_pt1 | contig 11496 bp, 10 predicted proteins | sample 530291 | NCBI WGS metagenome assembly CEON01 (sample SAMEA2619888, study PRJEB7988) | marine metagenome | biome: marine biome (ENVO:00000447); feature: surface water layer (ENVO:00002042); material: "saline water (ENVO:00002010), including plankton (ENVO:xxxxxxxx)" | depth 5 m
TTCCTTTTTCACAGCATCCAAAACTGAATTAAAAACCGGTTTATCAAGATGGGTTTGACCACCTTTTCCTGGAGTAACACCTCCAACCACATTTGTTCCATATTCAATCATTTGTTTAGCGTGAAAAGTCCCTTCACTTCCAGTAAAACCTTGGACTATAATTTTTGAATCGCTATTAACTAGTATACTCATCTTATATCTATTATTGTATTCGTTCTAAATATGTTCCTTTTGAACAGTCAATCTTAATTTTATCACCTTCATTTATAAAAAGTGGAACATTAACCTTAGCACCTGTTTCAACAGTAGCAGGTTTAAGAGCATTGGTTGCAGTATTGCCTTTCAATCCTGGCTCTGTCTCAATAACTTTCAAAATTACATTAGAAGGCATGTCAACTGAAAGTGGAATTTGATTATCTGAATTTATAGAAATATTAACAATTTCTCCTTCTTTTAAAAATATAGAATTGTCTAACAATTTTGGATTAATAGCAATTTGATTAAAATCTTCATTATTCATGAAGTGAAAATTTTCTGCATCATTATACAAAAACTGATACTTGGAGGTTTCAACCCGAATAGTTTCTATTTTATGGCCAGCTGAAAAGGTATTATCAATAACTCTGCCTGTGCTTACGTTTTTTAGCTTTGTTCTAACAAAAGCTGGTCCTTTGCCTGGTTTCACATGAAGAAAATCAACAATCTTATAAATATCGTTATTATATTTTATGCAGAGACCTTTTCTTATGTCAGATGTGTTAGCCATATTATTAACTTTTTCTGAAATAACCCTTCATGATTCCCCTATGAGAATTTTTAATAAAATCTAATATTTCATCTCTTTCAGGGCTTACTTCCATTTCCGCTTCAAGAATTTCTGTTGCTTGCGTGTTATTATAATTTTTTTGATATAAAATTCGGTAAATGGATTGAATTTCTCTAATTTTTTTAGTACTAAAACCTCTCCTTCTCAAGCCTACGGAATTTACCCCTACATATGACAGGGGTTCTCTTGCAGCTTTTACATAAGGAGGAACGTCTTTCCTAACTAATGACCCACCTGTTATAAAAGCATAATCTCCAACCGTACAATATTGATGAATTGCAACCATTCCAGCTAAAATTACGTAATTACCTATTGTTACGTGTCCTGCAAGAGTTGAACTATTGGAAAAAATACAACTATCACCCACAATACAGTCGTGGGCTATATGACTATAAGCCATTATAAGGCAATTTTTACCTATTACAGTTTTTCCTCTATCATTTGTGCCACGATTAATTGTGACACACTCTCTTACTGTAGTATTGTCACCAATTTCAGCAGTTGTTTCCTCTCCACCATATTTTAAATCTTGGGGAATTGCAGATATTACAGCACCTGGAAAAATTGTACAATTTTTACCTATCCTAGCACCTTCCATAATGGTTACATTGGAACCGATCCAAGTACCCTCTCCAATTAAAACGTCATTGTTGATAGTTGTAAATGGCTCAACTACAACATTTTTTGCAATTTTTGCTCCAGGATGGACATATGCTAAAGGCTGGTTCATTTTTTGTTTCTTAAAATTAATTGAGCCATTAGCTCTGCTTCAGTTACCAAACGTCTGTTTGAAAAAGTAAATCCTTTCATGTGACAAATACCTCTTCTAATTGGAGAAATTAATTCTAGTTTAAAAACTAATTGGTCACCAGGGTACACAGGATGTTTAAACTTGGCATTATCAATTTTCATGAAAAATGTTAGATAATTTTCGGGATCAGAAACGGTATTTAGTAATAAGACACCTCCTGTTTGAGCCATGGCTTCAATTATTAAAACACCTGGCATAACTGGTGCACCCGGGAAATGACCATTAAAAAAAAATTCATTCATTGTAACTCCCTTAGAACCAATAACATGCTCTTTTGATATTTCATGAATTTTATCAACAAGGAGAAATGGGGGTCTATGAGGCAACATTTTCATTATATCAGAAACAGTCATTAAAGGGTCTTGTGTAAGATCAATTTCTGGAAATTTATTTCTTTTCTCTTCTTTAATCATTTTAGAAAGTTTTTTCGCAAATTGAATGTTAGTTCCATGTCCTGGTTTATGAGCAATAACTTTACCTTTAATTCTTTGACCAACTAGTGCTATATCTCCAATAATATCTAACAATTTGTGTCTAGCAGCTTCATTGGGATAATGCAAGGATAAGTTATCTAAGATACCGTTGGGTTGAACTGAAATTTGTTTTTTATTGAATGCCTTTTTTAATCTTTCCATTGTAGTTTTAGATAACGGCTTGTCAACATAAACAATCGCATTGTTAAGATCACCCCCTTTGATTAAACCATTTTCTAAAAGCATCTCTATTTCATGCAAAAAACTAAATGTCCTAGATGAAGCTATTTCATCTTCATAATCACAAATATTGTTAAGAGTAGCGTTTTGAGTACCCAATATCTTAGTCCCAAAATCTACCATTGTGGTTATTTGATAGGATTCTGATGGAATCATTGTTATTTCACTACCAGTTTTATCATCTTTAAATTTTATTACTTCCTTTACAACATATTCATTTCTCTGGACTTTCAGTCGTTTGATACCACTTTTTTTCAATGCTCTTACAAAAAAAATTGAAGACCCATCCATTATTGGAGGCTCAGGTGCATCTAAGTGTATATAACAGTTATCAATATCAAGGCCAACAAGTGCTGATAAAACGTGTTCGGTTGTGTTAATTACAACTCCATTTTTTTTAAGGTTAGTGCCTCTTTGGGTATCGTAAACCCACTGTACATCAGCTTCAACAGTAGGTTTTCCCTCTAAATCATCCCTTACAAAACAATATCCAACATCAGGTGGGGCTGGTGAAAAAGTTATTGTTACATTTTTACCAGTGTGAAGACCTACACCATTCAATTTAATTGATTTGTTTATTGTTGTTTGAAAGTTATCCATTTCTGTTTTTTTCTATACTCTCTAGTCTTTTTATAATTGAAGGGAATCGTTTAAAATAGACGTAGGACTTGTTATAATCTTTATAATTTATCGCCGGAGAACCTTGAATAACAGAGTCATCCTTAATATTACTTATAATACCAGACTGTCCTTGTATACTTACATTGTTTCCAATTTTTAAATGCCCAATAATACCAACTTGCCCTCCAATAATACAATTTGAACCTATTTTAGTTGATCCTGCTATTCCAGTTTGTGCAGCAATAACAGTATTTGATCCAATTTCAACATTATGAGCAATCTGAATTTGATTATCCAATTTCACTCCCCTCATTATTCGTGTTGAACCTAGAGTTGCACGATCTATAGTTGAATTTGCTCCTATCTCAACATAATCAGAAATCTCAACATTACCAGTTTGAGGTATTTTTTTATAAGTTCCATCATCTTTTGGAGCAAATCCAAAACCATCAGAACCTAAGATGCAACCACTATGTATATGACAATTTGAGCCAATTTTTGTTCTGCTTTTTATTGAACAAAAACTATCAATTACGGTATTTTCATCAATCTCCACATTATCTTCAATAATAACATGAGATCCTATTATAACATTTTTAGATAATTTGACTTTTTTGCCAATTATCGAATAGTTTCCAATATAGCATGAATTGTCAATATTTGCAGAATCATCTATTATAGAAGATAGTTCAATTCCTTTTTTAATTTCTACATTTTTATCATAGTGTTCCAATAATGTTGAAAAAGCTTGATACGCGTCATTAACTCTAATTAAAGTTGGGTTAATTTCATTATCAAGTTTAAAATCATCATTAACAATAACAAGAGAGGCATTTGTTGTGTATATATGCCGAGTATACTTAGGGTTAGATAAAAAAGTTAAGGATCCGTGTGTACTTTCCTCTATTTTTGATAAGCTTGTTACTTCAACAGAATCATCACCTTCGACTTTACCATCTAACAAATTAGCAATTTCAGCTGCTGTAAACTTCATTTTGTAAAATTATAAAATAAAATCAACTATTTTTATTGTTAGTTGATTTATATGCTGTCTTTACCTATATTAAACATGGCTTTCTGAAATTTTAAATAATAGGTGTTTTTTAAAAATTGTAATGGAAAAATTATTTAACAAAAAATTTAAAATTCTTTGGATTGATGATGAAATTGATTTGTTAAAATCTCACTTTATTTTTTTAAAATCAAGAGGATATATTATTCAGCCATGTTCAAATGGCAGAGAGGGAATAACTGTTCTTGAAAATGACAAGTTTGACTTAGTACTATTAGATGAAAATATGCCGGGTTTAAATGGTTTTGAAACTTTATCAATAATAAAAAAAACGAAACCTAACCTTCCAGTAATTATGGTTACAAAAAATGAAGAAGAAAAAATCATTGATGATGCAATTGGATCCAAAGTTTCAGATTACCTAATTAAACCGGTTAATCCTAATCAGATATTACATTCATTAAAAAAAACTCTTAACCAAAAAAATTTAGTTTCAGAAAAAGCTTCAAATCAATATCAAAAAGATTTTAGAAAAATTAGTCTCGATATTTTATCTGCAGGTTCCTTTTTTGAATGGGTTGATATTTATAAAAAAATTATTTATTGGAAAATAGAGTTAATTGAATCAGAAAATAATTCAATGTTGAATATTCTAGAAAATCAACTTAAAGAAGCAAATTTAGTTTTTGGCAAGTTTATCAAAAATAACTATTTAAAATGGATTAATTCAGAAGATAATAGCCCTACTCTATCTCACAATGTATTCAAAAACAAAATTATCCCTTTTGTAAATAACAATAATTCAACATTATTAATATTAATAGACAACCTTAGGCTGGACCAATGGAAGATTTTAGAACCTATAATTAGCAAGTATTATAATATACACCAAGAGGAATTGTATGCAAGTATTTTACCCACAACGACCCAATATGCAAGAAATTCCTTTTTTGCTGGTCTAACTCCTAACCAAATAAAAAACAAATTTCCAGATTTATGGATTGATGACATTCAAAAAGGAAATAAAAACAAATATGAAAATGAACTTTTATCAAAACAACTAGAATCACTAAATTTTAAAGATGATTTTAAATATTTTAAAATTACTAGCTTAACTGATGCAAAACGAATGGTTTTAAAATTAAAAGAGCTGAAAAAAATCAAATTAAACACGATAGTTTACAATTTTGTGGATATTCTTTCTCATGCCAAAACAGAAATGAATCTAATCAAAGAATTAGCATTTGAAGATAAGGGTTATTTGTCTTTAACTTTTAGTTGGTTTAAAAATTCTCCATTATATGAATTAATTCGAAAGGCTTCTGAACTTAAATTCAAATTAATAATTACAACTGACCATGGAACTATAAACGTGACAAATCCATTGGAAATTATAGGAAATAAAGAAACAAGCTTGAATTTAAGATACAAATATGGAAAAGGGTTAAAGTTCCATCAAAAAAAAGTTTTTGAAATTAGTGATCCTTTAAATTACAAATTGCCAAAAGATAGTCATGAAGACAAATACGTCTTCGCCCTTGAAAACAGCTATTTTATTTATCCTAATAAATTTAATGAGTATGCTAAACATTTTATGAATACATATCAACATGGAGGTGTTTCATTACAAGAAATGCTTATACCGTTAATAAAATTATCACCAAGATAGATATGATTGAACTGAAGTATTCTATTGATGAACTTGATTTAATCGTATCAGACATGATAATTCCAAAAATTAAAAGTAATATAGTGTGTTTGGAAGGCAGAATGGGAACTGGAAAAACAACTTTTATAAAATCTATGTGCAGTAACTTAAATGTTATTGGTAAGATATCAAGTCCAACTTTTTCTCTTATTAATGAATACAAAACAAAAAATGGAGATTTAATTTATCACTTTGATTTCTATCGGGTTGAAAATAAAAAAGAAGCATTAAATTTAGGTATAGAAGAATATTTTTATTCACCCAACCTATGTCTTATCGAATGGGCTTCTAAAATTGGGGCATTAATTCCTGAAAACAATCACAAATTAAATTTAGAATATATTGATGATAGACATAGAAAATTAATTTTTATATAATGAACTTTAACAAGAAAATAAAGTTTTTCTCCTTTGGATTGTTATTAGGAACGTTTTTTTTGGTGACAATTTTAAATGGTAAAAATCTAAGTTGCAATTATGGACCAGAAAGTCGAGTAATTAATAATTTAAAACAAAAAAAGTGGACTTTTGATAACGAAAAAAAAGCTTTAGATACTTTTAATCTAGTTGATTTCCTGGAAAATTCTAAAGTTGTTTTTAACAAAAGTAATACTAAAAAAGATAGCTGTAAGGTTTACTATTTAAAAGGGATTAGTAAATACAAAGGAATAATCATAAACGCCGAAAATTGTTCTAAAATTGTTAATGTAAAAGTGATTGAGAATTAATCCTACGCCTTTCAAATTCTTTTTTTATTAAATCCAATTCTCTGGTTGACTGACCTCTTACAGATGAATTTTCTTCTGCCCTTCTAATCAAATATGGAATTACCTCCTCAACTGGTCCATAAGGAAGTAGTTTACATACATTATAACCTAAACTTGCAATATTAAAACTTATTTGGTCGCTCATACCATATAATTGTGCAAACCAAATTTTTTTATTATTATTTTTTATTTTATTTCTTTTCATTAAATCCATAAGTAAGTATGAACTTTCTTCATTATGACTACCGACTACTATATTGAAATACTTTAAATTTTTAACTAGAAATTTCAAAGCATCATTAAAATTTTTATCTGTTTCAAATTTATTTTTACATATAGGATCATTATAACCAAATTTTTGTGCTCTTGATCTTTCTTTCTCCATGTATGCTCCTCTAACAATTTTTACACCAGGAACAAATAATTTTTTTTTCGAACAAATCAACAAATGTTCCAAATATTTAATTTTATTTTTTAAATACATTTGGACAGTATTGTAAATTAATGAATGCTCTTTGTTGTATTTGATCATAAATTTTTCAACCAATGAATCTACTCCCGGTTGAATCCAGGATTCTTCTGAATCAATCAAAATTTTTACACCATATTTTTTACACGTTTGAAAACACAAGTCAAATCTTTTCTCAACTCTTCGAAGTTGATTTTTATCATTTTCATTCAGAATCTGACCCTGAGCCATTTTGTAAAATAACCCCAAGGAACCTAAACCTGTTGGTTTAAAAACTGTAAAAGGGACATTATCAGTTTTTGAAGAGGACTTTATTGTGTTAATTGTGTTTTCAAGGCATTCATCAAAACTTTTTTCTGATTCATAACCTTCTACATGGTAATGAAGGATCGATTTTAAATTAAATTTAGATAATTTTTTAACAGTCACCATTGACTCCTTTTCATTTAAACCAACGCAAAATTGATCAAAAAGTAAATTTTTAATAATTGGAGTTACAGGCAATTTTAATTTCAAAAACAATCGTGTTAAAAATGAACCCAACTTGACAATCAAAGGATATTTTATAATATTAAATAAAAAAAGACTTTTCCTTAAAGAGCTATTGCTTTTTAACTCAAAAGCTAATTTTGTATTTTCAAATATTTTTTTTGACACTTTATATTAAAGGATTATAACTAGAAATAATAAAATCATTAGATATTAAAATCATTTAAAATAACTTAATTTTGAATTGATATGCAAAAGATAAAAACAAGTCATTATGATATTTTATTCTCCAATCAAAATTCATCATTTATAAATGATATAATATTCAAAAATAAATATAGCAAAGTATTTATTCTAGTAGATTCAAATACAAAAAAATATTGTCTGAAACTATTTTTAAAAAAGCATCTAAGTGAAATAAAAACACAATTAATCACAATTAAAAAAGGTGAAGAAAATAAAAACACAAAAAGCTTGCATTCAATATGGATTAAGATTTCAAAACTTGGAGGTGACAGAAACAGTCTTTTAATTAATCTAGGAGGTGGAATGATATCAGATTTAGGAGGCTTCGTTGCATCTACTTATAATCGCGGTATCGATTTCATAAACATTCCAACCACTTTACTCTCAATGGTAGATGCTTCAATAGGCGGTAAAGTTGGAATAAATATCGAGAAATTAAAAAATATGGTTGGTGTTTTTAATTACCCAAAATTAATTTTGATAGACACTTCATTTTTACAAACACTGCCAAAAAGGGAACTTAAAAGCGGGTTTGGAGAAATGCTAAAACATGGATTAATTTTTGATAAAAAATACTTTAAACGGCTATCTGAATTAAAAAATATAAATTCAAAATTGAATAATGAATTAATTTATAATTCCATTAAAATCAAAAATGAAATTGTAAAAAATGATCCAAAAGAAAAAAACATAAGAAAAATTTTAAATTTTGGGCATACACTTGGGCATGCAATTGAAAGTCATTTTCTTGGCAAAAAAAAATCAAAAACTCTTTTACACGGAGAAGCTATTTCAATTGGGATGATATTGGAAAGTTACATTTCGTATAAAATTTTAAAAATGCCATATGAACAATGCCTCCATATTAAGAAAACCATAAACAGTAAATTCGAAAAAATTAAAATAAATAGCGAGGATTCAAAATCAATTACAAATCTTATAAAGTTTGATAAGAAAAGTAAAGATGGAAAAGTTCTTTTTGTTTTACTTTATGAAATTGGTAAAAGCAAAATAGATATTGAGGTTCCAAGGAAAACAATTATTGAATCATTAAATTTTTACAGTTCTTGACTATGCTGAATTTCTACTAGCATTAATGTTTCCGAAAAGAGATCTCAAAATTAATTTTTCGTATACCTTTTGTTTTGATGTTGATTGATTACTCCTTATTTTCATAAGGGCAAATTGTTGAATTGTCAGTAATGGCAAAACAATTTCTTCCCTTATATCTATAGATTTTTTCCCAGCAGGTTGATCTTCCATAAGTTCATTTTGACCAGATAGATCTAAAAGCATTTTTTTAGTTAATAAAAACTCAGTGTGTAACATATTCCAAAATTCACCGTATTCTTTGTCTTTACTTATGTGATTTGTAAGACCAAAAAATGATTTTGACAAACTCATCATACTATTTGCAATAAGAGTTTTGAAAAAAAGAGAATTAGCATAAAGTGATTTAACAAGTCGGAAGTTGCCATTTTTTTTAAAATAATTTAAAGCGGTTCCAACTCCATAAAAACCAGGAATATTCTGTTTTGTTTGACTCCATGAACCAACGAATGGTATTGCTCTTAAATCTTCAAAATTCAAATCTTTAGACTTTGATCTTGACGAAGGTCTACTACCAATGTTAGTTTGTGAATAATATCTTAGTGTAGTCATATTTTCCAAATAGCCTAAAAAATTTGGGTGTTCTTTGAGTTCTAAATATTTATTGTAACTGATATTAGCTATTTTCTCAAATGTTTTTCTGTCTTTACTAGAAAATTTAGTTTTATTAGATTCAATTACGTTATTTTGAAATCCTGAACTCAATAATTGCTCCAAATTAAACTGACTGGAATCTAGTGTTCCGAAGTTTGAACTTATAGTTTGTCCTTGTACCGTTAATTGAATATCATTTGAGGCTATCTCTTCTCCTAATGAGGAATAGAATTGATGTGTGTTTCCTCCCCCTCTTGCTGGTGGACCTCCCCTGCCATCAAAAAAAGAAATTTGAAATTTAAATTGCTCAGATAATTGAGAAAGAGATTCCTTAGCTTTATATATACTCCAATTTGCCATAATGTATCCTCCATCTTTAGTTCCATCAGAAAAACCGAGCATAATAATTTGCTTATTATTTCTCCTCCTAAGATGGTTTTGATATAATTTAGTTTCATATAAGTTTTTGAGAACCTGTGTTGATTTTTCCAAATCATTAATAGTCTCAAATAAAGGAATTATATCTACAGTAGGTTTTATCCATCCAGTCATTCTAATCAAAGCGAATAGAATGAGAATATCTTCCAAAGATGAGCAATTAGAAATAATATATCGATTTGATCCTTTTTCGCCATTTAATTTTTGAATAATTTTCATCGCCTCAATCGAACCTAAAGTGTCAACTAGAATCGGGTCTTTAAAAATAGATGAAGATATATTTCCACTAACTTTTGAGAGATAGTCTATCTTTTTTTCAAAGTCAAGTGAATTATATTTTTCATTTAAATGAATATTTAAAAATTTGCTAGACTCTCTAGATTCAACGATATCAATAAAAACTTTTTTTAAAACGCGAGAATCCTGACGTATATCAAGGCTGGCAAAATGATAACCAAAAATTTTGACTTTGTTATAAAGGTCTAATACTTCCTCAACATATATCCCATTATGCTTTTTACTTAAAATACTAACAACCTTACTTAAACTATGCTTAAAATCTTTAAGACTAATCTGTTTACTTTTATTTAATAAAGAATTATACATTCTACTTTCTGTGTCATCTATTATTTCTTCAACTTCATCGAAAGTTAATTTCCTCCTTAGTTTTCGCAAGTCTCTATAATAGTTTCTTTGGATAGAATATTTAAGCTTCTTTGCAGTTTTAATTGATATTTCTGGTGTAACGTAGGGATTTCCGTCACGATCTCCACAAGGCCAAAAACCAAAGCTAAAAAGCTCATTTTTTAATTTTTTTCCATCTAAAATATTCTGTTCAATATAATTGTAAATTCTACTAGAAGAAGTGTAAAATATATTTTCTAAATACCATATTAAGCTCATTGCCTCGTCAAATGGAGTGGGCTTCTTTTTTTTAAAAAATCTAGTTCTTCCGAGTTGTAAGAGCAGCTTTTTAATTTCATCAATATTTCCTTCAGAAATATAAAACGATAAATCATTGATTATTCCTAAAACACTACCTGGGTAAAATTGTGTTGGATGAGCTGTTAAGACAAGATTAATTTTAAAAGACTCCAGATAACTAATTAGATTTTTTAATTTTCCTCTACCAACTGTTTCCTCTTTAATATATCTTAGAGTTCCTCTACCGTGCATATTATTTACAATTGAGAAAGCAGAGTCTTCTATTGCATCAAATAAAACAATTTGACGTTCAATGAATTGAATAAAAGAAAACATGAGGTTGATTCTTTCTTTATAATTTAAATCATTACAATACTTGCTAAAAAAAGATTCAACAATAAATAAAGGTGATTTTTTCTTATTATAACAACTCTTACAATGGTCAGAAAATAATGGTAATAATAATGAAGTTTTTAGAATAGACTTAAAAGGGAGTGTAAGAAATAGTGAATTATAAATTTCAAATTTTGATAAAACATGTTCATTAAATCTTTCAAGCTTAGTTTTACGAGCCATTTAAAAGTTATAGATCAGTAAATATTGTGTGCATTAATCTTTTTTTATCATTTATACTTTCTTCAAGTGAAATCATAGTTTCAGACCTAGATATACCAGGTATATCATCTATTTGAAAAATTAAGTCTTTGGCATGTTTAGTATCTTTAGCTCTAAGTTTACAGTAAATGTTAAATTTTCCAGTAGTTATATG
>CEON01056201.1_pt1 | contig 11486 bp, 17 predicted proteins | sample 530291 | NCBI WGS metagenome assembly CEON01 (sample SAMEA2619888, study PRJEB7988) | marine metagenome | biome: marine biome (ENVO:00000447); feature: surface water layer (ENVO:00002042); material: "saline water (ENVO:00002010), including plankton (ENVO:xxxxxxxx)" | depth 5 m
GGATAAGTGATGTAAGTGAGTAATACTAAATATGGTTATATCGGTGGCGTAGAAAGTTCTCAAGGTGGTTCTGGAAACTCAGGTGTATTCTCTACTTCAGAAGTACAAGACTTAGTTTTAGATGATTTGTATGGTGTAAACAAAGTTACAAGAGGACTTTTATTTGAATATGACGCAAAAGATGGTGGTATGAGTGGTACTTCAGTTTTAGATATATCAGGTAATGGTTTACACGCTACAGCTTATAATGGCTTATCTATAAGTACTTCAGGAACACACGATTATGGTGGTGCTTTTAACTTTGATAGTGCAAATGATTATATGCAAAGAAACTATAACTCAGGTATGGCTAATTGGAGAACTAAACAAACAATAGTTCATATTATGAGAACAGGAGATTTGAGTGGTCGTAGAAATATTTGGGACCAAGCCTATGGTGGTTTAGGAACAATGACACACGAAACAGGCGATACTATCAATTATTACTATGGAACTAATGGTGGTAATGGTAGTCCTTATACAAACCTGAATACAGGTGGTATTAATGCTTTAAATAATGTAGTAATAATGCACTTAACAAGAGTTGCAGGTGGTAAAGTAACTTGGTATAAAAATGGTTCTCAAATTTCTCAACACAATACTGCCTACACTACAACAAATGGTAGCCAAAATGTAAGAATTGGTATTGGATATACAAACAACTATTGGGGTGGAAAAATGTATGTAATCAAAGCATATACAGAAGCCTTAACTGCTACTGAGGTTGCTCAAGAATACAACTATTACAAAGCACGCTTTGGACTTAGCTAACACTATGCAAACCCATAATAAAAACATAAATTTTGAAATGCGATGTTATAATTTGAGCAAGATATATCTAAAGGAAATAATTTATGGCAAATAGAAAAAACCTAATCCGTGTTGTCACCACAGCTGGTGATACTACTGGTTTTGCTGAATTTGCAGATGGCGTTGCTGATGGTGGTCCTTTAGTACCTAGTTATACAACAACTGAAAGAAACGCTATTACATCTGCTAGTACTGGTGAAGTAATATACAACAGTACTGACTCAAGACTACAAGTTTACAATGGTTCCAGTTGGCAATCACTTGAACAAGGTGATGTAACTGGTGTAACTACAGATGCTTTATCTGGTATATCTGGTGGTGCAGGTTCTGGTGATGTAGACCTAAACTTAGATGCTACTAGATTAGCTGATGGAACATCAGTAGATGTTGATGAGGATAACGACTTAGTTATTTTATATGACAACTCTGATACAACTATGAAGAAGATTAATCCTGTCCAGCTTCATACAACTGAAGCATTAAACTGGATGGGTCTATAGGAGAATAAATGGCAATATATACAGCGGCTGAATTAAATGCTAGCGAGACACTTGGTACTACTGAAGCTGAAATATTTACAAACAGCAACAAAATAATTATCAAGCAAATCTTATTAGCAAACTACACTGCTACTGATAGAACAGCACAGATTAAGGTTGTACCTTCTGGTGGAACTACTGGAGATGAGCATATCGTTTTTGGTGACATAACTGTGCAAGCTAATACAACACAAGTTATTGACTTAGCTATGGTTGTTGCAGCTGATGCATCTATTAGAGGTAAAGCAAGTGCAGCCAGTTCAATAAATGTACATATTTCTGGTGTAGAGGTTAGCTAATGCCTGAAATACAGATACCTGAACCAATCTTTTTAGAAAGGTTGGGGGGAGATGAAATATATGGTTTTGGTCAAGATGGCAATGTTACAATTACATCCGATACTACTCTTTCAAGAGATATGTATTATGACAATCTTACAATAAATGCTAACTGTACATTAGACACTAACGGATATAAAATATTCGTTCAAGATACATTGACATTTACAGACAGTACATCTCGTATAGGTAGATTTACTAATAAGACAACTGTTGGAACATTAAAAGGTGGATTTGCTAAAGGAACATCTGCTACTGATACATTAGGTGGTAAATCAGGTGATGAACTTACTAAAATTGTTACACACGACGGTTCAGATTTTGAGATAGATGGTACAGCTAATGCAACTATTGAATTAGAAATAGGTTATGAATATGAGTTTAATCTTAAATCAGACACAAACCAAACACACCCAACAAGTTCTCCATTTACACAAGTAAAACACAATTTAAAATTTTCTGAAACATCTGATGGTACACATAACTCTGGTACAGAATATACAACTGGTGTAACTGTTACTGGTACTGCTGGTACTGATATGACAGTAAAATTAAACGTTACTGACAGTACACCATCTACTTTATATTATTACAACGAAAACTTTTCTGGTCATGGTGGACAAATAAATATAGTTTCTCAAAGCACATCAAATCAATTCTTTTCAGGAGAAAATGAATTTTTTAATTTAAATACTGCAATTGCTGGTATAAAGTTTGACCAAGCAACAGGAACTTTCAAAGCATTAGGTGGTGGCTCAGGTGGTGCTGATAGTACTGAAATTGAAGCTGCTTCTGAAGGTGATGCTGGTTACGATACAAACTATTCAGGTAGAAATACTGTTGGTGGTGCAGGTGGTAAGGGTGCTACAGGAAACGCTGCTACAAATGGCGTTGGTGCTGCTGGTGGTGGTGTTGTAGTTATAGCCGCTAAAAATGTATCTGGAAATGGAACAATTAGAGCAGATGGCGATGATTTAACTGCTGCTACACAAGGAACTGTAGGTGCTCCTGCACCAGATGGTTCAACACCAGGAAATACAAATCCTACAAACTCTGGTGCTAACTATGGTTCAAACTCTGGTGCTAACTACGGTTCTAACCCTACTAATTATGGTTCAAATAACCCTAGTCCATATTCCTACCCAGGAAATCCAGGAAGCTCTCATCAACATTATCATTTTCATCCAGCTGGTTTTAACATCAACAACACACCTGCTGGTTGGACTCATTACCATTACAATCATTACCACCCAGGTAATCCTACTAACTATGGTGCACACCCAGGTAATAACTATTCGTATGCTGGTAACCCATATTCTTATGGATATTCTTATGGATACAGCTATGGCTACTCTTACCCTGGAAACACTAACCCGTCTACAACACACCCAGGTGGTAGAGGTGGTAGAGGGCAAAAAGTTACTGATGGATATAACGGTGGTGGTGGAACAGTTTTACTTGTTACAGGAACAAAACCTTTACCTGGTTCTTTGACATTGGCTGCTGCTGCTGGAACTGGTGGTTCCTCTATTGCATCAGCTGGTACGGTAATAACAGTTTTTAATATTAACGTAAGCGACACAGACCCAGGAGCATAATATGGCAATAAAAGAATATGGTACAGTTCCTACAGATTTTGAATCTTTTGACGTAATACCTGATAGCATTTATGGTTCAGGAAATGATGGTAATGTAACTATTTCATCTAATACTACTTTGACTAGAGATATGCATTACAACAACTTGACTATTAATGATGATGTACATTTAGATACAGCAGGATATAGGGTATTTGTAAGAAACTCTTTAATGATGTCAAGTACATCATCTGAGCAAGCTACTTGTTCATTAGGTAGAAAAGGTGCTGCTAGTACATCAGGAACTCTTAAAGGTGGTGTTACAGGAAACGCTACTGACAGTGTAGGTGGTGCAGGAAATGGAACTTCTGCAACTGCTCCAACAGAAACAATTAATTATTTTAATCACCCTGACTTAGCTATCCAAGGATACATTGTTCATGGTGGAGACACTACACCTGCTCCTATATATGGTGGTTCAGGAGATACAACTAATGCAGGTGGTGGCATTGTAGTTTTATGTGCAAGAAACATTAGTGGTTATGGAACTGTGTACGCTACAGGAGAAAGCACTACTGGTGGGGGAGCGATATTCTTAGTCAGCCAAGACATACCTTTAACAGGGTTAGCAACGGATGTAACTGGCTACAATGATGGTAATGTCAAAACTTACAAGGTCTAACAATGGCTTCTGTAAGAATATATTACGACCAAGCTACAACTGATTATAACCTTTGGTATTTTCAATATCTACAAGAAGGGGATACAGATAATCTACAAAACAAAGTATTCCCAGACAATACATCTGATTTAATACTACCTTTTTTTCCTAGAGACAAAGTTGCATTTAATAGTGACGGATATGTAGATGTAGAAATCAATGATTCTAAATATTTAGGATTTTATATAAAAAGAAATGACGGAATGTTTAAATATGGTGGGGAATTGGCTGGAACAAATGGATTTCCAGACGGACCAACATGTCCATATCAAAATGACTATGGTTATATTTGGTTAATAAATAAACATTTAATTAACGCTGATACTTTTTATGTTAAAGAATTATCACCTTATGTTTTTAGAGATAGTGCTCATACACAGGTAGTGCCTCAACAAATACAGTACGGTAATGAATACGACGATGGAACTGAAGAGACTGATGCTATAAAAGTATTTTTAACTTTAAAAGATTATGTATTAGTTGACAATACAGAGGATAATCCCTTTAGATTGCTAAACCCTGTGTTATACTTATTAAACAAATCATTCGATATAGGAGATACTGATATGGATTTTGTAATTAGCTCTGCGGATTTAAATGCAGAAAAAGCTGATGCGAAAGAAGCTATTGAGAAAAATATTGCTAATAGTTTATACAAACTAGGTTTAGACCCAGTAGATTTTGATGAGTCAGCATTTTTAGCAGATGTCGCTGGATTTAAAGCAGACTATAATGTTGCTTTACATGACACTATTGATTTTCTCAAAAGCTGTTTAGATAGACACGCATTACTGTCTTAACATTTAAGTAAAACTGGGAGGAATACATGCGAGAAATATTTTACATACCTGAAGGTAAATCTATAGAAGATTATGAATCTGAATGGAAAGACAATTATTCAGTAGTTCAAATAGGTTTATCACCAAATATTGAAGAGTATGTTGATAATCCAGATATTGCACAATTAATACTAATACCTGAATATAAAACAACTATTTGTCCTGTAACTACTTCAAGTAGCACATATTTTCAAATAGAATATTTTGATGACTTTGAAGCTATAAAGGAAGAACAAGCACCTGTCTATTTACAGATATGGTCTAAAGATTTAGACAATCCATCAATAGAACAAGTTAAAGCTCATGATATGCCTTTACACTATGAAGTTGGAAGAAAATGTTTCATCAGTGACCATGTGAGGCTAGATACTGGCTGGTATGATGTTCAAATAATAGTCAACAATGAAATAAGTGATGAAAAAGAAATAACTGTTTGGGAAGATAAATCGGAAGAAGAATGAATATTTGGGAACACGGCACGCCTAAAAAAATAATGGAAGGTGTCATAGCTTGGGAAAATTGTATTAATGTTCCTGATGGAATAATAGATATTATGAACTCTGAAGTAGATATCTGGAAAGAAGGTATGACTATTGAAAAAGCAGGTAAAGAAAACAGACTACAAGGTTTATATGGTAATGGACCTATAAGATTTAATCCTGAAGTTCATTTTCATCGTGAAGAAAGTATTGCCTTTTTTAATCACATAAGAAAAAATACATTAGATAAAGCAGCACAATATGTAGAAATGTATCCAGATGCAGAAGAAGAAATAGAGTGGATGGAAACATGGCAATACATTACTTATACACCACCAAAAAATATGACTTTTCATAGTGACAATCATGCTCCAAGAAATAGAGAAACAGGCAAACCATTTTTAACTCCTGGCTTAAGAAGATTTACTGCACTCACATATTTAAATGATGATTTCAAAGGTGGCTCTTTAAAATACAGGTATTTTGATATAGCTCCTTATAAAGCACCAGCTGGAACAACTTTAATTCAACCTAGTAATTATATGTGGTCACATGGAACTACACCTTTGTTAAATGGTAGAAAAGCAGCCTTTCTTGTTGCATTTAATGGATACTATAATGTTGAAGATGAGATGTTATACAATAATGATTCAGAGACATTAAGGAAGAGGGAGTTAAGGTAATGAAAATAGAAATGGGCGTAGTTGAAATATACGACGACTTTATCACAGAAGAACAAGCAAAGTTAATAATTGAAACAATTGAAGATATTTCTAATGATGATGATATAAATATTGGATTTGAAGATGCTGTTATTGGTAAAGGTCACAAGGGTGGAAACATTAGAAGTAATCAAGTATTTTACTTGTCTAATTTAGCAAACGAAGCACACGAAACAAGACTTTATAGAGATGCCATTAAAAATGGTAAAGAAAAATACTTTGAAGACATAAACAATATACAGAGCCTCATAGCAAACAGAATGCAAATGTTTGTTAATGAATACACTCAAAAATATGAATTTCCAATATTGTTTGATGAAGGGTACACAATATTAAGATACAAAGGTGGACAAGAATACAAAGGTCACTCTGATTATGCACCTCATATACCAAGATATTTGTCAGCTTTAATTTTATTAAATCCATCAGATTATGAAGGCGGTGGTACATATTTTGAACATTTTGATGTAAATATAAAACCAGATAAACCATCTTTAGTTTTATTTCCTAGTAATTATGCATATACACATAGAGCTATGCCAGTTATAAAAGGTAGTAAATACGCAATAGTAACTTGGTTAGGACACCCAATGGATTGGGATGGAATGCCGCCTATGTATACAGGTAAACAATGAACGTAGTAAAAATAACACAATTATTTAGTGATGGATTGAAAGAAGAAATAGATTTTTGGCTTGACCATGAGTCTCCGTTTTATGAGGATGATACTTGGAGAAAAGAGTCTGATAGTCTTTATACATTGAGCAATACGTATGTAAATACACTACATAAAGTTCTTACAGACATGAGTAGAGAAATATTTCAAGTACATAATCTACTTCCTAGTGTTGCTACTTTAAAATGGATTGAGGGAAACCATGATGAAAAGAATCATATTGATTCTGGTCCAAGTGAATATACAATTATTTATAACTACTTTTCTGAAAACAAAATATTTTTAACACATGAAAATGAAAAATTAGAAATTGGTGAACAGGAATCTGTAGCTTATGAAGGATACAGTAACTTTCATACTTTAAATAATTTTGAAGGTACAGCTATATTATTTTATTTCTCTTTTGCAAAACCAGATAACCCATATTTTCATTTTGGACAGTATAATGATGACGGAACAATAAGCTTTCCATCAGGTAAATAATATGGCAATAGTAGAAAAAACATTTAGATGCGGTCCAACATTACGTTACGATGATTCTGATTGGTTTGAAAAAAAAGCAATTAGTTTTAATCATATAAATCCATCGTTAGAGTTTTATGTAAAAAATAATGGCTCTAATTTTGACGATGCTCTAGTAGTTGGTGCTGGATTTGGTTTAACTTCAAAACAATTAGTTGATTTAGGAGTAACTGTAGTATCTATAGAACCAAATACTGACAGGTATAATTTACTTCAAACAAATGTACCTGAAAGCACAAATATAAATAAAGCAGTAAGTAACGAAGGTAGTACAGGGAGTTTAGTTTATTATGAAGACAACAAATCTGGTGGTTCATTGGATAGAAATATGGGTGATAGCAGCACATCAGTAGATGTAATAACTGTAGACAGTTTAAATACAAATTTTGATTTTATTTCTATACATACTAATGGTACTGAGATTGATGTTATTAAAAGTGCTGTCAATACAATGACTGCTAATAGCGATATAAAAATTCACCTAAAATGGATACCAGATGTAATAGATGATGTAGATGACTCAATAGCATATTTAAAATCATTAGACAAAACTATCAAAATTATTCACTGGTGGGAAGAAGATGACTCTATTGAATTAAGAACAATGTACGACGGTAGTTTTCACGAAGATACTTTAAACGCAGTAGAGTATGCGGATTTGTTATTAGAATAGAGGTTAAGAAATGGGGAGAGCAAAAAAATACAAAAGAATCCTTGATGACAGAGAGCACTCTTTAAAAAATCCAGATATAAAATTTACTGTAAGAAAAGATTTTGCACACTATGTAGATTTAGCACCTGTACAACCTGCTAAAGAATTTGTACCAGCTTGGTATAAAAATTTACAACGTGAGTGGTCTGAAATGCGTGATGGTTCAAAAGGATTGACTGATGAATCTTGGAATACTGTTCCATATAAAGACAACTCCATAAAGAAATGTCCTACAGTTAAAGACATCATGTTTGAAGGTTATATAATCCCTTTATGGTTAGATTTAAAAATTAGCTTTACTAAAGAAACAGGTTTTAACTGGTACAACAAACATGCACATGAAGAAACTATTACATACCATAGTCCACACTCAATTGGTTCTATGCCAATCAATGAAGGTTCTTGGAATACAGCAATGAAGTTTGATAATCCTTGGGATATTGTAACGCCACCAGGTTGGTCTGTACTAATTACATCACCTTGGTACCACAGACATTGGGAAATTGAGATTATGCCTAGTATTGTAGAAACAGATAGTTATCATCAGATGAATATACCATTTTTATACCATGGAAAAGGAGAAAAAATATTCAGACAAGGAATGCCTTTAATTCAAGTTATTCCTTTTAAAAGAAATGGTTTTGGCACTTTAGATAATTATGAATGTAGAGTTATGGACGAAGGTGATATGCAGTACTATGATAAGAGTAGGAAAGCTGAAAGAACTAAACAAAATGGTTGGTATCGTTGGTTAACTCAACAAAATAAAAGAATATGGAAAAAGGAAGGGATTATCGATGAGTAAATGTCCAGTACCTAGAGGTTTTAAAATTCCTCAATTAACTAATATATGGTCAAAAAAACTTAGCACCATAAGTAAGGAAATGCCTGAAGTAGCATTTACTATGCCTAAACCAAATCCTGTATGGGGTTTGAAAGAAAACAATCAAGATTATGACACTCCTTCAATAAACTATAAAACACCTAATAAATTTGTTAAGGCACCTAATGGTTGTGTTTCTACTCAATTTATGCGTAATAGAATGTTTGAAGTTTATTTCCCATGGTCACAAGTAAAAATTAAATTAGGTAGAAATAAATTTGCTGATGAAGTAGATAGATTTCTTGGATACACAATGTCTGCTAATTATTTTGGTGTAGTAAAACATCATGGTCCATTTAAAGAAATAATTATGGAAGAAAAAGAAGCATGGGCTAGTCCAGACATACCTGTCTTGCAAATAACTATGCCAATTATGTTGTTTACAGATGACCCAGAAGTTTGGATGGACGTAATACCTAGTGATAGAAATACTGGTAAAAACTTACCAATATCTACAATCCCAGGTTTTATGCCAATATACTCTTGGTCAAGAGGACTATCTTGGGCATTTGAGTGGACTAATCTAAAACAAGAAGAGTGTGTACTAGATGAAGAAACTGTAATGTTTAATCTTTTATTTAGTAAACCAGTAAAAATTAAATACGTAGAGTGGAATGAAACATTTAGTAAACAATGGAATCAAATTGTTGGCTCTAGTAACAACAGAAGAAATACAAACACACTTTATACTGATGCTTTAGAGAGAAGACCTAAAAAACTTATGCCTAAAAAAAAGCTATGGAAAGAATAATAGATAATGTTTATCCAGAGCCTCTATTTAATAGGTTAGTTGGTACTGTTAAAAGACAATACAATACTTGGGATTACAATAATGATTTTGGAAGATATACAATCTCAACAGAACAAGGTGCAGCTTTTTTAAAACCATATCTAAATAAAAGCATTGATTTAGCTAAAGATATTTTTAAATCAAAAACTCTTGATGCTAGTTACTCATTAGCTTCAGTTTATAAAAAAGATTTTGAAACAGTACCAAACTTACCACATCATAAAGACAACAATGCGTGTACATATACAATAGATGTGTGTTTGTTTCAAGATGTTCCTTGGGGTATATGGATAGAAGGCAAAGAGTATTTTTTAAAACCTAATCAAGCAATTGTTATTTATGGTGAAGAAGAAGAACATTGGCGTGAAAAGTTTCCTAATCCAGAAAGCAATACTGTAGGAATGTTATTTAATCACTACATAGAACCAGAACATTGGTGGCACACTGGACAAAGAGTAGTAGCAGATGAATAATATAGAATTTAAGACATCCATACCTGGATTACAAGAAGTTGCACCACCAGTACCTGCAAGCCAAATGATACCTGATTGGTTTAAAAATTTATCTATGCATATAGAAATGCCTGCAAAAAAACCTTTCCCAGTAATAGGCAAAATTGCTGAAAAATTTAACAGTCATACAATTAAAAAATGTCCTGCTGTTGTAGATTACTTTACAGAAGGTTACATAATACCTTTGTGGTCTGATGTACTAATACAAAGATACGGTCAAGATTTTCATTTTGAATCTAATTTATTAGACCAATTACCTAACTTTGTAGAATTTCACAGTGAGGAGCAATTTAAAGGTTATCATTTTAAAAAAAATGATTACAGAAGAGCGGTAAAGTTTGTAAGCCCATGGCATTTTTACACACCTAAAGGTTGGTCAACATTATTTATACCACCATTACTACATCCAAATAATGATTTTACATTATTCCCAGGAATTGTTGAAACCGATAGTTTTCATCAAGTAAACTTCCCTGGAATCTGGCATGCTGAAGGAGATAGGATATTAAAAAGAGGTATGCCGTTCTTACATGTGATACCATTTAAGAGGAGTAAAACTAAATTAAAAATTAGTGAATTTAAAGACTCTGATTTTAAGACACTAGATATAGAATCTTTTACATTAAGAAGTAAAATGACTGGTGGATATAGAGACATCACGAGGAAGAATAGATGAAAGTTTGGATAGACCAAGACCTTTGTACAGGCGACGGATTGTGTGCAGAAATAGCACCAGACGTATTTACTATGGAAAATGATGGCTTAGCTTATGTTAAGGAAGGTACTAAAGTCTTCTGTGCTAAATACAACAATGACCAAGGTGCAGAAGGACAAGCAGAAGTTCCTAAAGGACAAGAAGATTTAGTTACAGAAGCTGCCGAAGAATGCCCAGGGGAATGTATTTTTATAGTACCCTAAAGGTATGGTAAATAACTATAACTTAGAATTGGAACTTCTTAGAAGAAGTAACGTTACAGATAGAGCACCAAAATCAATTGTCGATGATAGTGATTTTACTGTTTACTCTACAGCTAAAGAGCCTAACGAAAAGTCTTAGGAACATAGTATTCTTCTGTAGTTCCATTTAAAATTTTTACACGAGCATACTTCTCGTATCTTTCAATTTTGCTTTTATTTGCTGGGTCATCTAAAAACTTATTTATATTTTCATCTTTTGTTCTAAGAAAACTTTCTAAGTCATCTAAATAAAATTCAATATTATCTCTTGACTCTCTAGCAGGATACGGTTCTGCTGTACCCATATATAAATGACCTACTATAGGTTCTTTAAAAGATGGAAACACAAAAGAGAAACCAGCGTCAAATA
>CEON01060269.1_pt1 | contig 11482 bp, 8 predicted proteins | sample 530291 | NCBI WGS metagenome assembly CEON01 (sample SAMEA2619888, study PRJEB7988) | marine metagenome | biome: marine biome (ENVO:00000447); feature: surface water layer (ENVO:00002042); material: "saline water (ENVO:00002010), including plankton (ENVO:xxxxxxxx)" | depth 5 m
AACGATGGATCTAGAAAAATATTTAAATCTAGATATGAGGGTGGAGTATTAGTTGAGTTAGATTACGATGCGTACCATTTACGTTTATTGGGTGCTATATTAGATTATAAGTTTCCAATCGATAAATCGTTACATCAATACTTTGCCGATGAAGTTTATCACTGTTCTTACGAAGATGCAAAGGTTAAATCTTTTCAGATATTATATGGTAATGCTCCTATAGACTCAGAAAAGAATCCATTTTTTTACGGGGTAGATAGATTGGCGCACACTATCCAAGATTACTTTAGTAAGAACAAATGTTTCCTATCTCATATTTATAATAAACCTTTCGGGGTCAAAAGCATAACGGACGTCAATAAGAACAAACTACTAAATTATTTTGTTCAATCTTATGAAACGGAAAGGAATCTAAACGTTATCAGGGACGTTCATAAATATTTGTCGGAGAAGCAAACTAAAATGGTACTCTACACGTATGACAGTTTTCTTTTTGATTTCAATCATAAAGATGGATTAGAAACATTAAAGGGAATTAAAAAAATAGTTGAATCAGATAAATTTCCTGTTAAGGTTTCTGCAGGTCAGGACTATGATAGTTTAGAGGACATAACGAAAAGGTTATAGTATGGATTTACAAAAAATGATAAGCGATGTAATTGAGACTGTGTCTTATAAGACAGCTAATGGTTTAGTTGATTTACAAGATCCTGGTCACATGTATATGGTAGGAGAAGAATTAAAAAAACACATTCATCCCAAAATTGTAGCTCAATTATTTGAAGCAGACGATAATGAAAAACAACCAGAGTTAGATGATGCAAGTAAGAAGGAAAAAGAAAAGTTACAACTTGTATGGAAAGGACAGGGATATGGTAAAGAGGATGAAGAAGGTATAACACATAAAAATGTTGATGGTAAGCTTGTTGCGGTTGATAAGGATAAAGACGATAAAAAGAATGACAAAAAAGGAAGCATCTTTAAAGATAAAGACGATAAAGATCGACCAAATACGCCACAAGAAGATGAAGCGTTACAAGATGCAGAAAATGGACATCATGCAGGTGGTAAAGGACCTTCCGCAAAAAGCATACGAAATTCTAAAAATGGAAAAACATTTAAGAGAGTACAAGAAGCAGTAGATTCTATGCCCGATGGAGAAAAGAAAGAAAACGCAAAAGACTTAATGCGATTAATGACTGAATATTGCGATGCTAGAACATCAGCTGATAGAGAAAGACTAATAAAGGAAATGGTTGAAAAGGGATACATAAAAAGAAATAATACTGGGTCAAATACTGTAAAATTTTACGTTGATCCAAAAACTGGTTTAGATTATAAAGCATTTGGCCAAGATACTGCGTTACATAAATCTATATGTGCATACGATAAGAAAAATAGAGATGAAGGAGGACAGGGGTTAGTTCCATTCCTTAAACAAGCTGATCTTGGTGGGAAGAAGGTTAATCCTGGAGGCATATTTGGTAAAGACGGAATATACAATACAAAAATAGAAAAAACAGAAAATGGGGTTAAGGTTGGCGGCGTTGAATACAAGAGAAGTCCTCATCCAGATAAAGATCCAAAGTTAAAACAAAAATTAGAAGAATCTACGCGTTACTTATTTAGAGAAATATATGGAAAGGGTACTTCAGAATATGATAATGCAGTAAAGGCAATAGAACGAAATAATGAAATAATCGATAAGATAGAAACCGTGCTGGTAGAAGGAGGAGAGCTTGAAGTTTTTAATCCATTTCATCCTGATCCACCCATAGAACCAGATAATCCTGAAAATATTAAAAAATTAAAAGATCAGACAGAAAAACGGGTAGCTGATAAATTACAAAAAGAGTTAGAGTCTATACACGGTAAACCTTTATCTAAAGAACAACAAGAAATTATTGACGAAATACGTAAACTTAAAGATGTTAAACCTGAAGATTATGAAAAAACAGCTATGAAGGTCATGTCACTAATAGCAAAGCACCCAGATACTGCAGCTGGATTGGCAGATTTGGCAGAAACATTTTCGTACACTATTGCTTTAAGTAAGGGGAAAGCTGCATTTCTTCCCTCTGCTGGAAATTTCCCATTGGGTGATGTTATGGCTGCTGCAACTGCAACAATAGATCCAGAAAAAGATTCTCCAGAAGAAATTGCTAACAAAGTTCAACTAATTGTTACGAGTATAGAAAATAGATCGGTTAAAAAAGGTGGAGGTGCTGCAAGTTCTTCGCATAAAAAGAATAGTCTTACTAAATTTAAAAGCGAACAAGCTGCAATAGATACTCAAGATATGACAGAAGAAAATTATGATAGAATATGGTCGGGAGACATTGCAGAAGCTGAAAGACGAAATTCAGAATATGCCAAACGATATGGGTTGGACTTAAGTGACCCAGATTATGTTGCTGGAAAAAATAAAAGTGTAGCTGCTGCATTAGAGGCAATAAATAGAAAAAGATTAGCAAAAGATCTTCCACCATTAACTGGTGATGAACAAACAGCAATGGTTAAAAAATTAGAAGCGTATTACGATAACGGAAAAATATATCAAAAAGCCTATAATGACAATATGGAATCTCAATTGTTTACAAATGATAACTATATGGTCGATAAAGAGGGCAATGTTTCTAGAGATACAACAGACGGTATTTGTACTGTTTCTGAAGTAAAATTTGAATTTAACGTTGGATATTCTCATACTGGAAAACCAACGAATAAAGTGCCAACTAGATTTCACAACGTAAATAGGTGTGAAGCGTGATTAAATTAAAGGATATATTAGTGGAAAAGAAAGTTTGTGATACTGCAGGAATTATGTTAGTTAACTCAACTGCAGGAATAGTGTTATGCAAAGATTCAGAAAAGTGGGGAATTCCAAAGGGTAAAGTGGAGCCAGGGGAAACACCACTAGAAGCGGCTTGTAGGGAGGTTTTAGAGGAAGTCTCTATATTAATATCTCCAGGAGGTTCACACATAAACGAACCAGTTAAACTGGAAAGAACCGTAAAAAATAGTAGAGGTGGAGATTTTTACATTTATAAGTGTAAGGTTAAACTCCCTGTAGTTCCAGTAAAAAGCGCAGAACACGAAGCTGTTGGTTGGTTTCAAAACCGAAAAAATTTACCAGAAATAATAGATCCACGTATCAAGGACTTAATAGAATGAAGACACAATTACTTTGCACTTTCTGTAAAAAGTATGAGTTAGATGAAACCTTAGAGGTGATCACGATGGCTGCTGAAGTAGTTTTCGATAAGATCTACGTATTTGAGAATCAAGAAGATCCAGAAGCTTTGATCTGCACGTATAATGTAGAAAAGACTGGAGACTTTATACAGAACAGTAAAACGATGGCAATACATCGTAAGAGAGAAACAAATACACTGTATACAATTAACGCATTAAACGAAGCAATCAGAAAAGATAATGAAGGAATATTAGATAAGACATTTTCTTTAGATTGGACTCAATACAATAATAGTCTTTTATTGACAAACGATAGAGGACTAAATGTTGTACGAACTAAATTACATAAGATCATAAACGTATGAATATAAGCATAACATATTGTACTTCCTGAGGGTATTTAAACCACGCTCTCAGTTTGAGAAATTCAATTATAGATAAATTTGGCTTTGATGTCGAATTAATTAAAGGTACAGGAGGAATCTTCGAAATCACTTTGAATAATAGTTTAGTATTCAGTAAAAAAGATTTAGGTAGATTTCCTGAAGATGGGGAAATAGAAGACCTCATCGAAGGTTACGAATCAGTAACATAAAAAAAAATAAAAAAATATATATAAAAAACAGCGTTTTGGGATTTTAACGCCGTATATATATTCTCAAGGAGTTAATAAATATATATTAATTGTTTGAGAATGTTTTTTGAAAAATTGAGAAATACAGAGAATTGCTAACTCTGTATGGGATTGACTGAACATTGGGTTATCGTAAGAAGCCCAAAAGGTAATACTTCCTTAGAACCGTGGTGGTTTGATATTCGGCCAAATGTGGAAAATATCTTACGACAGTATTAAGGAAATGTACTTTCAGAAAAATAATAAGAAGCGATTCTTATGACTCTCTTGTGAGTAAGGGTAAAACTGAAATCTCACCTAGCTGACCGAATAAACCAAACTTCGAGGGTTAAGGTATCGGTATAGACATTGTAGTCGCTCAAACGTAAGCTAACCACTTATTAGGAGAATCATCGTAACTGATGAATATCGAGTTGAGAGTAGAAAAAATCGAAGCTGAAAGTTGTGAGTATTCGCTAATCTCACATCCCCAATTTATAGCTACGCCCCTAGACCGCGCTTTTTTCTCCACTAGAATTAAGAAATAAAAGCCACTAGGGGCGGGCTAGTTAAGACAGGTTATGAAAAAAAGATTAAAAAAAACTGATTTTTGGGAAATATATAAAATATATATTCCTGTAGAAAGTAACTAATAAACAATAACAAATACAAATTAAGGAGAATGTTATGGACATTGCTGCTATCAAAGCACGATTAGGCGAACTTCAACAAGCCACAACTAAAACTTCAAACCTCTGGAAACCCTCTCCAGGTAAAACTCAAATAAGAATAGTCCCTTATAAATTTAACAAGGACAATCCGTTTATTGAGTTGTATTTTCATTATGATATGGGAGATAAGTTTTATCTTTCACCTATTTCATTTGGAAGACCAGATCCGATTGAAGAGTTTGCCACAAAACTAAAAACTTCTGGTAATGGTGATGATTACAAGTTAGGAAAGAAAATCGAAGCCAAAATGCGTACATTTGCCCCAATCATTGTTCGCGGCGAAGAGAATGAAGGTGTTAAGTTCTGGGGATTTGGTAAAATGGTTTACCAAGAACTTTTAAGCATCATTGCAGATCCTGATTATGGTGACATTACTGATCCAGTTAATGGTAGAGATGTTGTAGTCGAGTTCAAAACCAGTGAAGAAACTGGTCGCTCATTTCCAATGACTACAATTAGGGTTAAACCTAATCAAACTCCGGTTACAGAAAATCCTGATATAATGAAAACATTGAAGGATACTCAGCGCGACATAACTACAATCTATCAAGAGCATAGTTATGATGAGTTGCACAAAGTTCTAAATGGTTGGCTCAATCAAGATGGTGAAGAGCAAACTGATGCAACTACCGAAACTACAAAAACAGTGACACCATCATCAAATGACTTGGAAAAAGCAAAGACTACTACATCCGATGTTAGCAGTGCTTTCGACGAGTTGTTTAATAGTTAAAAACGCAATAAAAGGCCTGAATAATTTTCAGGCCTTTTTTAATTTAGGGGAATTATATGTCTAAAAAAGATATGTTGGCAAGTGAGATTGCCGATAGTTTAAATAGTAAATTCAAAGGACAAAAGGTAGCGTACTTCCTGGATGGATCAGCGTCTACTCCTACTGATATAGATGATTTCATTTCAACGGGATCTTCTATTTTGGATTTAGCTATTTCAAATAGACCTGATGGAGGTATAGCAGTTGGTAGAATAACCGAGATTAATGGTTTATCATCAACTGGTAAGTCTTTATTGGGTGCACACGTATTAGCTGAAACACAGAAGAAGGGTGGTGTAGCAGTTTACATCGATACTGAAACTTCTGTTAGTCGCGAATTTTTAGAGGCTATTGGTTGTGACGTTGGCAATTTATTATATCTTCATATTGAAACTGTGGAAGAAATATTCCAAGCTATTGAAGATATTATTCTTAAAATAAGAGAATCTGCCAAAGATAAACACGTTACAATATTAGTTGATAGTTTAGCTGCTGCTTCTACTAAGGTAGAAATGGAAGCTGATTATGATAAAGATGGTTGGGCTACTAGTAAAGCGATTATCATTTCAAAAGCTATGCGTAAGATTACACAAATGATTGGAAGAAATAAAGTTACACTAGTCTTTACGAATCAATTGAGACAAAAAATGGGTGTGATGTTTGGAGATCCTTACACAACAAGTGGTGGATTAGCTCTTCCTTTTCATTCTTCTACTAGGATTCGTTTGAAGAATATGGGTCAAATAAAAGACAAAGAACAGAATATTATTGGTGTAAAGTGTAGAGCTCAAGTAATAAAAAATAGAATCGGGCCACCTATGAGAAGTGCAGATTATGATATGTATTTCGATAGAGGTATAGATGATGTTGGTGGATGGTTACAGGTTCTAAAGGAACTTAAAGTTGCAAAAGTTGCTGGAGCTTGGTACTCTATTGAATATAATGGTGACACTAAAAAATTCTTATCTAAAGACTTTGTCAATATATTAGACGAAGATCCAGATTTCAAAGAATACCTATATGACAAGATATGTGAAAACAGCATATTAGAATACGAGACCAATAGAGGAATCGATGATGTTGAATTTACAGATGAAGTCATAAACGAAGATGCGTAAACGATACGCAGAAATCTTAAAACATCTACAAAATTCTAACAAGCCTGCAGAGGTCAATGACCATGTATTACTTGTAGATGGTTTAAACAACTTCATTAGAGCTTGGTCCGCCTCCCCTGCCACCAATGCTGATGGAGTACACATCGGAGGAATGATAGGGTTCTTGCAAAGTGTTGGCTTGGCAATTAGAACCCTTCTTCCTACGAGAGTCATCATTGTTTTTGATGGAGCTGGTGGATCTCAACGCAGAAGAAAAATCTACGAAGGATATAAAGGCACAAGAAAACCACCAAAAAGACCAAATAGATTCCAAGAGTTGGATGTAGAAGACGATAGAGAAAGTTTATCTAGACAGATTGGAAGATTAACGCAATATTTAGAGAATCTTCCATGTAATACAATATCAATTGATAAGGTAGAAGCAGACGATGTTATTGGCTATATTGCTAAGCAAGGTTTACCTTCATCTAAGATTTCAATAATGTCAACGGATAAGGACTTTCTTCAATTGGTGAATGATAGAATCTCTGTTTGGTCTCCCACAAAAAAGATAATGTATGACAGAAATAGAATACACGAAGAATTTGATGGTATTCTAGCAGAAAATTTAATATATTACAGAATAGTAGATGGTGATAAATCGGATAATATAAATGGAATTAAAGGTTTTGCGTTAAAAACAATATTGAAAAAAAATCCATTTTTGAAAACCGAAATCATATCTAGTATAGAAGAATATATACAAAGATCAGGTTTTAAAGATTACAAGGATTTATTGATACGCAATTATAAATTAATGCAGCTAGAAAATGTTAATATTTCTGGCAATGCAAAATTAAAGGTTTTAGATACAATTAAACTTCTTCCTCCTAGATTGGTGAAGTATAAGCTTCATGCTATGTTTTTGGAAGATAAAATAAATCAAGCTATTAGAAACCCTGATGTATGGTTACAAGACACATTTAACAGATTAGATATGGTAATAAATAATGACACCACCTCCAGTAGCTGATTCCCTTACAAAATATGGAAGCAGCTTTCAAACAAAAATAGTTACCTGCTTATTAACTAAGTCAGATTTTATAACGACTGTATATGATTTACTTCAGCCAGAACAGTTAGACACTGAAAGTAAACAATGGCTTACTAGAGAAATTAAATCATACTTTTACGAATATAAAGTTTTACCCACTCTAGATTCATTAAAGGTAAAAATAAACGAAATTACAAACGAAATTTTAAGACAGTCAATTATTGATGAACTTCGTGAAGTAATGAAACATATTGAAGCTAAAGACTTGGACTTTATTCAAAATGAAACATTACAGTTTTGTAAAAATCAAGCATTAAAGGGAGCAATTGTACAATCTGTAGACTTATTGCAACAGGGAAGATATGACGATATAAAGAGAATTATTGATAATGCAATGAGAGCTGGAACAAGACGAGATGTTGGTTTGAATTATGTTAAAGAATTTGATTCTATTTTGGATGAAGTTTCTAGGGATTGTACATCAACTGGATGGTCAGCTGTTGATGAAATAACTGATGGTGGATTAGCTGCAGGTGAATTAGGAATTGTAGTTGCTCCATCTGGTATAGGAAAAAGTTGGGTACTGCAAGCTCTCGGAGCAAATGCTTTAAGAGCTGGTAAAAACGTAGTACACTATACATTAGAATTAAATCAGGCTTATGTTGGTTTAAGATATGCAGCAATATTTTCTGGAATTGAAACATCACAAATTGCACCAAATAGAGATAAAGTAAAGAAGATGATTACAGACCAATGTAAGGGTGAACTGTTAATAAAATACTATCCTTCGAAGTCAGCTTCTGTACAAACTATCTATACTCATTTAAAAACAATAGAATTATTAGGTCATTCTCCAGATTTAATATTGGTTGATTACGCAGATTTATTGACCGACACTTCTGGAACTGGAGAGTTAAGACATCAATTAGGTAACATTTATGAAGAGCTAAGAGGACTAAGTGGTGAATTTGGTATACCTTTATGGACAGCATCTCAGTCAAATAGATCAAGCTTGGAAGAACAAGTTATTGGAGCAGAAAAAATAGCAGAATCGTATAACAAAGTAATGACTGCAGATTTCGTTATGAGTTTATCTCGAAAAATTGAAGATAAAGTTGCAAATACGGGACGTGTACACATAATTAAGAATAGATTTGGTCCAGATGGTTTAACATTTCCAACTACTATGAATTGCGCCATTGGACAAATCGATGTTTATGATTCTGGAACAATGAACGGACAAACCGTTCAGAAACAAATGAATAATGGAAATGAATATGTCAGGAAGTTGCTAAAGAAGCGTTACGATGAATTCGAGACAACACCCCCTACAACAACAGAAAAAGATTAGGAGTTACCCACAATGAACGAACCGTTTTTGCTATCAAAATCATTTATTAAGAAATATCAACGTAAAAAAGCCCCTTTTGGATTTAATGGATTAGGTGAATTAGTCTACATGAGAACATACTCTAGAATGAAGAGTGATGGAAAAAACGAAATGTGGTGGGAAACAGTTAAGCGTGTTGTAGAAGGAACATATACAATGCAAAAAAATCACATTGATTCTCATCAGTTGGGTTGGAATCCATGGCAAGCTCAAAAATCTGCACAAGATATGTATGATAGAATCTTCAATATGAAGTTCTTACCACCAGGTCGTGGTTTATGGGCAATGGGAACAGAGATAACCGAGGATAGAGGATTATATGCTGCACTCAATAATTGTGCATTTGTATCTACTGAAACTATAAAGGAAGATTTAGCTGAACCGTTTTGTTTCTTAATGGACGCAAGTATGTTGGGTGTTGGTGTTGGTTTTGATACAAAAGGTGCAGAACAAGTAATTGTAAAGGGTGTTAATAAAGATAGGGAAGATCAAGAGTTTGTTATTCCAGATAGCAGAGAAGGATGGGTTGAATCTTTAAAATTATTACTAGAATCATATTTTCACGGAACTGCTCCAGTAGAATTTGATTATTCATTGATCAGAGCCGAAGGCACACCAATTAAAGGATTTGGTGGTGTGTCTAGTGGGCCTCAGCCGCTCATTGAGTTGCATGAGGCTATAAGAAATGTTTTAGGTAAAAATGTTGCAAAACCAATCACAATAACAACAATAGTAGACATAATGAATTTGATAGGAAAATGTGTTGTTGCAGGAAATGTTAGAAGAACTGCAGAGATTGTTTTTGGTGATCCAGATTCTGAAGAATACTTAGACTTAAAAAATTATGAGGTTAATCCTCACAGAGATCAATATGGTTGGACTTCCAATAACAGTATATTTGCTGAGTTAGGAATGGACTACACTGAAGCATGTAAACGAGTTGCACTAAATGGTGAACCTGGATTTGCATGGCTAGATAATATGAGACACTATTCTCGTATGAAAAATGGAGGAGATAATAAGGATCACAGAGTTATGGGTGGAAATCCATGTTTGGAACAGTCTTTAGAAAGCTATGAATTATGTTGCCTTGTGGAGACATTTCCAAATAATCATGATTCTTTTGAGGATTACGCAAGAACTTTGAAGTATGCGTACTTATATGCGAAGACTGTTACTCTTGGAAAAACTCATTGGTCAAAAACAAATAGAGTTATGTTAAGGAACAGACGTATAGGGTGTTCTGTTAGTGGAATAGCACAGTTTATAAACGATAAAGGTATAAATGATTTAAAAAATTGGTTAGAAGATGGATATGATGTCATTCAAAATTGGGATAAACAATATTCAGATTGGTTGGCTGTACCTCGTTCTATTAAAACTACTTCAGTTAAGCCAAGTGGTACCGTTTCATTATTGGCTGGTGCTACTCCAGGTTTACATTATCCCGAGTCTAGATTTTATATTAGACGTATTAGGTTAAGTAATAATTCTCCATTAATTGCACCTCTTGAAAAAGCTGGGTATAAATTAGAACCTGCTTTTGGATCAGAGGATACAACATGCGTAGTTGAAGTACCAGTGGATGTTGGAGAAGGAATAAGAACTGTTTCAGATTTAACAGTATGGGAACAATTTAGTTTGGCAGCATTTATGCAGAGACATTGGGCTGATAATCAAGTAAGCTGTACTGTTACATTTGATCCAGAAAGAGAAGGACCACAATTACCACACGTGTTAAATTATTTTCAATATCATCTTAAAGGAATAAGCTGTTTACCACGACATGATTATGGTGCATTTCCACAGATGCCGTATGAAGCTATTGATGGAGATGAGTACGAAAAACAATTAAAAAAATTAGGAAAATTAAGTTTTAGACAAGTAAAAGGAAATGAGGCGGAAGTCGACAAGTTTTGCAATAATGACGTTTGCGAGATCATCCCAACCACAGGGGATAATGACGATCAAGACTATGCAAACTAGCATAAAATGCGGACAGGCAGATGGCACACCTGTAGAAAAATGTGCCTACTTACTAATCATAAGCAAGGAGAAGAGATTATGAACTATCGTAATCTATTTGTGTCTTTACTTCTTACATCAGGTTTGTTTGCTCAAGCCGTTGTAGGTGTTGTAACAGACGCGAACTCAGAACCACTTGTTGGAGCGAATGTAGTCGTTGAAGGAACAGATCTTGGAGGAGTTACCGATGTTGAAGGTAAATTCAAAATAGAGATTGCCACCGGTGACTATAACATTACAGCGTCCTTCATTGGTTATGTTCCTATCACTAAATCAGTTAGTGTTGGGGATATTGTATCTAGTGTCAACTTCTTTTTAGAAGATGACGTAGTTGCAATGACAGCATTGGAAGTTTTGGCTTCACGTGCTGACGAAAATACACCAGTTGCTTATACTACGGTTGATAAAGCCGAAATGGAAGTACGTCTTGGTTCTCAAGATATTCCAATGGCGCTTAATATGACACCGTCAGTGTATGCTACGCAACAAGGTGGTGGTGCGGGCGATGCTCGTATTAATGTTCGTGGGTTTAACCAAAGAAACGTTGCAGTTATGATTAACGGTGTTCCTCAAAACGATATGGAAAACGGTTGGGTTTATTGGTC
>CEON01049943.1_pt1 | contig 11475 bp, 15 predicted proteins | sample 530291 | NCBI WGS metagenome assembly CEON01 (sample SAMEA2619888, study PRJEB7988) | marine metagenome | biome: marine biome (ENVO:00000447); feature: surface water layer (ENVO:00002042); material: "saline water (ENVO:00002010), including plankton (ENVO:xxxxxxxx)" | depth 5 m
ATAAACATATGGGGGCCCAATGTACTTAGCAGAAAAAGCGTCAGTATCTGTAATTATGAGAGTTTGCCCTCTTGTTTTGATACCTTGCATAATCTGACCGCTAGTTTGGAGATCAATGTCTCCAGCTTCGTTAGTAGCCGCTGGGGTCCAAACAGTATTATTTTCTTTATCTGAAAAGGCCACTCTACGGGGATTTCCACCAGCGCCAAGTAAGAAAACAAACCTTTCTTCTGTAACGACTAAACCTAAATTATTAGTTGGTGCGTTTGCTACTGGCACAGCCACGGCTGATGAGCCTAACTGCCATTCAACAAGTGTGCCCGTGTCGAAATGAACCCCTAGCAAATACTCTCCAAAGTTGTCTAGTGCCCACGACGATGCCTCAGAATAAGTTCCCGTTGTCGGCCTCGGAGTTCCCCAAAAACCTATGCCGTAAAAACCACCACCAGCGCCACTATTTAATGCAGCATCTTTGCGGCCTGTAGACATGGTTGTAGGTGTAATATCATAGGTAACTCCAGCACCTGTCATAGCGATTAATTCATTATAACTTCCACCAGCAAAGTAAGCTGTACCACCAAGACTTTCCCATGCGTGAGCTCCTCTTACTGGATTTGTGCAAAAACCACTTTTTAAAATTTGCCAACCACCTATTGGGCGCAGAGAGCCATCGCGCCACCTAACCAAACTACCATCACGCCACCTATTAGACGCATCAAATTCTGTACCGTTTCGATAAAATCCCGCTGGTAAGTCTAATGGTAAAAGTGTCATTATTCGAACCTCTTTGTTCCTGCCCTTGGAAATTTGTTTTTTGGTATAAAATTAATATTTAAAACCGCTCTGAACGGCGCATTTGTTGTGTTTGTTCCTGTATGCTGTAGATGTGTGTCAAACTCTACATAACGATTTGCAAGGCTTTCTATTTTTTGACCATCCCTAAATGCTGTATATCCATCACAAGTATTTAGGTAAAACACCGCTGATTTTGGGTGCAAATGACCAATATCTTCTGTGTCAAGATCTGTATGAAAACCATGCTCAATTATTTTTTCACCTTTTAAAGTGATGTTGCACTTAAATCTTTGGACGCTAAAAAGTCCTATTTTCTGCAAAAATCCTGTATTAATAAACGCTGTAAAATCTGCATCATTAGGTGTTGTAAATTGCATCCCACCCTCAGAGTGCAAATCAAGTTCTTCAAGCACTGGCGTTATGCCATACATGTAAGTTGGACTTTCACCACTTTTGCCTAGAAAAAGCGTTTTAACTTTTTCAAAAGTCGCTTCGTCTAAAAAATCATCAACTACTAGCATTAAAAAACCATAAAACTTATCTCAAAAAATCCACTACCGCCACTTTGATAATGGTTAGCCTGTGCAGAGAATGTAGTGCTTCCACCAGATGACCTAACATATCTAGCTATTCCTGTTCCTGAAGCTACTTGAGATCCACCTACACTTATGCTTGTAGCGCTTGTCACACCGCCACCCCAAGCAATTACTGTTTGACCTGTTGTTACAGTACCATTTACTGATATTGCGTAACTGTTGTTGCTCTGAAATCTATTGCCGCCAACAGCCGTAGGTGCGCCACTAACGGTTGAAGAGGCATCTGTCGATGTAATCCCTGTAACATGACCATAATCGTCTAAAGTAATATCTTGGATGTAAGTCGATCCACTGTTGTTTACACTTCCTTGGCTGGAAGTATCTTGGTGGTTCAGAGTAATGGTTGAAGCACCTGACTGATTGACCGTTAAACTACCGCCCCCTGTCAGAGCATTTCCTGCCGAAATAGTGACCGTTGCGTTGTTTGCAGCCGTAGCATTCGCAGAAATGTATGTATTAAGGTCAGTCAAGGTAACTTGCTTCATCGTACCATTATCGTTGATGATCATTTGATCAGCGCCTACAAGCGTCGTAGACGTTGCGGAAGTGTCACCATCAATAATATTCAACTCAGCCGCTGTAGTTGTTACATCAGTACCATTTATCGTAAGTGTGGTTAAATCTGGTGCAAGAGTTCCACTTGTACCATTTACGGCATCCTGTACTGTCGTTAATGCGGTATTTAATTTAGTTCCCCATGTATTTTCGTCACCGCCCACGACAGGGAGAGTTAATGTGATTGCCATGATAAACTCCTATTTTACATATCTTAACATATTTTACCGATACTAAGCAACTTGTTGCTCTACCCATACGGCTGGCGGCACATACGGACTAAACCAACCTCTAAATTGAACGTCATGACCCGTGTAAGTAAATGTTGTGGGCTCTGTGACTTGTATTGTTCTTTGCGCTGTCACATCTGCACTTTGCCCTGTTAAGACAAATGTCTGTGGCGTAATAGGATACGGGAATTGCGCTGTGACCGTTGCATCGTTAAATGTGATCGTAAATGCTTGTGAAACTGGCAAAATACTGATGTGTATTTGATAGTTCTGCGTCTGACCAGTGAGGGTAAAAGCACCAACAGTAGATTGTAAATTTAAACCTTTGCCAAAATCAACGGCGTGACCAGTAGATGCGAAAGATCCGCTAAGCGCTTCTAATCCTTTACCTCTAGAAACCGTTGCATCATTAAAAGTTGATGTAAATGTTCCGCTCTGGATACTGTATACAATGTCCTGCTTAAAACCAGACGGATATGTTGTAATGAAAAACTGACCGCTTGGATAAATGTCAGTAATAAGTTTTCCTGCACCCTGCATACTAAGAGTGAAAGTTCCATGTGTAACCAACATAGAATAATTAGCGCCACCGCTTGACCCAATAGGGCCCTGTCCAATTGGTCCTGCTGCTATTGTCATCTAATTACTCCTGTTTTTTGTTCCAAAACATGTTTCTATAACCATGTCGTAAAACGGTTCCTAACTTCGAAAGTACAACAGATTGCTTCTTTTCATCCATCTCTTCTATTTTATGTTTCCATGTAGTTCTTTTAAAAGGTATGACTTGAACGATTGGGGTTCCTTTTGGTAAAGTATATTCACCGTCGCCACCTGTCCATATAAACGGAAAATTTACCTGATTATAATAAGTATCCGTATCCACGATACCATCAAGAATTTTAAATCTATCTTCCATGTGATTAAGCGGTGAGGTAAACAGGCAAGAATATCCTTTTGGAGTTTGTATAGCCCAAGGATTAACCCATTTTAACGCTATTGTCCCATACGGCTTTTTACTCATTGGATGATTTTTTATTTGATCATAAGAATGCGTTGATAAGCTTTCATCCATTCTTAAATTTTTAGGAAACTGTAAATTAATTTTGTCATTTGTAGCAACAACACGACACTCTGCCCACAATGGTATAATAAATCCCTCTGTCAAAGCATCTAAAAATGGAACACATCTTTTGACTGTTCCATCTTGCGGATCACCGCCTATTTGCTGTGGGAGGCTCTTGAAATAATTTGGTAGAAACTTTGATGATGGTTGCGGATGTGGAAAGCTGTGTATTTGTGCATACTCAGCATGAAATTTAATGTTTTCCATCTATTCATCCAGTAGGTTTGCAGCCCATGTTTCCATTGTTGTGAAAAGATTATGATCAGTATTTGTTATTTCTTCTACATGGCTACTTCCTGCTTTATGCGTAAAGTTTCTTCCACCACCGTATTCGAAATGTATTTCTTGAAAACCGTCTGCCTGTATTTCAGCCATTAGTGCGTTAATTTGTGTTATTGTGTCTGACGGAATGTTAGGATCTGAAGTGTCCGTAACAATTTGATTGTCTGCCCAATGGCAAATAATTTCGCCGTTTCCTTTAATATTCAGTGTTTTCATGCCTCACCTTTATGTTTTCATAATAAAAGCTAGTGTATAGTAAACTGGCGTTATCGTAACGGCAGAACCACTTCCCGTACCACCTGTTGTACCACTTACAGTGTGTGTGTGGTTTGCTACAGCCGTACCAGTGAAGGTGTGTGTATGATCCCCTGCACCCCCTGTATTTCCATTTACATTGTGAGAGTGATTTCCAGTATTACTTGTATTACCAGACAAGTTATGGCTGTGATTACCAGTATTGTTCGTGCTAATATTATGGCTGTGTGAACCAGTATTAGAGGTGCTAGCCGTTGTCCAATACGATTTTTGCTGTGAATACTGGATGTATGTTTGGTGGGAGTATTGACCCCTAGTCGTTTGAACAGTGTGACTGTGAGAGCCAGTATTCGAGGTACTTCCACTATGAGAGTGACCGCCAGTGTTACTTGTGTTGCCACTTAATGTATGAGAGTGTGCGCCTGTATTACTGGTAGCCAAGTTTCCATCACCATGTGTATGGTTTCCACTATTTGATAGGTTTCCTGCGGGAGTATGCCCCCCTGCGCCACCTGTAGTAATCGAAATTGAATGCGTATGGCTAGGTAGATTTGTTTCAGCAAGCGTAACGGTGTTTGCGCCACCTGATGCACCAGTATTCGTAGCCGCTGGACGGCCTAGAATAAATCTGTCTGTCAAATCTGGTGTGCTATTATTACCGTCACATAAATTCCAACCAGAAGGAATACTTGCGTTAGTTCCTGACCACATGGCAATAAGTCCAGAAGGTATGGAAACAATTCCTGTGAGCGCTGATCCATCACCTGTTACGGCTGTAGCTGCTAATGTTCCTGTAACGGTAACACCTGTCGCTGTCGCAACCGCTTTCGTACTACCTAAATGTTCTAGCCTATTATAATCATCATCGATGGCTGTAATAGAGACTGTAGCAGCCCCCGTTAAATTTATGGCACTTCCACTATTGCTGCTTTCCACTGCGCTCCGCGAAAGAGTTGTCCCAGAAGCGGTATATGTTCCAGTGCCAATTTCAAAATTGGAACCTTCCTCAATGACATATTGAACGACATCGCCATTAGAAACCCCAGCGTCTGCAAACGTCTGAAAGCCTACAGAAGCAGTCCCCAAAGTAACGGTTCCTGTCCCCGTAGTGGATGTCGTCATTTTGGCTCTGTTAAAAAGTTTTGCCATGACGCTCTCCTACTATGTCAGCGTTAAGATACCGTTTGTTCCAATATCTATTGTAAATGTATCGCCATCGTTCAATGTCAGCGAAGATCCGTAATCGTAATAACCAACCAAAGGATCGGCTGGGGATGTTGGCGTGTCGTTATAGATAATAACGTACCTAAATGCCGCCACTGAGCCACCTGACGCTGTCAAAACCAAATCATCAGCCGATAACTTATATGTACCGCTCGTTTGGGTGCTTGTGACATTGGTTAATGTTCGGGCAGACAAATTTGTGTAGGAAATTTCAGCAATATTTGCTAAAATGCCATTTCCATCAGCGGTAGCGTCTGTGCCAGCCGTCGGATCTGTGTTTGATAACGCAACTTTAAATGTGTCAGCATTCATATCCATTGCGTTAGCTAAGTTGACCACAAAGTCATTTACTTTAGTAAAACTTGCCATTTAATAGCTCCTAATTTTAATAGCACGACCAGAACCAGCGGCTCTAGCACGTTCACCTTCTAAATTTATAGCAGAAACTGCCTGTTGATACAACGCATTCCACACTTGCACTCTTTCATCTTCCTGTAGAAACGGAGCCGAATGCATTAAAGCTCCGTATAAAATAGCGTTTGGAAAATATGTAAGAACCCAATTTGTATTATTTGTGGCTAAATCAGGTATTGTTTCATAATACACCAATTCCATAGGATAAGTAGTGTCTGGAGTTGGATAAACTTCAAATGCTCCATCAATCAAAGCATAATTTTTAGGTCTACCTGTTGTATTAGAACCCTCTTCACGTAATTTTGATATTTCCATTGGACTAACAAGCTCCATAATGTGGCTGTCAGTCTCAGGCAATGTTATCCTGATAGGTTCTATAAAGTTTGTTGGCAAAGCTGTATATTGGGCGTTTACTTGAGCCACAACACGATCTTCCATTCGCCAGTGACGAACATCCCTGTTTAGTTGGGTTTCGCCTAATGCTATAAAATCAGGAATTTGATTGGTTAAATCATCACGATTTAGAGTATCAGCAATTGATGCTTTTAGCTCTGTAAAGTTTGATAGCGCCATTTATCTGCCCCTGTCACTTAATAATCCTAAATTTCGTTTTTGCAGGGGCGTCAAGTCTCTAAACTCGTCTAACGCACCTCGTAGGCGGCTGGAGATAGGTGATCCACCACCAGACTGTACAGTCCCTGTATTTCCTCGTCGGTTATTTTGTCCAGAGGTTTTCTGTCCATCAGACGATCTAGCGCCTTGTCTAGATGTACCTCTTGCCTTGGCGACAACGCCTCTAGTTGTTCCTGACCCAAAGCCTTCGAAACCTTTTTCGAAAACTCGTTGACTTGCATTTCTTCGTTGTTCATCTGTTCCCTTCCATTTCATCAAAACAACGTCTGGAAAGCCTTGACTTTCGTCCCAGCCCTCAGACCGCCATTGGCGTAGTAAATCGTCGTAAGCTTTTTGCCCACGATCTTCAATATAAAATTCCTTGCTGAATGGTACACGTTTTATCTCTTCAAATCCATACCCACCGTACAAATTATTTAAAAAACCGTCTGGGTGTGCTTTTGATGGCACTGCAAACGCATTTAGCACTGTAGCCCCATCTTCTATGGCTTTTCCTAGTATAGATGGCCCAGCAATGCCCTTTGCGCCTCTTTCATTGTTAATTACTCCCACCAAATCAACCTCATTGGGCCCAAGCTCTGGAATTGGCTTGCCGTCGTTCATCCACGTATAATCAGGGTTTTTCTTTAAACTGAAGTAAATATCACCGCCACCTAGCTGTTGTGTAACCAGATCACCTGATTTCTTACCAGCCGTTATATCAGCCGCTGTATATGGCTCTAATGATGGGTAGGATGGATTTCTTTTAAGGGCTCTCTCATAATCGGCTGGAGAAACACCACCATCTTTTTTAGGCGTTAGTGACGTTGACCACTGCCCAGTTAAAGCGCTTTCAATCATTCTAGCTTGTGTTGGATTTTTCAGCATTTCCAAGTCAGTAGCTTCTTGAATATTTCGAGCTTGTTCCACTGTCATTTTTTCTGTGGGCAATGCTCTGCCAAAAGCATAAGCAACATTAGCCTCATTTACCTGACCGCTTGGCGTCAACATTGATGGTCTGGTTGCATATTCTTGCTCAAAAGTTGGATACATCAACCCTCTAGATACAGGCATTTTCATTCTGAATAATTCACCTTCTCTACCAAAACCATGACGGTATGATGTGTGTGGTGGTAATCCTTCAGCCTCTAGATCTATTATGCCTCTTTCCCTGTCAGGCTTGAAAAACAACATTGTATCTCCAACATTTTGCCCAATGAATTGAGGTTCTATGCTTTCGTCCAATACTCTTTGAAAATTAGGCACTCCATATTTTTCCATTTTTGGCGCTGCCATTTGTTTCGATACCGCCGCTCTAGCATCAAATCCAATTGATTTCATGTAAGCTTCAAAATTAGGACTGTCAAAACCTACAAAATCTTTCAATCGTTTAAGTTCTGGTTGGGTTGTGTTTTTTCCAAAATCTCTAATTTCTTTGTTTATTGCTTTTATGTTTTCTGGAGTAATTCTTCCGTCTTTTACAAAAGCTTCCAACTCTCCTAAATATGTGTCAGCGACAGATCTGTTTGATTGGTGAGCTTGTTGGCTCATGGCTGTTACACCAATATAATCTGCATCTTTTCCAAGTTTTGTTGTGGCTTTTCCTTTAGCGTCAACCAACCAAGCAACGTCAGCGTCATAATATGGTTTTTGCAGGGGAAACAGAACGCCGCCTTGGAGCTCTGTGTTTCGAACATTTCCAGCCGCTGTTGTTCCTTCAGATCTTACACCAGCCGCTAACAGATCCGCTGGCGTGGGAGTAAACGTGGCCCCAACCAAATCCATTGGATCAACAACTTCAATGTCCTCATAATCCATAACGAGCGGAAACTGGTCTGATGGAGCCGCTGCACTGAGACTTTGTGCGTCACCACCACGTTGAAAAACTTCCCCAAGCGCTTCCATATCTCCAGAAGCTACACTTCGGGCTATACCTGTTGCATCTGCAACTCTTTTACCAGCTTCCTCTTTGATTGCTTCCGTAGTTGGAGATCCACCAAGTAGACTTTCCATAGCCCCTGCTACTGGTGTTAGGTATCCCATTCTAGCCAGTACCGCTGGAGAAACCGCAAAGGCCATTTCCATACCCATGTCAGCCGCTGCACGAAGTCTAGCCTCTCTGGTTTGCTCTGGATCAAAAACTACTCTGCTTGACTGCATTGCATTACCCATACCAGCCACTGGATTTGCTTCTGCTACAAAACCAGCCAGAGCCCGTAGATTAGGCGGTATAAATTGTTCAATGTTGTCGCCTATATATTCGTCTAGTAACTGCCTACGACGTTGCCCAGCTTCGCGTGAAAAGAAGTCTCTGATTGCCATTATAAAAGCGGCCTCATAAATTTAGATACACAATATCGTCCATGACCCTCTAGTTCTGACGTCCTAGTGATGGGTTCAACGCCATGATAAGTTCCAACTTTAAATATAACCATTCTGTTGTTTTTAAATTCAACTTTTTCTGTGTCCTCTATAATAAAATCGCCACCCTCGAAACCTTGAGGTTCTTTGCAGAGCCAAAGCAAAGCTGTTGTATCCATCGTATCAACATGTTTTCCATAACTATCTTTTTGGTCATAATACAAAAACTGCATACTTTCTTCGACACCGAATTTTGTAAACCAATCAAATGCCCAATGACTTTCAACTAACTTATTAGTAAAGCCCTTATTTTCAAAAAACTTTTTCAAAATCCTAAACGTAGGGCTATTTTTTGGGTCTGCATAAATGTCGTTAACAAAACAAGCATTATTATTTTTTAAAGATTTTCCCTCTGGGCTTATAGCCCCACCTGTTTCTTCACGCCTCATGTTTGGCCTAATAATTGTGTCTAATTCATTAATAACAGTCAGATATTCTGCGTGTGTTAGAAAATTATCGACAATGATGAACGGTCTACCTGTTTTGGTAAACTGTAACTTAAAATCAAAATCGTGACTGTGTTTCATTACCACTTAACCTTATTGGCCCAAAATGCCGCTGACATTTTGCCTTTTTTGATATTTTTGGCGTGTCGTGCTTTGAATGATTTTGCACGTTTAGTCATCGTTTTATCGCCAGTTTTGCCTTGCTGACCAAACCTAATAGTCTTGATTTTGTCACCTTCTTTGGCAACAACAATATGTGATTTTGTCGGGTGATTTGGTGTGCGCTTGGGCTTGTTGTAACCACTAACACCAGCCCGTTTTAATCGACTATCTTTTTTCTTTTCTGCCATGACTAGCCCATCAAGGTAGGTTGTGCATTCTGTCTGCGCCTCATTTCCTCACGAAGCATTGCAATCATTACCGCTGGGTCATCTGTAGTTGACATGTTTTGACCTTGCAGAGAAAGCAACCCAATTGGATCTGTAACTTGATAAAATCCAGCGTTTGGTAAACTGTCTGGCACTGTATCATAACCACCTATTTGTGGGGCTGGTGGAACATACGCCGTTAATGGATTTGGGTTTCCTGCTTGGCTTGGAAGTGACCTAACTTCCACATCTGGCCTTGTATAATCTGGAACATACGCATTCGATGGGTTCACACCAGAGCTCATGTTACTGTAGTTTCTTGGAGCATCTGGAGTTGATGGTGGCGCTGGTAACGCTGGACGATTTTCCATACCAGCTTGAGCATAAGTTCTTGGACGATTAAATCCATATGGAGCAACACCAGCCGCATTCAGCGCTGCGCTGTAAAGTCCTGCACCTTCGAAAAATTCACCAGAAGTATTTTTCCCACCGCCGTCAAACATGTCAATAAATGCTGGGACATATTTACCAGTGTTCATATCATAGTAGCCAAACCTGTTGTCGTTCTGGCTGGCTAATATTCTTTTACGCTGTTCTTTGCTTGGACCACCTTCCCCGAAATCCATATCTTTACGAGAACCCTTGCTGCCACCACCTTTATTTTGGACGGCTTTTGTCTCTGGGCTAGATGGCTTGTAAGCAGCTTTCCTGTCCTTGTCAGGCTTTTTGAAAAGGTTGTCCAAAAACTTCATTTTTTCATACCGCCTTTTTTCTTACCGCCCTTTTTCTTTTTCTTTGGGGGCCTTCCTCTTTTACTTCCATAAGTACCTTTACCATGAGGCATCACGCTCTCCTTTTTTTGGGTTTCCAACTGATCCTAGCTGGACCAGTTTTCTTTTTAGCCATCCGCTTTGCCGTTGCCGACTTTGCTTGGCTTGCTGGCCTACATGCAGGATAACCACGCCGTTTGTCTTTTTTCCCACTTCGACCACATTTCTTGCCTGTCTTAACATCGCGCCAATCTTCCTTGAACCATTTTGTTAAGCCACCACCCCGTTTAGGCATAAGTACCGCCACGCTTTTTGTATTCACGCACTAACCATGCTGAACCATATGCGCTAGGCCATGCCTTGAATTTTCTTTTGCCCTCCGCTTTTACCCTAGCGTACAACGCAGGATTTTTCGGTTTGGGACCACTAGTTTTTTTGGATTTTGATTTTTTAGTTTTAGTAGCCATTCGTAAAATCTCCGAATAATTACCGCCACCCTAGCACATTATGCTATGCCACGCAAATTCCTTCTTATGGGCTCACCCCAATCCTCTTGCCGCCTGTAACCAATTGCTAAGTATCGAAAGCTATCTGCACTATGAGAAGTCCAATCGTGAAGTGGACGGCCTCTCCAAGTTTTGTTTTTTTCATCGAAATCTCTACGGTACTGACGGAGAGCTTCTATGCCTCTTTCACACTTTTCCTCATCAAACCAGCATCGAGGTATCATGGTCCTGACTTGCTGTATTCCATCCTCAATGCCCAGCTTTGGCGCTATTTCAATATTACGAATACCAAGATCATCTAACACCTCTAATCTGCTTCTACCTGTCCCAAGCTCTTTAACTTGAACGTCGTGGGGCAGAATGTGTTGCTCGTAATGATAACCTTTATCAAACAAAACTTTTGCATAATGATCTAAACCAACACCGCTGTTTTCGTAGTGATCTATTATTCTGACCTCACCACCCGAATGAAACTGGGCAAAGAATATCGACGTACTGTCACCAATTCCTAAATCCCATGAGGTGATAACTGACATAGCTGGATCATATGGGACCTTCGTTATTCTACCCTCATCCCTAGCCAGCTTCATTTCTACAGCGTAGTAAGCTCCAGCAATTGCACTATCAAAGCTGCACTCAAACTCAGCCTCGTAACGGTCCACACCCATTGTGCGTTTTGCTTCCTCTAATTCCTCTGGATCTAGAATATCTGTTTCCGATGCCTTGTACATTCGACTAAACCACTTAGGGTCATTTTTGGCACTCTCGTACATTTCGTAAAATTCATTGCGTCCCTTGGGCGTTCCAATGACTGTGATCCTGCCTTTACGCTCTACTGTAGCTGGACGTATTACGCTGGGATATGCTGAGACAGGAAA
>CEON01014521.1_pt1 | contig 11457 bp, 19 predicted proteins | sample 530291 | NCBI WGS metagenome assembly CEON01 (sample SAMEA2619888, study PRJEB7988) | marine metagenome | biome: marine biome (ENVO:00000447); feature: surface water layer (ENVO:00002042); material: "saline water (ENVO:00002010), including plankton (ENVO:xxxxxxxx)" | depth 5 m
CCCTCATCCAACTCACCGCCCTCCGAAAAATCACGGCAACCGCCAAAATCCCCCACGCCATCGAATGGGTCCAAAACGCAAACGACCAAGGCCACAAAATAGTCATAGCCGCCCACCACCGAGACATAGTACAAACCCTATCGGCAGAACTCAACTCCCCAATGATAATTGGAGGACAAACCCCCCAAAAGACCGAAACCGCAAAACACGAATTCATGACCAACCCAAACTGCATGAACCTCATCATCAGCATCACAGCAGCAAGTCACGGACACACCCTCACAGCATCAAACAACATGCTCATCCTAGAAGCACCCTGGACCCCAGCCCAATACCACCAAACCACAGCCAGAATCCACAGAATAGGCCAAACCCAACCAGTCACCATCCACAACCTCATAATCCCCAACAGCATAGACCAACACATCTACAACACACTAGACCGAAAAACACAAAACACCCAACCAGCAATAACAAATAGTACAATCCAACAAATCCTAGATAATAGTATCTAACACAACCACCATAAAGTTATCGCAAGTTCTCCCGGTGTGTTTTACTCGACTCGAAAAGTTTGACGGGACTATACGACCTTTACCTGCTCGAAAAGTTATCCACAGCCTGTGTATAACCTGTGGATAAGTACCCCCCGAACACATGTTCGCTTTTGCAGCAATTCGAAAAAAAAATAAAGAAAATCTTAGATAAAAGTTGCAATATGTTGAGCAATGTGTTACATTGTAATCACTGGAGGAGATACCACCAGTAGAAAGTGAGTAAATGGACTGGATAGTGTTCATAGGAACTAACCTAGTGTTAGTTTCCGGTTGGTTCTACTTCCTACACAAGGTTGTAGGCTAACCCTCACGACCAGAGCAAGTCGTAAAACTGCTCAATTTTTTTGTTGTATACGACCAACATGTCTCTGAAAGAAATTCGCATAAAGTTGTGTCAAGTAGTGAGGAACTTTGTCAATTCGAACCCACCTAACTTCATCAATTTCTTCCAAGTTTTCGAGAGTGCCTCCGGTAGTGCTTCCGGTACTACTTTTCATAATCCAATAGAACACTCTATGTGTAACTCCTTCATTCGTGGAATACACATGACTTCCAAAGTAGTCTTTGATACTACACTCAAACTTCACATATTTGCTTACTTCACTAACAGCAGAATCACGCAATCCTTGATCCTCTCCTAGCACTGAGTGAGGAAGAGTCCACTCATCTTCAGTAGCCTTATGAATGAGCAAGACCTTGCCTTTAGACAGGAGTACTCCTCCTGAACCAAACACTTCATTTAGCAACAACTTACTCATGAGAGTAGTCTAATACTGTTTGTCTCCTATTAGATTCACTGTAGCATCTATGCTTGCTCCTTCTTGTAGCAATGCACTTGCTTTAGCCCAGAACAGTTCAGCATCGCAGTCATCAGCGATGTACTTCGCAAAGATCAGTCGTGTAGTTATATTCATACACTTACGCTATCGACAGTTGCAGCACCAGCCATTTCGAATTGCTGCTACAATACTTCATACAAATGCTTGACTCTCAAAGAGTCCCGTTATAGAATTATCGATATGTCCTTAATCACGTTTACCTGCCCAAAATGCAACCATTCGATTGCAGCCTTACCTTCGTCTACATGTTGGTGCCCTAATGGACATCGCATGCTAACTGACAAAGAGATCGCAGATAAAGAAGCAAGACGCCTAAAGAGATTGGAGAAAAAGAATGGCTAGACGCAACACACCTTTAGGAACTGGAACAGTCACTAAGACTAAGCGTAAACGTAAAGGCGTTCATGCTAAGACCAAGACCTCAAAACTGAAACAGTCCAAGCACTACAAGAAGAAGTACAGAGGTCAAGGTCGTTAAGCGCTTTCGCTTACCTCTTCCTCAACGAACCCTTCGCTAAACGCATAGGTATCATTGAACCCATTGTACTTCGCATCATAGAACCCAGTCTCATGTGAGTATCTACGCCGAAGTCTTTGTTCAGTCATGTTCATGATTCTTGCTATTACACTCTCAGTATCAAAGCCACGCCTAAGATACTTCTTTTCATCTAACTTGATGAAGTCACATATCTCATCAGCAATCCGGTATTCCTTTTCGGGAAGTTCCACAATCGCTTGACGCACTTGTTCCCAATTGATTTTTTTCTGTTTATTCATACTGTCCATCTTTCCATACTTGATCACACATGTCAAGTCTTATCCAACATTCTCTGTCACTCACTAACGACAAAGCCCCCACTCCGAAGAGTGAGGGCAATGCCGGAAAGCAAGCAAGTGGAGGCTTACGGTAGAGTGATTGTCTGACCTACTTGAAGGTTGGTCGTGTTACCGTTCAGTCTCACAGTCTCGTAACTAGCGTGACCAGTGTGACCGGTACAGTTCTCACTCACAATGTCCCAGATCGTATCACCGTGTTGAACCACTGTGATCTCTCCATGACATTCGAATTCGGTTGCTTTGTCTAGCGCATGATCAACAAGACCGACGAGGGTAAGTACCCCTAGCGTGAATCCTGCGAATCCTGCAAGTATTTTGGTTGGTTTGTTCATGTAGATCACGATAGCACCTTCGGTAGACCATTGCAACGCTTTACGACATATTCTTTCAATGACTTGCAATACCATGCGCAATCGCCTAAGGTGGATACATGGAAACAATGTACGATAGCGAGGCAAGAAGCAAGGCACTAACATGCCAAAAGGGTTGCACTTGTAAGCGACACACTAAGCCTCGTGATAGGTCGTTGTCATCGGAAGAGGCTATATCTCGGCTAAGAGAGAAGAACCTTACCCCACTTGAACCTTGGCATGGGTCTACTCAAAGACCATGGAAGGTCAAGTGCATGACGTGTGGTCATGAGGGCGCACCACGACTGGCTAGTCTTAAGAACCAGTCAGGGTGTAGACCATGTGGGTATAGACGAAGAGAAGAAGCACGCAAAGTTGAAGAAGGCGCTAAAGCATTATCCGCATTGATTGAGAGTGGCTTTACTCCACTTGAAGAATACGATGGGTTACTGACCAGAATCAAGTGCGAACACACTTGTGGGGCTATCGTCTCCATAAAGCCTCTTTCAATCAAACAGGCAATCAAGAACAAGAGCATCATCTTGCAATGTGATTGCCAAAGAGGTGAGGGAGCATTGGCCGCCACTAAGCAAACACAAGCATTCGCCGAGATGCGAGACGCAGGGCATGAACCATTAGAACCATTCAAGACTACTCACACTCCATGGAGGACTATCCACTTAGAGTGTGGAGAAGAAAGACGACCACGACTAGGCGACATTCGCAACGGAGGGTCAGGGTGTTACCCATGTTCTCGCAAGAGTGATAGATGGAAACACAAGAACACCATCACCGAAGAAGAGGCTACGGCGTATGTCCGTGAACGAGGCTTTGAACCCATCGGTGAATACAAGAACACGCAGACACCTTGGAAGATGCGACACTCATGTGGTGCAATAGTCACTCCGTCACTCACCAACCTTAGAGGTGGTACAGGGTGTAAAGCGTGTAACTCAACCTTCAACTACATGGAAGAAGCAATCGTCTATCTCCTCAAGAACACGGCGCTCAATGCGCTCAAGGTTGGCGTAGCCGGAAAGGACTCCGGTAACAGAAGGATCAACGATAGCCTACGCTATGGATTTGACATCGTTCAGACTTGGGCTGTGCCTAGTGGACAAGACGCCATAGACATAGAGAGCGAAGTACTCCGCCACTGGCGAGACGACCTGAACGCTCCGGTACACGTTGCCAAGGAGGACATACCAAGAGGAGGGCATACGGAAACAGCGAGTATGCGTAAAGTCGGTATGCACAAGACGGTAGAGTACATCAACAACCTAGTCTGACTCAGTTTCTCGATCCGACTTCCGCAGCCAGCAGGGCCGCAACCCGCTCGATATCGACGATCCTCGGCTTCGATCGACTCTCGATAATCGGGACTATACTACCCCTCTTCGATAACCCCCCTCGACCTGCTCCAGCCTGCTCCTCGACCTGCTGCTGGCCGCTTGACCCGCTCTGCGCTGCCCCGCAAAAACATTGGATCATTGACTTTTATCGTAACTTTTATTGACTTTTCATACTAAAACGGGTACACTGGATACATGATAGAACACAAACACACTATATTCTTAGACGTTGATGGGGTGATCAATAGCATCGTTCACCTCTACAACAGGGAAAGAACTATATTCAGTGAGAACACAGTGCCTTACCCAGCGAATGGGTACACAGTCTGGATACCGGACTACATGAAGTCACTTGTTCAATCCATGTATAAATCAACTAACTTATACTGGCTAACAACGTGGCGACATAACGCCAACGAGTTCATCTCACCAATCCTCGGAATACCACAAAACATACCCGTGATTGATGATGGAACAAGTCGAAGTTACGTTGATTGGAAGTTCCCAGCGTCTCTCCCGTTAGCCAAGCAACTAAGCGCTAACGGTGAGGACATCTTCTGGATAGAGGACTTCCACGGGATCACTGATGATGAACACAAACAGTTCCTAACCTATGTGGACACCGATGCTGATGGTGAAGCCGTATTGCTGCCTCAGCACTTGCCAGAGCGTCTTATGGCACATCTCACGGACAAGGGTGGTTACGATGGTCCAACCTTCGTAAAGCCTCCCACAACGTCTTACGCTCCGACCACCATCGGTGACAGGAACTTCGGTATCTAATTAACAACAAATACTTGACACCGTAACTCCTCCCACCTATACTTGAAGTTATGAGATACAGATACGACATACAACCAAGTCGGGAAGATCACACTCGGTGGACAGTGGTAGACACCTACAACCGTAACATGCCGATGAGTGACCATGATACGAGAGAGAAGGCACTCGCCGAAGCACTCCGCATGGATCGGAGGTAAGCATGTACCCCCTACGGTAACCCCCAAAATAATGAGAAGCCCTCACCGAAAGGTGGGGGTTTTTCCTTTTTCCCTGCAATCGAGGGCCGCAATCGAAATCGACCAGCACTGCCACCTCGAATCACCTGCCCATAACGGGACTATATTACCCTTCGATATCGACCTGCTTGCTGGCCGCCTGCTCTTCGACGCCGCTCTCGACCTGCTTCGACCGGCTCGACGCTGCAAAAATCGTAAAAAGATTAGAGTTTTATCACAGTTTCCCAAAGAACTCACAAAAACTTTAGGTAAAACTTGCAATCCGATGGGGCGTAGGCTAAAATGAAGTCATCAAGCAAGAGGCAATCGCCAAGAAGGTGAGAGGCTTCGGTAAAAGTCCGAAGGGTTGAACTCCGAAAAGAAAAGAAAGGAAGTAATGAATCATTACTACTTAGGCGTAAGAATGATCGCCGACAGAGTGGGCATTGACCCGTGGGACATTGACCACACTCGTGTACGGCACTACATTCGCCACGAGATGAAACCATGTAGTAGGTTTTGGTTCGGTTCTCCTTGTCGCTTCGTGAGACGCATAGACCTAATGGTCCATGTATACCTACCGTGTGCGATTGAGGAGAAGTACCCCGAACTCGCTACTTACCTACGGTCCACCTCACCTCGGTGGGGAAGTAACTGGAGAAAGTGGTAACAAACTAGCCTCCGTACCTCGCAAGGGTACGGGGGCTTTCGCCGTTTTTGCCCAGTCGAGAGATGGATCGTAGAAAAATCGTGAAAAACTTGCAAAAACAGCAGGTTTCCCGCAGCAGCAGGTCGAGCAGGCGGGAGCAGCGTGCGGCACCAGCAATCGAAGGCCGCATCGACGCCCAGATAGTCCCGTATACATCTGTACTACACTAGGCCGCTTTCGATCGACTCCCGCTCAACTTCTCCTGCTCCCTGCTAGCCGCAATCGAAAAATTGACAAAAAAATAACCCCCCACCCGTAGGTGGAGGGCTTTTTTGAAAACTTAGACTTTCATTCCGGCAAGCCAATCGGCTTCAAGATCGTGATCACGATCAACCGGTTCAAGATCCCATCGTTCTCGGTGAAGTTTCTCAACTTCTACCGCTTGTCGCATATCCCGACACGGCATGTCGTAGATCAGCGAGTCGCTTTCGTCTCCGGTAGGAGATTGGAACCACATCCGCAGAACATTGCCACGGATCTCAGTTCCAGCAAGACGACCCTTCGCATATGCTTGAGTCATCTCAGTTGCTTGAGCGTTACTCATGTTTCTCTTTCTACCTCATCGGTACTTCCGACTTGGTAATACCCAGTGTATCACGTTCGGTTAGGTTGCGCAACTCCATCAAGAAAATATTGGGTAACACTTGTAATTGTCTCACCATGATGCTACGGTGAGTACATGGAACAAACAATAGATGAAATAGCAGAAGATTACCAAGCAACCATTGACGCTTGCCGTTACGAATACGGTGACGAATACGGTTACCATCTCGGTAGAGTCGGGTACGAAGACTACAAGGATCTTGTCGGTGGAGTACTTGAAGCGATTGAGTTCGGTGACAAGAACGTATGTGTCAAGTGGGACACTGAGTTCTCATTCCGACTTGATAAGACCAAGTTGGCAATCAACCGTGAACACTGGACCGTATACAAAGATGCGACATACAAAGCGTCACTACTTGCGGAATGTGCCAAGCGTAGCACGGTGCATCTCGGTCGGTTCGGTGAGTCCAAGTCCGCTGAGGTAATCGCTTTATTCAAGGAGATAGACAATGCCTAATAGTCCGCAACTCAAAGACAACGGTCATAGTTGGATTGCGGAAGGCGAAGAAGTGCGATGTCGGTGGTGCGATACACGCCCGTCGGGTAGATTCGCTCAATCGCTATGTATCAAGTATGACCTAGAACGAATGCAAGGAGCGCAACAATGATAACCGCTATAATCGTATCGTTTTGTTTCGGAGTACTCGGCGGCCTACTCGCCAAAGAATACATGGACCGACAAGACAGAATCGTTGAGGAAGATCAGCGATGATTATAAACATACAAGAGATTCGTAACCATCGAATCACCAAGATTCAAGTTTCAAATGACGAGTACATTGAAGTCTCGTCCCGTGACGCAATCATCACGGTGAAGCAAAATGACTCAACCTCAGAAACAAGCCACCGTATCAATGAAACTTGTGTATTCTACCCCGACGGTGATAGCGAAGTCCGTGGCGAATACGTTGCCCATGACTTCGTGGTAGCCCAGTTGGAAGAAAACCCACATACCCCGTCGCCCATCGCACGGCACTACGGTAAGTCTTAAACAACTCGCCCCATGAAGCGAACGAGCCACCGGTCCTAACGGGTCGGTGGCTTTTGTTTGTCAGAAGTCCAGTGATTGCGTAAGCCGATGATCCAATCAGGCTCCGGTTTACCCTTCCGTTCGGTAGGAAAGTCCTTCGGTATGACCTTCGGTGGGTGTTTTACATAGGAATAACCAGACGAAGTTGTATTTCGGTAGTTCACGATTATTGAAAGCCTTTTGTTTCGGGGTATACGGGTATGCTACATCGACAGCGGCCAAGAAGCAGGAACAATCGAAGATCGACCCCAATAAGTCCCGAATATATCTGGACTACACGACGTTGCGGCAACCGATCGCCGTCCTGCTCCCGCTCGTCCCGCTCGTCCGGCTCGTCCGGCTCGGATCAGCCTGCCCGTCCGGCTCGGATCAGCCTGCCCGTCCGGCTCGTCCGGCTCGGCGAGTGTCACACCCATCGGATAGGATGGGGGTTCCCCCCGAACGGGGGTGAGAGAAAGTCTCTCTAAGAGTCATCGAATGGAGGTGAAATGAGTAAAGAGGTTAAGTGCTTGGAGGCATCAACTGGATCTTGTCAAGGACCGGTCGCACTCCGAGAGTCACTAACTGGCACTGGGCAACCCATTGCTAGATGTGATCATCACTGGCACAAGCGCCTAGATCGCCAACAAGCGATGACTGAGCGTGGTTACTTTGATGAGAACCCACCATCATGGTTTGATCCCAGTTATGCGGGCGAATCTTGGTAGCAGGTGACGCAATCTGAATGAGATCGGCGCTCGGTTAGGCGTGGCAACAGGACAAACCATGAAAGAGGCTCCCTTCACGGGGAGTCTTTCTTTATGTACGGTCACGGTCACGGTAAATGCCACGGTGACGGATATTCGAATCGGTACGGTCACGGGTTCGGCACTTTCTTGCTTGCGGGTTGATCCTGCGGGTATCCTGCGGGTATCCTGCCGGTAAATCTTGCGGGCAGCGCTGGTGGAGCAGGTTGCAGCGGTCAAAAGCCGCTCCCCCAGTAAGTCCCGAATATATCTGGACTATTCGACCTATACGATCGCGATCGTGCGGCTCCTGCCTGCGTCGAGCGGGTCGATCGAGCAGGATCGAGGAAAAATCGAAGAAATCGATGAGTTTTCGAGAAGTTTCGATCCTCGAATCAAAAAATTTATCGAAAGACTTGACAAAAAGTCGATCCGTCGAGAAAAGTTTCGAAAAAAATCGATAAAAACTTGACAAAAGTCGAGATCCTCCAGCAATCGAGCCGGTCGAGCAGCAAATCGAGCAGCAGGTCGAGCGCAGCCCTCAACAAGTCCCGAATATATCGGGGCTTCGAGCGGGCGTCGATTGCGATCGTCGATCGTGCACGTCGATGTTCGAGAAGTCGATGTTCGAGTAACTTTCGACAGGAATTCGAGAATTTGTCAAGTCTTTAGCCATATTTCTTCAGGAAAGTGGAGGCGCATGAGAAAGTCCCCCAACACTTTCGCATTGAGGGACTCGCTCCACAAAGGATATCAAGCATATGACAACTTGATAAACCAAGTGTATCAGAAGTGTGTGACAATTTCCAGTTCAACCAAAGAAATTTGGATAATTTCTCAAATTTCTCGAAATTAAGTCGAATTCGAGGATCGAGGATCGAAACTTTCGAAATTTCTCGAAATCGATCGAATTTGCAGCGCAGCAGGCTGCAGGCAGCGCAGCCAGCCCAGATAGTCCCGATTTTATCTGGACTACTTAGCCTTCTATGTACTGCTATGGTGTCCCTACGCTACCGATCGATCCTGCTCAATCGATTTCTCGCAATCAATTCGACTTTATCGAATTACACCGATGTAATTTGTTAGGCATGCTTAATGTTAGGTCCGCTTAACGTTAAGTGCGCTTAACACAAACATATGTTCGCCCAAACATATGTTCGCCCCATACGAACACTTGTTCGCTTCAGGCAGGGGCGGACCAAATAGAAATTCTTGCCTAAGACTTGAAAGTGTCTCACCCATATGACATACTTATAGTAGTGAGTGAGATACACTCACACTTCATGGAGGCACATATGGCACATATGTTAGTCGTAGAAGATATTAACGGTGACGTTGAAGAAGGACACTGGGTGTGTTCTGACTCTTGTCACCGAATTCTTGCGAATACCCTCAACGTACCCTATAACGGGTGGTATGGGTGTGTTGAACTCGAATTCAATACCTTCTGCGAGTGTTGTGAAGACTTCATGCACGGTATCAACGGTAACCACGATGTGGGCGAGATAGTGTGCGATGATAGTACTTGCGACACTTGCGTAACTGACTAAGAGTCGGAGTCCGGTGGAACTTGGCAACATAATCCACCACGAATAGCGCCCCCCTGCCTACCCGATTTAGTTCCGTGAGACTAATCCGGTAGGCATTATTCGTTTACGGTACTTCTCGACATCGGGCAGGGGCGACAATAGTCGGGAAATAATTTGCAATTTCGCACAACTTCTGATAAACTTAAGGTAAGAAATAGTCAAAGAAGGGAGACTAAATGAAATTCAAAGATATCGTTGAGCGATGCCCTAGATGCTTAAACCCATACCTTGAAGCACCTAGCCCACCTGCTTTAAGTCGAACTGATAACGAAACATTTATTTGTTCAACTTGCGGTGAACGTGAAGCGTGGGAACAATTCACGGACAAGTTAATGCCACAAGATCGATGGGGCAGAAACTTAACTGAAGTATTCGGCTAATCAATCAACAAACTAGCCCCATTACCTACGGGTAGTGGGGTTATTTGCGTTTACGGGCAGGCGTAGCGTCGAGGCCGCACGGTCAAATAGTCCAGAATATATCGGGACTTACTGAGTTCTTTTATCGATCGAAGCGGCGTTTATCGATCAAAGCGGGTCAATCGAGCGGGGAAACTTCGAAAGTTTAGTCGATTCGAGCAGGGAAAGTCAAGATTTATCGAAGAATTTCTCGAAATTTAGCAGGTCGATCCGGTCGAAGCAGGTCGAATTTGTCGAAATTCGTCGAAATTTCTCGATTTTCCTGCTGGTGCGGCAGCGTCGATCCCGTGCTGGTCGAATAGTCCAGTACTTATCGGGACTTATTGACCTTCTTTTTTCAATCGCTGCGGCCTTCTTTCCTGCTAGTCGATTACGGACATGCGAAAGTCCACCGCTTTCACGGTGGACATTCTAGGTGGATATCGACTATGCCCAATTTGCTAAGTTGGGAACTTGGCGGATTCTGTTGCCACGCTCCGCCGAGCGCCGATCAATCAATTAGTATTCTTGGTGTGTAAGACCAAAGATACTGTCGCCGTGCAGGAACTCCGCTGAGGTGATACCAGAAGCATCGTTAAACGCTTCGTGATCAAATCGTGGGTTGCTATCTGCGAACATGTCACGGAACTGCGTAGCGATTCCGTGCCAGTGCTTGATGGCGATCGTGAACGCAACACGGTCATCGATTAGTGCAATTTCTTGCACTTGCGCCATTAGCAGACTTGCACAAGCGTTAAAGTGTTTACGAGTAAACATATCTTTAACTCCCTTGTTTGGTTTACGATGGAACACTTTCTAGGACTTCTACCTAGACTCTTCACCTTCTTGGCAAGTGCTTCATCTATGTGTCTACGATCTTAGACTATGGGTAGGACAATTTCAAGTCTTACCTAAGAATTTCTTGAATTTCTTCTGATCCCTGCCCCTTGCCTGCTTTGTCCACAGCCTGTGGATAAGTCTGTGGATAACTTTCAAAGAAGAGAAGGCCGCAGGAAAGGCAGGAAGGCCGCAGAGCAGGCAGGCTGCACTCGAACCCCTATATAGTCCCGTTTTTCTTTCTCTCTTACCTTCTATACACTGCTATGGTGTCCCTACGGTGTCCCTACCGACCAGATCCTCGCTCCCGCAACGAGGATCTGATCTTTTTAGGATTATCGGGTAACGAAATCCGATAAAAGGACTTTGTGGCCGCCAACTTTGATAAAGAATTCGGTACCGTTGAGACCGTAGCCCTTTTCCAAGTTTCCATGTAGACCGATGTAGTGGTCATTGAATTTGGAGTGTATGAGCCATTGTCCTACTGAGTCATTGATGACTTCGTAGTTGGTGGTATCGGAGAATACTCGGTGACCGCTCTTTACCGCTTGTTTTATGATCCGTATGTATTCTTTATTTATTCTTAAGTGTCCCATTTGGGCCTCCTGTTGTTTGTGTATGTACACATTATTGC
>CEON01120178.1_pt1 | contig 11427 bp, 9 predicted proteins | sample 530291 | NCBI WGS metagenome assembly CEON01 (sample SAMEA2619888, study PRJEB7988) | marine metagenome | biome: marine biome (ENVO:00000447); feature: surface water layer (ENVO:00002042); material: "saline water (ENVO:00002010), including plankton (ENVO:xxxxxxxx)" | depth 5 m
TTGTCAGCATCGTCCCTGCCGCACGGCGGGTGTTTGCCATCCTTGTCTTTGCGTGAGACATCCACCCACTTTTCTTTGAACCAGTCTCGGAGGTCCTTTTGGATGATTTCTGAGAAAGGAAGTGCGACGGCATTCATTTCTTCCCCTTCTTTGATTTCTTCTTCCAGCCCCCGCCTTTGGACTTATACCACTTGGAGGCCCAAGCGTTAGCATAAGCTGAAGGATATACATCGAATTTAGCACGGGCCTTTGACTTGGCTTGTGACCACAAGCTTGGATTGGTTGGAGCGTTGTCTCCCTTTGCGATTTCCCAAGCTACGTCGAAGACTCCCATGTCATTCATCACCCGGCCAATCGTTTTTCTCTATTTCGTCTGACTTCTGAACAGGTGGAGCCCCTCCTTGTCCTCCTCCTTGAGCTGCCGCTGCTTGTTGTGCGGCTTGTTCTTGAGCTGCTACTTCTTGAGGGTCAGGCTCTGCGAAGTCAAACTTCAGATAAGCATCATCGATGTCATCTCTAAGTTTAGCATTGTATCCAGCTTGCTTCATCTGCATCATGTTGCGGATAGCCATCTCATCTCTTCTCATCTGCATGATTTCATCCTCTTCCTCGTGTGGAGTCAGTGTGATCTTCCACTCGTCTATGCCAAAGGCCTCCATCAATGCAGGGAAGACTAACCTGTCATATACGGACTGAGCATATGCAACGGATCGGTTGCTAACTACTATTTGCATACCTTCGTTGTTCAAGCCGCCACCGGATACGTCATTCATAAATACGTTTGAGACGCCGTAGAACGCAGAGATTCTCTGCCTTATGTCGTCCTTAATTGGTATGTATTGAAGCTCTTCAAGGGTATCCATCATCCGAACGTATTCGAGACCACCTCTCCCCGACTCAGTTTCGACACCGATTGTTGGAATGTAATTCGGGTCTCTCTCTAAATGCTCTTGGATATTACGAGCTGTTCTTTCGACAGTCTCCATGTTAGAGGACTTAATCACCATGACACCTCTTGGCATTCTCCTCTTCTGATATGCAGAATAGACATAGTTGTCCATCGCAATCAAGGTATTGACCTGTCTCCACATGGTAGCTACTGGGCTTCTACCATAGAGTTTGGATGGGGACCATTTACTGATATGAATCACTTCGCCATCAGTGTAGACCTGTCCAGCTCCTACACCTGCGAGATTCATGTAGTGAATAGGAGCAACCTTCATTCCCGAATTAGGACAGAGAGCTTCAGGGTCGGACGTTCTGAACGACCTGTCGACTAAGCTCGTATATTGGCTACCTCCTCTAACACCTCTCTTGTCCGATACTATTCGCATGAATATGGGATCGGCTCTAGTTATCTCCTTGATCCTGTAGAATGATGGTTGTCGTGTCTTGGGGTCTACGAAATATTCCTTGGTCACTATCAAATATGCGTCATCGACTATATTCAAGTCCATTTCTATTTCTCTTAGAACATCGAGAAATGTCTGCCCCATACTATTTTTTGAATTGAGAACAGCGTCTGCATATTCTATCTGAGACCTATCTGCCTTCCTGACTTCTCCTCCATCTTCAGGGTCTGTCTCATATTCTTGATTATACTCGTTGTCCGACTGAATACCCTTTACAACAAATTTTGGTTTCCAGCCCCAACCCTTCCTAAATGTCTCAACAGACAGATGATTGAGTATTGATCTTAGCACCATGCACTCATATGCTGCTGCATACAAAGCTGGTATGGTGATGCCTTGCAGGAGTGGAGGTTCCTGAACACCACTCGTAAAAAGAGGCATGGTAGGAGTAGGAGTAGCGTGTCTCTCCATGTCCATTCCAACGGCAGAGAACAATCTCTCCATCCTCTGTTTATCAAGTGCCAATTAACGCCACCTCCTTCTTTATTCGGTCAAACTCATCGATTGGGATGTTCTTTGCCTTGAGGAACCCTACTTGCTTGTCCTTATCAAGTGAGTCATGGCAAAGGACTACTAGAGCATTTGAGTCTCCGTCTAATGCCATCTTTAGAAGAGCTATTGAAGGTGGGACGTTGCTGATGTATTCTACTGAGAGGTCCAATGCCTTCTTCACTGCTGATTCTCCTTCTATCAGTAGACCTGACCTAGCTGCTCTGACTCCTTTAGTAGAAAGCTCATCATTTAGTGCTGAAGCGTACCAAGGAGCGGTAGGAGCCGAGAAAGCGACCTCTATTCTAGGATTATATCTACTATCAAACTTCACAACCGCATTGTTTTCTATCAACCCAGCTACAAATCGCCCAGCATCTTTCAAGATTACATCTCTTCTCTTCACATCATAGAACAATCCTCGACCTATCGACTTGCTAACTTCTCCTACTGCGATTATATCATAGAGGAATCCATGCGATTTTATCAGAGAGGATATTTCAGCAGGACTAGCTGATACACCGTTGAATTTGAGAGTCTGTGCATTCAAAGCCCCTCTCGATAATAGTATCTCAGAGCATTGCTTCAATATGCTGCGTTCCCGTGTAGACAACCTAAGATCGGCGTCGATGACCTCTCTCCAACTATCATACGCCTTCTGCCGCAGGTCATGGGTTTCTGCGTCCTGCCACATCTTCACGAACCTTCGGAATGGTATGCCAAGTCTTTCAGAATACTTGTTCAGGTTATCATAGTCTACATCAGTGAGTGGCAAAGATTTCACTAGATTAGGAGCAACACCGGGGAAGGTAGACAATATCGCTTTCTTTTCTGCGATTAAAAGTGGATATAGGGCGTCCAAAGCCGCTACCTCCTTCTTCAATATTAACAAAGAGGCCATTTCAGAACCAGTCATCCCAAAGTTGTTGACAAACCAGTTTCGGTCTATTGAGAGTTGTATATCTGTAGGGTCACGATTCAAACCAGTTTTGTCAGGAGCTTGTAGCTCAGCCCCTTGTTGGTCCATGGAAGGATCGGAGCTTTCCGGGTTTTTCATACCAGTTATACCGACTCCCTGTCCTTGTTCTGTCTTCGGAGTATCTTTTGCCTGAGCTTTTGCCTTCTCTTGTGCTTTCTTTTCGGCATCCTGAAGCTCCTGTGTAGCAGCATCGACTTCCTCTTCTTTTGAGGATAGCTTGTTCTTTGCAGCTTCTATCACGGGGTCGACCACCTGATCCGCCACTTTTCCAGCTGCATACCCTCCAATGGCAACTGCTGCCGGATTCTTCCTGATGTCGAGTGCATCACGTAGGCTCTCGATACCTGTTATACCATGAATATACCGCTTCTCAAGCATCGGCCCACCCCAATCTATTACGCCACGTCTCTCCGTCGAGTATCACGATGTTCTCCCTATATTCTTTCGTAGCCTGAACTGAAAGTGCGAGTGCGATGACCATATCGTCATGTGCGCCTAAGCTCTCCATCTTACCACTTTCTAACATGGTGAAGTAAGACAATTCGGTCAATAGTGCATTCATGTGTCTTCTTGTAGCTCCTTCGTCTTTGTATGGAATAAGCAGATGCCTCTGCTCGAAGTGAAGCTGTAGTGTGTGAATCAAAGCTTCCTTCTTCATTCTACTCATATTGAATGGTTTTATCGGTAAATCACTTATTTCTTGCAGAACCTGATTGAATGCCATAGCGAAGTTATTCGTCTCAAGCTCGATTATAACAGGGTTAAATCTCGCATTTAATTCGATTATCTTCTCGATCTGCTGATTGAAGTCCATATTTTTCTCGTGATGAACGTGTATCACACGCTTATGCCTATTCTCATCCATGCCGATGACAATCATACAGGTATAGTCAGCTCTTCTGTCGGCACTTATGGCTGGGTCCCACCCAATGTAGTAGTTTAGAGATTCATCCGGGTCAGGATAGTACGACAGGGCTAGGGTATCATCTTTCACCCTTTCAAGCACCTCTTCAGGGAATAGACTAGATTCACTGGCTATTGGCTTACAAAGATACTCACGAGTAAACGCAATGGACGTCATTTCTCCCTTTCTAGCATTCAAAGCGTCAAGATTCCACCTCTCCGGCCAAAGTGGTTCGCCCGTGGCTTCATTGATAGCGGGATACTCTCCTACGGCATAACCATCTAAGCTCTTTAACTCAGAGTAGAGGTCAGTGTATGAGAAAGGTGTCCCTACTATACATAGCTGTGCAGTGTGGTGAAGAACAGGTAGAAGAGCCGTGTAGAACCATGTAGCTATGGCTTTGAGTTGAGTTTGAGCCTCACTGGAGAGTATATCGTCGAGAACCACAATATCAGGGTGAGCCCCACGGACCGCTTTACCTACTGACATAGCTCTGATGGACGATTTGTTAGTCATCTTGAAGAGCTGCTTCGCCCATCCTCTTTTGGGCTTCAAATGGGCCAAAGCTGGAGTGGTCATGATTAGCTCGTCCATCTTAGCCATGTGATCTATGGACTGATGTTGGCTGTGGCTGAAGAAGAGAACCTCTGTATTGGGATTGTAAGCCATCCTCCACAGCAAGTAGCATCTGAAGAAAACCGACTTACCATGGTCTCGACTAGCTATGACACATATCTTGCTGTTGTTCTGTGCCATTTCATACCACTCTTTGTGGAAGTCCGCTAATTGAAAGCCGCATATATCCTCAAAGAAGAACCTGAAATCACGCCGACCCATGTCGAAATCGACTTTGCTTGTGAGCTTCTGAACTGCTTCACTCATTCTTCCACCCCTTTGGCAGAAGGCTTGTGTTGTCTACAGAACCCGATTTCTGCATTGAAGAAGAGGGCAACAAGCTGATGTCATCTCCTTCCCTCGTGTCGAAACCTGCATCTTCCAATGCTTTGCGGGGATCGGGTCCTTTCATGAGTGTGGTATCTACTGAATAAGTTGGAGTCGTGTCATTTGTGACCTCCGGTGGTTGTTCGTCGTTAAGAGCAAAGGGATTTGGATTATCGAATGGATTCGCAAACGGGTCTTTGACTATAGACCAAAAACCCGGATCATTGATGTTAGCACTCTTTTTCTTATCGGCAGCTTCAGCTGGAACAACCACATTGCCACCACTGTCTACTGCTGATTTATCGGGGTTGTTTCTAAGAAGACCCTCTGCCATCTGAGTGCTTTCCAAACCCTTGGTAGTAGGGAGACTCACGCTTATATCCTCACCGGGATTATCGAGAATGTCCTGTTGAGCCGACTGTTCTTCTGTTTCTTGGGCTGTCTTTTCATGCCCCTGAGTCTTGGCCTCTGACATGAGGGTCGCTATCTGTGATGGGGTTGAATTCATCATTTGAGCCATGAATTTCATGTCAGCTGGCCTGAATTGCATGGACATGATATCCATAGCTTGAGGATTGCCCTCGGCAGCTAGTCTGAGGACATTCGAGATAGCTTCTCTCACAGAATCCGGCGAGGACTCGGCTTCGGGGTTTGCCCCTAACATCTGATCTAGCAAGCTATCTACTGTAAGTCCCAAATCAGGCGCAACAAAGCCGGTTCCCTCGGTAGTCTGCCTCTTACTCCTAGGGGCTCCCGTTTCCGTTTTTGCGGGCGGCTCGGCCAAGACATCAGTCTCAATCTCCTCTTTCGGCTCCTCTTTCGGCTCCTCTTTCGGCTCCTCTTTGGTTTCAGGCACTGCAATCACCTGTTCAGCAGACTCAGGGAGTTCCTGTGCTGGCTGCTGGAATCCCATCTCCGCAGCAGCAGCGAGAATCTGTTCTAGGGTCAAGCCACCAATGGTTTCAGGAGCTGCCGGTGCTTGTGCTTGCTCCATCCTAGCTTGTCTAAGGGCTTCTTCAGTTGCAAGTATGTTTTCCATCGCATTTGGATCGTCTATGTAATTCTGAACGGCATACCTGTTGAATTGATTCATGGCATCTCTACGTGCCCTCATTCTATTGGCTAGGCCACGCAGACCAAGGTCACGAGCAAGCCCCTCTCCAAAACGAAACTTCTGTATCGAATCATCGGAAACCGTATTCCAAGCCGAATCAAAGATATCATCGGTAGGCATTTCGGATGGCCTCCGTGGACTGGATGTCTCTGAATTGGTGCATGTTGTATCGATTTGTCATGAATGCCGCTATCTCAGGATTGTACTCCATCATCTTAGCCACATTCGGGTTTGTTCTGTCTACGAATAGATTTCCAAGTTTATTGCTGAGATATTCTGTCGTTGCTCCCATCGCTGCCCCTATCTGAGGCGCACCAAATGTTGCCACGCTCATACCGGGATTCTCCTTTCCGTACCGGAGGGCCTGTCTCCAGCCGGGAACTTTGAATCCTCTACCCCCTTGCCCCGAACCAAGAGGTGCATTCCTTGGGCGAGATGCTTGACTTTGTTGCTGGTCAGTTCCTTCAGTTGCTGGGGAAGCTTCTGCTTGCCCTTGCCCTGTCTGCTGCTGTGTTGAATTGGATTGTTGACCTGTTATGACAGGGTTTTCATCTTTAATTTGTGCTTGCCCCGCTCTTACGGTATCTGATTGAACGTCGCTAACGAGCTGACCGGGTGCATTCTGTGTGAGCTTCAGTTTAGCGGCATCCTGACGACCTTGGCGGTCAGCATCCCTTTGTGCTTGTAGATTCTGATCCTGCGTGTTCACATAGCTTCTCTGTTCCTCTTCGCTCATACCAGTCCTGAGCCTTTGTGATTCAGCCGCATTCGCCTGTGTTGGCAGCTGTCCTCTTCTAACAGCACTTAAGCGGTCCATTACGGAACCTGCTGTATTTCTGAGAAAGCCACCTGACTTGATTCTACGATTAGAACCAGCTGCGGGGTCGGTTCCCTGTGCTTGACTGTCCTCTCGGGCAAAGCTCTCCTTGAGATTGCTAAGTGCAGAAGAAGGGTTTGAACTTCTTGACGAGCTATTGTTAAGATTGCTTACTCTTTGATTGACTGCATTTTCTTCAGCATCAGCTCTGCTCATAGCTCTGTCCATGATAGCTTGCCTATCCGTAGCTCTCTTTTGATTTGCTTGCTCCTGTCGAGCTGCTTCTTTTTCTCTAGTCTCACGTTCTAGGTCTACACGCATGTTCTTGTGAAGAGTGAACTCATCGAACAAAATGTCAGAGACCATCATGAGAATGCCACCTTTACCAGTTGGACCTGTTCATGGTCCACACCCATCGTCTTTGCAATGTTCCTCCAGTCTCCCTTCGTAAACAATATACCGATCACATCAGTAGTCGGCCTTTGAATGTGTGCGCCCATCATTGCAATGTCTGTGGGAGAGTCGATATTGAAGTTGGGGACATCATACTTATCCTCTATAGTGGCCTTTGCAAGCTCTAATTGCACCATTTCGAGATATTTTTCGATGTCCTGAGCATCACTTTTCGAGAATTCCGTATTGCCTTCACGGAAATTCATGAGTATGTCTGCAATTCGCTGTTTGATGCTATCGCCTCCAGTACCCCGCTGGGGTGTATCTGACAATGGTATATCTGTTTTTATACCGGGAGGTAGTCCACCGCCGGGATATGCTGGTAGACCAGCAGGTGGTGGTTTTGGTCGCTGAGGCACTGGTGGAGGTATCTCACTTACCTTTTTCTCAGGAGGGGACAGAATCTCTTTTGGCGGCGGTGGAGGAGGTACAGGAATAGGTGGCAAATCAGACTGTTGCGTGGTGGTTGTCTGACCTACCTCCGGCATTACTCTCGCTGATTCGTTCGGGTCTATCGAAGGAGCTGATGACTGGACATCACCCGTATAATGCTCAGGCATGCCTTGTGGCATGGATGCATGACTCTCGGCCAAAGCTCGCTCGAATCTTGTCTTGATTCCGCCTTTACCGCCTCTTGGATGATCTCTGCTGTGAACCTCTCTCACCCATTGCTTCGCCTCATCCTCTTCCATCCCCAAGTAGTCATTCAAGTAATTTAGAACATCTTGATTGGCTTTGTCTTCATCTGCATCGTAAAAGTAGTTTCTACTGTTGTTGTGCATCTGCCTGTACCAAGCTCTGTCACGGCTTTCAGGGTGTACAATGCTCTTCCTTCCTTCAGGAGAAGCCATGACTCCTGTCTGTTTGCTTTCGGCAATCATCTCCATTTGCTGAGCTTCATCGTCAGATATTGTAGTCTCAGCATCTATGCCACCCTCTAGTAAGTCACGTCCAAAGGTAGACTCGGGTGAATGGTGATGAGAGCCTGTGGTGTGGAAGGCTTCGTCCTTATCGAGATACTCAGCTGCAACCTGCTCTACGACTTGTGCCATCGGAACCCCCGATCTTAGTAGGCTCTCTCCTACGTTTTCAACGTGAGATATGAATTTGAGAGCTTGAGTATCATCATTGAAGGATATCCCTCTTCTATGTGTGGGGTCCATATGTCCTCTTATGTATCTGTCATTACGCTTTTTGGATACCAAGCCCATTTGCTGCAATGCCTCCTCATACGGTCTAGCCCATCCCTCGTGGCCCGATTGTCTACCAGTCTTTGAAGAATATACATGCGTGACAAGGGACTCTTCACCGGGTGGCCCTATGTAGGGGTTTACCTTTCTGCCACCAATGAGTTGCTGACCGACAGCAGCACTAGCTCCTTGCTTCCATGCAGGATTAACTACCACCTGTCCGTTCCTATCTCTGAAAAAGGCGAGAGGCATGTCTTTGAGTGGGAATTGCTGACCACCTTGTCCTTGATATGTCCTAGTCCTGTTAATCTCATTTTGCTGTGTGATACCAGCATTGATGAAATCAGAACCCTGTGTTATAGCCATCTTGACTGCATTTTGATAATTAGGGTCAGTGGGTCCGTTCCTAATCGCATCAAGTGAATCTTCATCTATTTTCTTTCTTCTTATGGCCATGTTCATAGCATCAATTTCAACACCCGTAAGCTCCGACTGGGACAAATCGATCCTGCTGTCTGTATTCATCAGGGACCCTACTCCAAGGCCGGGATTTTGCAGTATATTCGCTATGAGGCCATCTAAATCGAATGTACCCCATCCTTTACGAATAATGTACCTATCTAGGTCAAATGCCCATGCTCTACTCATTTCTTCCCCACAGCCCCAATCTCAAGCATGACAGAAGTGTCTTCAAACAACCATTGGGGCTTGTTGTCTGTGCTTGTACCCCCTTGAGGTGCCGTAGCCACATCTTCAGATGCTTGTGCCCCACGCTTTGCATTTTCTTCATGCTCAGGAGCTTTGACTACTTTGTTCAGCTTTCTAAGCAATGCCTCTATCTTTTTCTTGAGATCAATAAGCTCTACTCTTGAGAGGCTCTTTGCCATCAGAGGGTCATTTGTCCCCAATGGGTCTCCAACCGCATCTCTCATCAGACGGTCTACGGACGCACCTGCTCTCATACTCGTGCCTAGATTTGGTGGTGTTGCCATTCTAGTGCCTGACCCTTTGGTCCCACCGATAAATCCTCCACGAGTCTGACCTTCAGAAACACCCGCAGAAGCTGAACGATGTGCGGTGAACTGTTGTGGCAAAGCACCAGTCTCTCTCCTAAGCTTCTCATTAGCTAGCTTACGAGCATATGCGATAGGGTCTCTGAGTCTGAGAGGTAGCTCTGTCGAGGACCCCAAACCGAATCTACGACTCAAAGCACGGCCAAACTTCTGATTCCTAGAATCTCTGTCTATTGCATGCCGTACAGCAGCAGCACGAGTAGAAGATGTTCTCTTTGGGTCACGACTGGCCGATCCTCTAAGCTTGCCCCCTGCCTTTGCCTTACCCTTCCTTCCACTGCGCTTCTTCTTTCTCTTGTTGCTACGCTTAGATTTCTTCTCTTCTTCCTCAGACTCCTCATCCTCGGAGTATTTCCTGCCTTTGTATTTCCTCTTAGCCTTCTCTATATCTGATTTGCCGAATGCGCCTAATGAGTTGTCTCTGCCGTATGTGACGTAGGGCGTATCGCTCCTAGCTGGTCCTCTGTTGGCACCAGCTGCCAATGAGAGACCTCTTGCCCCTAGATCAACACCTAAGCGACTTTCTAGCAGTTTATTCTCCTCTTCAAACCTAGGAGAACGCAGTACCATCTCATCCATTTTCTCGGGCTTCAACGATATATGCATAAGAGCTGGAGCTAGCTCCCTGAGTGCCTTCTCTCTCCTTTTTTGTGGGTCTCTTTGGTCTCTACTCTCGCTATCCTCTGTGGTATTCCTAGAATTATGAGACAGGCCATCATCATCTTCATTCGGATTTATTTGAAGGTCAAGAACCTCACGAGGGTTAGTTCCGCCTGTAAACTCTTGAGTCCGTGGTCGGTACAAGTTGCCGATATCCCGTGGATTAGCCGATACCATCACACTCACCTACTTGTACATAAAATTCCTAGCTTCTGCGTTGTAAACGTCTTCTTTGAGTGTCTCAAGCCTTTCTTTCTGCCTTATCGCCTTGAATGCGCCTGATACTCTTAGAGGGAGATTGAGATACCAATGTGAAAGAAGAGGGTCTTTTGCATATGACTTAGCTAGGTCAACATACACCTGTTTGAGTTTCCCCAGCTCTTTCATGACCTCTACAAAATCAGCACCGTCCTCCTGCTCTTGGTCTAAGAAGGAATATATCGCAAGCCGGGTAGTCATGTTCTGCATGAGGACTTGGCCAGCAGTCTCAGCAGCTTCTTCTTCAAACCCGTAATACTTCATGGAATCACACCAAGCTTCTACTACGAAGTCTAAACCATCCAAGAGAAGGAATACGTCGTCCCACGTAGTTGGTATGTTTCCATGCAAAACCGTATTGAATTTATCAGAGTGTTCGCCCTTCTTCAATTGAAGGTCATCATGACTAGGGCGGTCCAGTGGATCGTACATTATTCCATCACTCCTGCCTCTGCTAGCATCTGTCTAATTGTGCGCCACTCGTCCGGAGCCTTCTCAGAGAAATACTGTTGCATGATGGTAATCACAGACACACTTTCAATCTTATCGACTTCCTTGAGCTTATCACTCCATTTTGCTAGCTCATTTAGAGTTTCACGTACTTCACGGTGCAGTTTGATGGTTGTATCCATGTCTTTGGATGATACCATGTCTGCATTGCTGACCATCTGCTCCTCCATCCGGTCTAGCTGAAGATCAAGCAAGGTGTTGAGTCTAAACATGTTCTTGCCAGTCAAATCCAATGCGTCATGGGTGGTTTTGATAGCTCTTGGAAGAACCTCTATGTTTGCTTGTCTCTGTATGAGAGGTTTAGTGTGTTTTTCCATGTGGTCACTGATAATTGCCTCAGAAATCGACAATTCTTCAGCAAAATCGGTTATGCTAGCTCTTTGGTCTAATATTGCAGATTCTATCTCCGATCTATCTCCATGAGTGCATATGGGACAATCGGTATTGCTTTCATTTCCAAAACCTCCAGCATGTCTTCTCATATGTGTATGCGTGGTGCCATTTGCCCATCCTTGGTCCTTATCCAAGGTGTTTGGGTCTATCAAACCAGTCCGGTAGTTAAGCTCCAATTCATCCCTATCAGGATGTTGGCAGAACGGACAAGTTTTGCGAGTCCGCCGACCACT
>CEON01054895.1_pt1 | contig 11404 bp, 11 predicted proteins | sample 530291 | NCBI WGS metagenome assembly CEON01 (sample SAMEA2619888, study PRJEB7988) | marine metagenome | biome: marine biome (ENVO:00000447); feature: surface water layer (ENVO:00002042); material: "saline water (ENVO:00002010), including plankton (ENVO:xxxxxxxx)" | depth 5 m
TCTGCTAATTTATTTCTTTTTCATAATGGACTTTCTGGTAGCAGAGACATTGCTGTGACACAAGGTTCTGGTGCAAACGTCACGGTAGCAAACGGAAAAACAGCTATACTTTATTGTGATGGTGCAGGATCTGGTGCAGCAGTCACCAGTATAAGTGACATTTTAACTATGTCTAATCCCACAATTACAGGTGGGAGTATAACAGGTATTACAGATTTAGCAGTTGCTGACGGAGGAACAGGAGCCTCTAGTTTAACAGCAAATGGTGTTTTAATTGGAAATGGCACATCAGCAGTTACAGCAGTTGATTTATCAACAAAAGGAAGTATACTTGCTGGTGATGGTTCAGGAAACCCACAAGCTTTAGCGGTAGGTAGTGATGATCAAGTTTTAACAGCTGACTCTAGTACCGCAACAGGATTAGCTTTTAAAGCAGCCTCAGGTGGAGTAAGCAAAGCTACTTCTCTAGGTATAACATTAGTCTTTGGAATGTATTAGGAGGTAATATATGGCAAACCCAAATATTGCAGCAGTATCGTCGATTGTAGGTGGTAATGCAGGATTTAACTTAACAGCTACAGCTACAGCTACTTTAATAACTGTTGATTCAGATAAACTATTAAAAATCAACAGAATAACAGTTGCAAATGTTGATGGAACTAATTCAGCAACAGTAGATTTGTTTGTAGATGGATTAGGCTCAGGTGCCTCTGGTGTTACTACAACAGGTGCAGACGCTACTGTCTATTTAGCAAAAACTGTTACGGTTCCTGCCGACACTACTTTAGTTTTAGTAGACACTCCCATTTATTTAATGGAAGGAGATGTGCTAAAAGGTGGTGCGAGTGCAGCTAGTGATTTAGATTTATTTGTGTCGTACGAAATAATAGACGATGCTTAATAATTAGGAGATTATAAAATGTCAAGAACATCATCCATGAATGGCGGAATAATTGGTGCTGATAATACTCCATCGCCTTCAAAAAAGATAACTACTTTTACTTCAAACGGTTGTTTTACCAGAACAGCTACTACAGCTACCGTGATCACAGTCGGTGGCGGCGGTGGTGGCGGCATAGGCGGAGGTGGTGCTGGTGGTGTTTTAATTACCGAATGTCATCCATTGCCTACATGCACCGTTCCTGTTACAGTCGGTGGTGGTGGTGCTGGTGCTCCGAATAATGATAATGTAGGTTCAAGTGGTTCAAATTCAGTATTCGGTTCTGCTACACCTTTAACTGCTTTAGGTGGTGGCGGAGGTGGTGGCAGTAATCCAGCTCCTGCTGTTCCTGTCACTGGTGGTTCAGGTGGCGGTGGTGGTGGTTGTAACCCTGCTGGCTCTGGAAGTGGAACTGCTGGACAAGGAACAGATGGTGGAGCAGTTGGCGGTCCAGGTCCGAGTGGTGCTGGTGGCGGTGGCGGTGCTGGTATTCAAGGTGGTTGTGGCGGAGGTGCTGCTGGATATGGTGGACACGGTATAGATTTAACACCATATGGTGTGCCTACTTGTTTAGGTGAAAGTGGATTTTTTGGAGGCGGTGGTGCTGGTGCTGGAGATTGTCATCCAAGTAACCCATACCAAACTCCTGGACAACCAGGACCAAGACACCCAGCCCATTCAGGTGCTCCCGAAGCTGCTACAAAAAATGTTGGTGAGGGTGGTTTAGGTGGCGGTGGTCACGGACAAGTTGGTCATCCACCATCATGTTTAAGTCCAACAGGATTATCTTCAGCTGGAAATGCTAACACAGGTGGTGGCGGCGGTGGTGGAGCATATCCTGGATGTGCTCCTTATCCTTCATCAGTTTCTGGAAATGCTGGTGGATCGGGTATTGTAATCGTAATTGAATGTGTTGTTGGATCGTCTGCAAATAGTGGTGTTTACAGCATACAAGCTCAGTTTAGAGATACAAAAAGGAGTTCTTGGTAATGCCACATTTTGCAAAAATCAATGGTAGCAATATTGTTGAAAAAGTTGAAGTATTTTCACAAGAAGACATAGACGCTAATGGTGGGGATTACTCCTCAGGAGCTGAATCATGGGTTAATTCTTACAAAGGTGGCACATGGAAACAATGTTCATACAACGCAAATCAAAGAAACATTTATCCCTCTATAGGAGATTCGTGGGATTCAACAAATAATAAATTTAAACCAAAAAAACCAGCTTCTTCTTGTACGTTTAATAGCACAAGTTATCAATGGGAGTATCCTGTTGCCAGACCATCAAGTGAATATTTCATGGAAGGAGAAACTAAAATATGTAAAATGCTTCCTTATGACTGGGATGATGACAATCAAAAATGGATTAAAACAAATGGTGCAATAAAAGTTTCAGATGGTACAATAGATACAAGAAACTTTGAATGGAACGGAAGTGCTTGGGTGGTGTCTTCTTAAGATGAGTGGCAATGAGGTATCAAAGACTTTATTATTATTTTAGGTCAGCTTTTTCTTCTTTTTTATGCAACGAAATTATAAAACAAGGATTTATCAATAATCCTCAAATGGCTACAACTGGTCATAGTCAACCTAGAAACAAAAAAGAATTAAATGATATTTTACAAAAAAGAAAATCTAATATTTCTTGGATACGTGATTGGTGGTTAAAAAAAGAACTAGCTCCTTATGTAAGAAGAGCGAATAAAATGGCTGGTTGGAATTTTAATCTTTCTAATTCAGAAGATTGTCAGTTTACAAAATACGATGAAAAAGAACACTATGGTTGGCACACTGATAGTTTTACAACGCCTCACACAGATGGTTCTTGGAAAGGCCTTATTAGGAAAATATCTGTAACAGTTTCGTTATCTGACCCAAATGATTATGAAGGTGGTTTTTTAGAATTTGCTTTACCCAAAAATGAACCTGATAGTTTTGAATACATAAAAGCTCGTGAAGCTCTCCCTAGAGGGTCTATTATAGTGTTTCCGAGCTATACATGGCATAGGGTAACCCCAGTAACTAAAGGCACTAGACTTTCCTTAGTACAGTGGAATTTAGGTCCAGGATATGTCTGAGCATAAAGAAACACATTCTTTGTTTTTTCAAACGCCTATTTGGTCTACAGAAAAACCTGAATGGGTAAAAGAAACAAATAAAGCTTGTCAACCTTACCTTGATGAAGCTCACCAAAAACACTCAGAAAAAATTAAAAAGAATAAGGGCAATGATTTTGGTTTAGTTTATCATTCTACAGATATCAGATATGATCCTAAATTAAAAAATCTTTCAAATTATATTAGGAGTACAGCTTTTAATTTGTTTGATTCTTGGGGATACAATTTAACAGATCAGTCTATTCTTTATGAAAGTATGTGGGTGCAAGAATTTGCTAAAGATGGTGGCGGTCATCATAGAGTACATATACATGAAAACTGCCATATGTCTGGGTTTTATTTTTTAATCAACGAAAACTCTTCTTACCCTTTATTTCATGACCCTAGATCAGGAGCTTGTATGACTGCCCTACCTCAAAAAGATGAGAGAAAAATAACTCCTGCTACTAAAGTTTGTAATTATCAACCGAAAGCAGGAAGCCTGTATATGTTTCCTTCTTATCTACCTCATGAGTATGTAGTTTCAAGAGGAGGTAAATTTAGATTTATACATTTTAATTTAAGAGTAATACCAAATTACATGTTGAATTTAAAAGAGGGAGGCATAGCTTGAGTTTTAAAAAACAACGATATCAAATAATAAGAAAAGCTATTCCTTTAGATGTAGCTAATTTTGTACATGATTATTTTCTTTTAAAAAAGAATGTTCAAAGAACGTTAAAGTCTACAAAATATATCTCTGAATTTAATCAAGATTGGGGCAAAACAGGAGATGATCAATGTCCTACTTCTTATTCTCACTACAGTGATTTAGCTATGGAAACTATTTTAGATATTCTTACTCCTAAATTATCTGAACTAACAAAAATTTGTTTATCACCAACTTATTCATATGCAAGAATTTATGAAAGAGGTGCTTATCTAGAAAAACATAAAGACAGATACTCTTGTGAAGTTTCTTCTACCTTAAATTTAGGAGGAACTGATCCTTGGCCAATTTGGTTAAAAGACACTAAAAATAAAAATATTGAAGTGATTTTAAACCCAACAGACATGTTGATTTACAGTGGTTGTGAATTAGAACATTGGCGGGAAACTTTTAACGGTGACAGATGTGTTCAGGTTTTTTTACACTATAATGACACTTCAAATAAAAAATGGGAAGAAAATAAATACGATGGTAGACCTCATTTAGGATTACCTGTTGATTTTAAAAATGTTAAGATTGATGTAAAATCTAAGTAGGAGGTTGTAAAATGCCATTAATTAAACTCGCATTTAAACCAGGAATCAATAGAGAGGGTACTAGCTATTCTAATGAAGGAGGTTGGTATGATGGTAATCTTATCCGTTTTAGGTCAGGTTATGTAGAACGCATGGGCGGTTGGGCTAAAGCCAACAGTAATACTTTTGAGGGTACTGTTCGTAAGCTACATGATTTTGTTACTCTCTCCTCTGCTAATTTATTATTCATGGGCAGTAATGAAAAAGTTTATTTAGAGGAGTCTGGCTCGTTACATGATATAACACCCATTCGCTCAACTGTGAGTTTACCTAATAACCCAATCACAACTGCTTCTAGTGGTGGCGTGGTAACCGTTACTACAAGCGGAGCTCACGGTGCTTCTGTAGGAGATTATGTAACTTTAGCTAGTCTTACAGCAACAGATGGTATAACCACAGCACAATTAAATAAAGAGCATGAGATTGCTTCTGTTCCAAGCACCACCACTTTCACTGTAGACACAGGTGGTACAGCTAGTTCAGGTAGCACAGCAGGAGGAGGTTCTTCTGGGACTGCTGCTTTTCAAATAAGTGTTGGGTTAAACAGTACAGTTCTCGGTGCTGGTTGGGGAGCAGGAACATGGGGTAGATTTACATGGAATAGCTCAGTAGGTAGTTTAGCAGGACAAACATTACGATTATGGTTTGCTGATGATTTTGGTGAAGATTTAATTTTTAATTTAAACGATGGTGATATTTATTTTTGGGATGCAACTAACGGCACAAGCACTCGTGCAGTTTTATTGAGCTCTCTTACAGGAGCAAGTGATGTTCCTACTGTTGCACGCAAAGTTTTAGTTTCTGATATTGATAGTCATGTACTTTGTTTTGGTGCGAATGCTATTGGCAGTTCTGACCAAGACCCTTTGCTTATAAGATGGTCTTCACAAGAAAGTGCTATTGATTGGACTCCTACAGCTACTAACACAGCAGGAAGTTTACGATTATCACAAGGATCTGAGATTGTAGCTGCTGTGAGAACAACTAGACAAATACTTGTTTTTACTGACCACAGTTTACATTCAGTAAGTTTTATCGGTGCTCCTTATACTTTTGGCACAGCTTTACTTGCTGACAATATAAGAATCGCAGGACCAAATACAGCAATTAGTATAAACGATGTAGTATTTTGGATGGGACAAGAAAACTTTTATGTGTACGATGGACGAATAACTCCTATTCCTTGTAGTGTAAGAGATTATGTATTTAACGACTTAAACCGTAATCAATCATTTAAGTTTCACTCAGGAAGTTTAGCAAGTCAAAGTGAAGTTTGGTGGTTTTATTGCACCGCTGACTCTACAGAAATCGATCGTTATGTAGTTTATAATTATGCTAATCAAACTTGGTATTATGGTAGTTTAGCAAGAACAGCATGGAACGACAGAGCCGCAGGACAAAGAAGTTATCCTCAAGCAACAAGCACAGATAATTACCTGTATAATCATGAGTTTGGTTTAGATGATGGTAGCACCAACCCTAGTAGTGCGATCAATGCTTTTATAGAATCAAGTGATTTTGACATTGGTGATGGTTATCAATTTATGTTTATTCGTAGACTTATACCAGATTTAACTTTTAACGGATCAGACGCGGATAATCCTGCTGCTGTGTTTAGCATGAAAAGCAGAGATTTTAGTGGTGACAGTTATAGCACAGACTCTGACACAGTAACAAGATCTGCTACTAGTCCCGTAGAACAATACACTAATGAAATATTTTTAAGAGAAAGAGGCAGACAAATGTCTTTGAAAGTAGAAAATACAGCAAAAGGTGTTAAATGGCGTTTAGGTGCTCCTCGTTTAGAAGCACAGCCAGACGGTAGAAGATGACAGGATCAGGCACTAAAGTTATTCGTACAGTATTACCTGTTGCTCCAAATGAGTATGAACAAAATTTTGTTAATCAATTAGCTAGGAATTTAGATAGAGTTATCGATGAACAGAGACAACCTCTATTAAGCATACAAAACATGCCCACTGATGGAGTAGCTAATACTTTACAAACAGGAGACTTATATGATTCTGGTGGTTTTGTAAAAATAAAAAGAGTAGGAGATGTGAACTCTGGAAGCAGTTCTATTACTTCTTCTGTAGGAACAGTTACGGTGAGTACGCCATGACAACTTGGTTACCAAGCACTAGTAAAGATATCATCAAGTGTGCTAACTGCGGTAATTTAGTAGATACTCCTGAAGAGATCGCTACTTACCCAAGTGGTAATTGTCCAAAATGTGGAAGCTCTTGGACAGGTAATGAAAGCAAAAGTGTTGAGATAAAAGTCACTGTTCCACAAGCTTTAAGCGGAGATACATAGTTGTATTTATGAAAACAGTTGTGTATAGTGAAATAATCATCAGGACTAAGAATCCTGCCTATATTTAAATCAACAAAGGTTGTGTCATGCAAGGAATAACAGGACTAGGATACGAAGTAATATATGAACCCTTAGTTCCTTCTGGGGGGATCAACAATCACCAAAGAGCAGCCGAGCTACTAAAAGAGTTTGGTCGCAATGGTGATACATACATTGTCCACGCAGCAGAAGGAGAAACAGTGCTTCCTATGGAAGTATTGAACCAGAACCCACGCCTGAAAAAAATGATTTGGAAACAATTAACCGACATGGGCATAGAGCCTGAGCGGTATGTTGTTGGTAATAAACTTAACAGTATTAATCCTGTAACAGGACAACCAGAATTTTTTATTAAAAGTGTATTTAAGAGTTTAAAACGCACAGCGAAACGTGTTGCAAAAGTCGCTAAAAAAGTAGCTCCAATAGCTCTTGCTGTTGCAGCTCCTTTTATGTTACCGATGTTACCTGTCGCGGCTTCAGTAGGTATTGGTAGTTTAGCAGGAAACTTAATTGCAGGACGAAGTTTTAAAGACTCTCTTAAATCTGCTGTTATCGCAGGTGGTATAGCTGGAGTAGGTAATATGGCTTTCCGTGAAGGAAGTTTCTTTGGATCACCAGCAAATCCAACAGGTGGAATTGGTGACATTACGGCACAATCTTTTAAACCGACTTTTGGAGGTATACCAGCCCCAACAGGACAACAGCTCGTTAGTCAAGCAGTGAAAAGTGGAACATTCCCAACAGATCCTTCATTATATGGTGCTGGAGTAGCAGATCCTATAGGAGCTGGTATTCAACAGCAAATACAACAACAATCAGCAGGTAATATATTTAGTGATACATTAAAAGCTTTCACTCCTGGAGAAGAATATGGTGTAGGAGATCTTTATAAAGAATATGTTAGTCCTTCAAGAGCTAGTATTCAACCATCACCAGAAGCAGTTGGCCAAGAAGCAGCAAGGATCGCTCAACAAGATATTTCAGCTGCACAGACTTTAAACCAAACTTTTAAAAACGCAGGATTACCCGAAGCCACAATAGACACAAGTAAAATCTATACGGCAGCGGTAGAAAAAGCAAAAGAAAATCTTGCCCCATCTATGATTACTAAATACGGTCCTGCAACAGGAGCTACCATGCTTGGTTTGAATGTTTTAGACACAGCTATGGGCGGACAAATAATGGGACAACCTGAAATGGATGCCGTAAGTTCAGAACCTGAGGTAACTGGTTTTGATTTATATAAAGAAGATCCTGCTAAATACGGTTTTAGTTCTGCTAATTTTTATGGAACAAACCCATTCTACCAAAATCAAATGTTCCAAATGCCTAGAACAGTTAAACAAGGTGGTGAGATTGTAGGTCCTGGAACTGGAACAAGTGATTCTATTCCTGCCATGCTTAGTGACGGAGAATTTGTAATGACAGCAAAAGCTGTAGAAGGAGCAGGAAACGGTGATAGATCAGAAGGAGCAAAAAGAATGTACGCAATGATGCGAAAATTTGAAGGGAGTCGTGCATAATGGCTGAGTCACAAACCATATACCAACGGGAAGCCCCAGAGATAGAAGCTCTTAAAATTGGTTTAATGGAGCAAGCAAAAGGTCTTACAGGAACTCCTCCAACAGGAGGATTACCTAGTATACAAGTCGCACCTCTTGGTAGCCTAGAACAAAGAGCTATCGACCTAGCAGGAACAGGAATAGGCACTTACCAACCATTTTTGCAAACCGCAGGACAAACTCTTGGCACAGGCGTTAATCAACTCACAGGTTTAGGTACAACAGGAGCTAACTTACTATCAGGAGCTACTCAAGCTTTTGATCCTACAACGGGAGTTACTCCTTTTATGAATCCGTTTCAACAGGCTATCACTGATGAAATAAATAGAGCTTACGATATACAAAGATCAAGACTTGCTCAACAGCAAGCACAAGCTGGAGTATTAGGTGGTAGTAGAGCAGGAATTATGCAATCTGAATTAGATAGAAACAGACTCGACGCTTTAGCAAAAGCACAAGCACAGAATTTTATGCAAGCTCAAAAAGCAGCACTGACTGCTCAAGAAGCTCAGCAACAAAGACAATTAAAAGCAGGATTAGGTATAGGCCAATTAGGTGCATTACAAGGTAAGACATTAGCAGACTTAGGTATAAGACAAGCTGCTCTTGGAGAAGCAACTAGTAAACTAGGTGCTCAAGATCTTGGAATACTACAGACATTAGGTGGTTTAGAACGAGACGCAGCACAAAGACAACTAGACGCTACTCGTCAGAGTCAATTACAAGATGTGTATGAGCCTTACCAAAGATTATCTTTTTATAGCGATATACTAAGAGGAGCTCCTTCTACTCAACAAACTTTGAGTGTAACCACTGCCCCTCAACCCTCGTTACTCAATCAACTTGTAGGAGGAGCCGCAACTGGACTAGGGTTGTATGGAGCAGCAACTAAAACAGGACTTATATAATGAATGAAGTAATGAACCGTCCTATGTTTGCAGGAAGTGTGCAACCAACACCTGATTCTGTAGGCGTAGGCATAACTTCAGGACTTGTTCCAGATCAATCTGCTGAACAATCTTTTGCTCAAGTTTCAGGAAACATGGAAAACATGTTAAATGAAATCGACAGTGCAAAAGACACTGAAGGAATTATAAACGCCATGCGAGGCAATGACGCTTCTATAGAAGAACGCTACAATGAGTTAGCTGGTTATGTCGGTGAAAAAGACGCAAAGCAAACACCAGAAAGTGTTTTGACTCTTGTTCAACCAACTTTTTCTATGGTAGACACATTAAAACAGTCAGCTCCTGCAGGAGGAATTGCTGACGTAAATATAGGTGAGGCTTCGCCTATGTCATCTCCAGGAATGGACGAAGCCGTTAATCGAATGATGCAAGGTGAACAACCTGTTTTTAGACAGGCTGGTTCTCCTCCAACTGGAGAAAACATTTTTACTAACCCAATGGACATATTTTCTTTAAAAAACATACCCGCTCCTAATCTTAGAACTATCGATAGAGATGAGATAAAAAGAGATGCAGATTTTTATTTAGATCAAATGCGTCCATACTTTGAAACTTTTCAAACACAAGCAGATGCAATCACACCAGAAACAAGATTAGAAAAACTAAAACCTTATTTACCAACAGTTAAAACAGCAGATCAATTCATGAAAGAATACTCTACTTTACTTGGTGACAGTGATAAAAAATCACAGCAAGCTCAGGCATATTTAACTTTAGCAAAAGCTGGTGCTGACATAGCTAGCTCTCCAAAAGGATTAGTAGGTGCTGTTGCAGAGTCTGTTGGAAAAGCAACACCAGAACTAATGTCAATGTTACAAACAGAACAAGAGACTAACAAAAGAATAAAATTAGCCGCCATAGAGGCAGAGAGAAATCAAAACAAAAATCTTGAAAACATGATCATGCAAGCTGCAAATACAGCGATCTCAGATAAAAATGCTGCGGTGACTCAATTAGGACAAATACAATTAGATGCTGTTAAAGATGCTATGAGTAAAGCAATAGATATTAACCAAGCAGATATAAAAACCATCAATGATGAAATAACACTTAAATATAACTCTGCTCAAAAATACGCTACAAACGGGACTACTACATATATAAATCCATCTGATGGAAGTTTGTTAGAAGGAAGATTACGTCCTAGTGATAATACGATTGTGTATTTGAATGCAGATTCAGGAAAATATGAACCTCTTCCTCCTGGATATGTTACTTATCAAAAAGGAATGTTAAAAGAATTTGGATTATCAAAAGAAAAAGATTGGAAAACGAAAGACATAAGTATTCCGTACAGCACTGTAGTGACAGGAACAAGAAAAATAGGTGGCAAAGATGTGGAGATGCCAATGACCTTGTTAGAATATCTTCGATCAAAAAACCCAAACTTTAAACCCAATCTAAACGGTTACGAAGTTGTTCCCGCTTTTGTTTATGGAACAGAAATAAGAATGTCTTTAAGTGGAGACCCAGATGATACCGTATTGGCTCCTCCAGGATTTAAATTTGGAAAAGTTGATAATTTAGAAGCGGTAGTAGATGATAATGGTGATGTTAAAATAGTAGATAAAGCAAAAGGCACAGCAAGATACACTAGCATAAAAGGTGAAGACGGGCAGGATATAAGAGTTGGCTTAACTGATGAATTTTTAGAAAATCAAATACCTACTTTTAATAAAGAGACAGGTGCATTGATATCAGGTAATCCGACTGTTTATGCTAAAAATATGATTACTAGTGATTTGTTCAGGCAGTTAAGCACAGGTGAAAAAGCAAAATTTGCAAGAAGAATGGCACATAGTTTAGAATCAATTGATTTTATAAATGAATTTATGAATTTAATACCAGAAGCAACTGGTCCTGAAGCAGTCCTTAAAGGTTTTTCAAACAGCGTTGCGGCTCCTTTTGTAGATAAAGATTCACTTCTTAGGTTTCCTGAAACTGAAATAGGTGAAGACTATATGAAAAGATTTAAAAAACATTTACAAAGAGTAGAAGGTTTATCTGACAGGTTTGCATTTAAAGAACAAGAACAAATTTCTAGAGATTTAGCTGAAGAGCCATTAAAGTTTTTTAGAGATCCTGTATTAGCTATGGAAAAAATGAAAAACTTTAAACGAATATTATTAAATAGAGTATATCAAATCAATGCTTATATGAATAACGACCAACAATA
>CEON01115380.1_pt1 | contig 11396 bp, 25 predicted proteins | sample 530291 | NCBI WGS metagenome assembly CEON01 (sample SAMEA2619888, study PRJEB7988) | marine metagenome | biome: marine biome (ENVO:00000447); feature: surface water layer (ENVO:00002042); material: "saline water (ENVO:00002010), including plankton (ENVO:xxxxxxxx)" | depth 5 m
TTTCGCTTATACCTATGTAGGTAAATTACAGATCTAGTTGTTTGTAATACTTTGGAGAACCATCTAATTCAGTTTCTCCCTTATATTCTTGATATTCTTTTTGTTTCCATTTATCTTTTAGCTCTAGGAATGGAACCCACTTAACTTTGTTGTTGTATGTAGGATTCTTTATGTAAGCTATACCAACATGTATTTTTTTCTTACTATATTCGTTAATTGACACAGATCTCTTGTACATATTTTCTAATTTTCTATAGTCAAGGCTTTTAATTTTGTTTGTGCCTTTGACTTCAGTAAAGTATATATCTCCATCTTCTGCCCATACAATATAATCCGGCAGATCATACATAAGACCTATGATCCAATAGTCTTCTACAAAATCTTCTTTAGGATCTGGACCAATCTTTTTATATTTGACACCTCTAGCCTCTAATCTTGCCTTAAATTTTTCATCGGCAGCATCTACTTTATTTTTAAAGTTTCTCTCTTCAAAGCTGTTGTCAGATGTGTTCATCTCTCTCCTTGTGTAGTGGAAGGGGGTATCTTACCCCCTAGCAACCTCTTAAATTTACAACTAGTTGATCATAAATTGTGGTTGTCGCCCACCATTTTGCAAGGCTGTAGATATTTACTGTAAGCTAGCTTGCTAACGATCAAGCTCTTTACTTGATCTCTAAATATACCTTGCAAACTTAAGAGCTAGATTCTTTTGCATCCCCATACATTTAGTAATCATTATTTAAATAAATTAACTAATACTAACCTAGCTCTAGTGGAGGTGGAGGGAATCGAACCCTCGTTTGCTTTTGGGAATTGGAAAAAAACCAAAAGCACTACTCCATGCACCCCCTATAATCCCAACTGATCTTTGATCCATTCGATCAAAGCCTGGGGACTATTTGATCCAAGTTCTTTAATTTTTGCTGCCTCCCAATCATAGAAATAATCAGCATCAACACCGAACTTGTATCTTCCTAGCTTGAACCTAACAATAGTTTCATCATCCGGTTCAGCTATGTCTTCTTCTTCGAAAACTTTTGACTCCATATCATCTAAAATTTTTTGTAAATCATCTAAGTCATAACCTGTACCGGATAAGTCTTCTGTTTCAACAGCAACTCTTTCCAAGAGATCTACTAACTCATCATTCTTCCAACCACCTAACTCTACTAACCTATTAGATGCTACAAGATATGCCTCTGCCTCTTGATCTGATTCAAAGCTAATTCCTGCTATAACAGGCACTAGCCAATTACCCTCAGAATCTAACTTAATATTTGCAGGAGGTTTTGTTATGTCTTCTGCCTCTAATATTTTTAAAGTTTCTAAACGACCATGACCTGCTACTAATTTACCGGTAGTTTCGTTTCTTACAGGTGGTTCAGTAAAGCCAAATCTCTTCATACTTTCGTATATTTGACCAATGTCATGATCTTTAGGATTTACTTCAGCAGTTTCTATTTCGTGTAGATTTACAAATTCTAACTTCATTAGAAAGGTGCTTCGCCCTCAGTATAATCAGTCCTTGCTACAGGATCTGGAGTAGCTGTTTGAGTTGGCGCACCATCTTTTTGTATAAATACAGGTCCAAACACAACTGATACTGCCATCTCTTCAACAAAGATAGTATGGTTCTTTACCTTACTTCCATCTTGTTTTTCGTATGTTGATTGCTCAAGTGATCCTTTTATAATTACAGGTAGGCTTTTTACACCACCACCAAAGCAATCTGCGATATTATCTGCAATATTTACTGATACCTTATCGCTATTAAATGCTAGTACATCGTACCAAGCATCATCTTTGTCGTTTCCTTGATAAACCTTTAGCGCACCTTTTAAGTAAAAAGCGCCACTATTGGCTTGTTTCATTTCAACATTACAAAGTGTTCCACTAAATGTGACATTTCTTAACATTATTTCTCCTCTTCATAACTTAATGCCTTAGACATTCTACTTCCTGCAAGTCCGAATCTTTCAACATATTCTTCCTTGCCACCTTTATCCCACTCTTTTGAGTAATCAAAATCTTCAAACACCTCAGATTTACCTGCTAAAAATCTTTTTCTGCCTGCCTCAAACATGGCATGTGTAAAAGATTCATAGTTCATCATCTTCAAATATTCTTGAAGTGATATACCAGGTTCCTCTAATTTAGGCATCTCTTCATCAATATAACTATGTCGCATAATCTCCATAGCACTTGAATAGATTTTGCTTGGTGTAGGTGGAAATTCAGCCCCACTTTTAAACGATTGTTCAATAGCTTTTTCTACATATATAGTTTGTATATTCTGTAGATCTTCAAAAGCAGCTTTAACAGTATCGTTCTCCCAATTCATGTTAGGCCATTTTAGCCTCATGATTCTTACAATATTTACCCATTCATCAGAAGTCATTTATCCCTCCAACCTTTTCTGTTCCTCTGCCCAACTTTCCAATTCAGTATTTTGTAAAGTCTTCGTTATATTCTTTTTCGCTTGTTTACGATCTTGATCAGTAGTAGCAACATCTATTTCCGGCCATCTCCTAGTCAATGCTTGTGGAGTAGGTCGCTCTCCGTATCTGATAAAATAGTTCAATGCTCTTCTTGCAATTTCATTTGGATCATCTACTTTATTCTCATCAATTAAAATCTTCAAAGCCCTGTTTACTTGACCTCTTACATCTGTATTGATTTCGTTATTTGCTACTGCTTGCATATAAGACTTATCTAGCCACACTTCTACTATTGTTTGGAACATAGTAGCTCTTGTATCTTTATCAACTGTAAATTTTTCTTCTAGTGCTTTTTCTACAGCCTCAGCCTCTTTTTTGCTCTCGCGTTCTCTTCTTTTGCGATCACGATCTTTTTCTCTTTGATCTAACAAAGCGCCATGATAGTCTAACCAATCATGTATTTGTAATTTCTTGCCATCATCATCTAACCACCCTGTATCTACTAAAGCGCTAACAAATTCTTTGTTGTCGCCATCATACTTAGCAGCTTTTGATAAATTGTTCCTATAACGAGTTAGATCTCCATCATCTGCATAATTTAAACCAAAGTACCACACATAGTGTAAGTGACCTAAGGCTTGAGCAGGATGTATATCTAATGTCGTAGCTAGAAGATCTACTTTAGGATGATTAGCAAGTCTTTCATCACTCTTTATCCATGTTGACATTCTGTACTCTCTCCTTTTCCCAATTTTCTAAAAGACCTTCAACTAGTCTTTCAAGATCTGTAAGTCTTGCCATGAGGATTCCATCTCCGGTTCCACTTGGCATACATATCATAGCAAAAGGTTTGTCATTTGTCGCCCCCTCTGTACGATTTAATTTTTTTCTAGTTTCATCTTCGACTCTGAAGAATTGACTAGATATTGTGTTTACCTGCTTACCACTCTTTACTTCAAACTGTACAGCAGAGTTCCACAATTCTTCATCAAGATTACTAGCACCGAACTCACGATCTGGAACGCGCAGAAGTTTTCTAGCTCTCTCTTGCAACTTAAATCCAGATTGTCTTGCCTCGCTTTTATCATTCATAAGATAAAAAATTCGCCTTTCGGTTTAGGTTTGTCTTGTATCAAGTCTATCAAATTTTTAGTTTCAAGTATCATTGTCTTATTAAATTTTTCAGACATGATCCATTCGTCATCTTGATCTACTAAGTCTTCATCATCTACCCAAGCAACTGTGCAATCAGCTGCAAAAGCCCAATCCTTGTCATCCATTTGGATCTTATGTCTATCGTGAAAAATTATGATTGGTGTAAGTGCCATATGTCCATATCCAATTCTTTGTTTATAAAATCGATTTGTTCTTCGCTAAAGTGTACTGTATTAGCATTTAAAAAATTAACTAAAGATTCAATATTTGGAAATTCATGAGTAGATAAATGTTCAGTATCAACAGAATATCCTGTTTTCTTATAAATAGTTTCTTTTAGCTCTATCTCTCTACCACCTGTTGCTTGATGTGGATCTGCAAGAAAAAATAAATGCTTTTCATTATCAACCCAAATATCTAATGTATGAAATTTAATCTTCATACTCTTCCCAATTCATAAAGAATCCTGTGACTACATTTTCTACATCAGATATTCTAAACATAACTAAACCATCAGATGTGCCATCCGGTTTTATGACTGCCACAAAAGGTTTTTTGTTTGCGCCATAGTCTGCAAGATTCTTATCAGACTGTTCTTCCATTTTTAAATATTTATTCCAAATGCTATCTATTTGTTTACCTGCTTTAACTTCAAAACGCAATTCGCCCCTCCAATTCTCTTCATTACCCATATTAGAACGAAATCTTGCATTAGGCACTCTTAACTGTTTTCTTGCCTCGTTTTGCTTGCGCATACCTTTATTGCGAGATCTACGACCTCTCTTTTGTGCCTCAGTCCAATTAGAAGTATCTTTTTTATTTTTCTGACCTATACCAGATCCTTTACCTTCTTCTTCTGCCTTACGCCTCTTCCAATCAGAATAAGTTTCATCAGGTCTTATATCAAACTCTCGATTATTCTTCTTCGATACTTGCCCTGCCATTATCTTCCTCCTTATAAACAGCACTTAAATTTTCTAAAGCACTTCTAAAATCTTCAAACATTTTTGTTCCAGGTTGTGTAGGTTCTCCCATTTCGTTCCATACTAAATACATTTGTTCAGCTCTTCTTGGTCTTTGAACAAAGTCAATTACCTCTATTATGCTTTCAAAGTAATTTACTTCATGTAAAACTCTTAAGAATGTCATGAAAACAGGCCAATCTTTCATCACACTCTCAACTCTTTCGATCAGCATACGATTCATCCAATCAAGTTGTTTTTTCTCATAGATCCATTCAGCTTGTTTTAATAACTCTACTGTGATAATTCCTCTTAGACTTTCCGGTAAATGTTGTCCAAAATCTGCAAAATTACATGGACAATCAACTGCACAATCTACAAATGGGCTAGCTTTACAAAACTCACAAATTTCAGACTCTTGTCTTTCAAAATTATTCTTCACTCAATACCTCTTCCAATAATGTGACATCTACACTCGCAAAGATCATCTGTATCAATATTGCTGTCAAAATCACAAAATGCACAATAATATGACATTAATCTGACAAATTAAGTAGGTCATCAATATGTCTTATGTCATCAAGTGTTTCATCGAAATACCCCATAACATCTAACAATCTCAAAAACTCTATATCTGATCCATCTCCTTGAATTATGTAATGTAGTAATTGTTGTTCGTATTCTCCTCTAGTAAGTTCTCCATTTGCAAACATTACTGCATTTTCGTATATTTCGTAGTCTGATACTACAAAGCTAACATCCAGATCATTAGGGTTTTTAAACTTTTGCTTACAAAAAGCTCTGTACCAATCATTCTCTAAATATTCTTGTGCATCCTTAATAAAATCCATAAAATTCTCCCTCTTTGGTAAATTAAATCTTTTACCTAGTATTTTTTTTAAAATATCTTCATCCTCACGCAGCATTTCTTCGTGTTCATCAATTTCTTCGTATTCAAATTCAAACATGCTAACCTTTCGGACAATTCTTACATATTGAGTTTTGAGGATCTGTATTGATTCCACAAAACATACATTTACTTAAACCTGGCCTATTTTGTATAGTACCTTGTTCGATCATCTTTTCCCACCAAGAGTCTGATCCTGCTCTTGGTCTTTTGTATGACATAGTACCATACTACTACTTTTTGACTTAGGCTGAGGCAATTCAGAATCTAAGTCATCTAATAATACTGCATCAAACCACATTAGTCATCTCCTGCGAAGTTTGGATTACCTCTATAGTCTTTTGGATCATCTTCAAACCATTCTTTAGGAAAACCCTCTTTTCTTTTTTGTCTTTCCCACTTACGAAGTTCTAACCAAAACTTGATTCTGTCTAAGATTCGTTCTGCCATCTTTCCCTCCATTCGTTTTCATCTTCCCAACACCACTTGCTTGAGTTCCAATCTCGCCATTGAGTCCTCCCATAAATGTCCTCAGCGAGAATAGATGCAAACAGTATATTGTAATATGGTGTAAATTGCACTCTCTCTTGTGTAAATCCTGTAGAAGACCTTGACACTTTTTCTTCTAAGTAAGGTCTATCATTATACATTATTACCCAATGATCCCACATAGGTAGATCATATTGTTCTGCAACCCAATTCCATGTCCAAGACACGAATTGCATTACACCGGAATCTCCATTGTCTGATCTATAGGCAGTATCTTTACCTCTTGATTCACACCAACCTATACGAACTGCTGTGTCAATGTTTTCTTTATCAAAGTGTTCAACATAAAACTTTGCATATGGTTGCATAGATTTTGGCACATGATCATCACAACTCACATATTGCGTAATAGCTTTGTTCTCATCAAAGCCCATTGGCAATACACTCGCTAAAAATATCATGCACTCAGCTATCATTGTCTTCTGCTACCCTCTTCTAGTTTAACAGCCCACTTAGGTGCATTCGATAACCCTGTGTCTATAACTTGTAGCTTTGGATCTTTATCCCACTCTTTGTCAGTAAAAGTATCTCTAGCTAATTGTTTGTCCATACCTTTTTTGTTAGCTATGGCATCAAGACCTCTGAGCTTTGGTACAAAGTTATTACCAACTAATGCAATAATATTGTCTAACGCATCATCTGATAATTCTTTATTAGTAGCCCATTGGAATAATTTACGGACATCTTGGCTAGTAGTCTTATAGCCTTTACTAAAGTTGTAAACTCTGCCACCTAATTTAAGAGCGCCTTTTTCTTCAACATCATTTGCAATCTTTAGATCTACAAACTTGTTTATCTTTGTAGTGCTGTCTTTAGCCTCAAGTGATATGCCACGAGCAACAATTAATTCTGTTGGCTCTTGTATGGATTGTAGCTCTGTGTTCTCCAGATCTTCCTCTCCACTTTTAGCTATATCCCAAACTAAATCTCTCATACTGCATCCTTTTCGATTTCTACAACTTTTGCAGTTGCATTTAGTTGTGATGGTAATGTATTCAACATTGATGTGACAGCATGATCTAATTGATCTTGATTGCTCACTAAAAATGTTCTCCTACCAACAAATTCAACTGTGTATCTATTCATTCTTCCTCCTCTAATATTTCCATTTTTCTTTTTTGAGCCATTCTTATGACTCTATCCAACTGATGTTCATGTTGTAATTCATTTACCATCTGCTGAATATTTCCAATAATTGTCATCATTAGAATGGTGCCTCTTCATCAACAGGCGCAGGAGTTGTATATTCATCAATATCTCTCTCCCTAACTCTGATAGCCATTTGAAAATCAAAAGCATCAATACCTTTTTCTTTCAACTTACGATCTATCTTATCCATAACGATTTTACGATTAACACTCTCTTTATTTGGTGCCTCGTGATCTTCTGCCATAAGATTAACTATATATTCTCCTGTAATAGAGAAGTTAGCTTTGATCTCTCTCATTTGGTTCCTCCAATTTCTGTATCTTATTGTTGGCAATATGCCATATGCATACTATAGTGGTATCAAGAAATTTATTCAAGGATAAAAGGAGAGAATAATGAATAAACCAAATCCGTGGCCTGAGTCGGATAAACCATTAGGTGTGCAAGATATTGCAGATCTACTCGGCTACTCAAGACAGACTGTTAGCTCTTGGCAGCAAAGAAAACAGTTTCCAACACCTGATGCTGAAATCTCTGGAGGACAAATCAGAGTATGGAAGAAGTCTTCGGTTATTTCCTGGGCAAACGCTACAGGTCATAACCCAAATGGTGCTGTACTATAAAATGTCATACAGCTTACCTAAGATAGATAAGGATCTGGAAACAAATCTAAATCAAGTATTCGGTAAGTATGGATGGCGACAAATTCCATATTATAAAGAGGGAGAAAAAAGAATGACAGAAGAAGTCAATAACGAAATAGTTGTAGATGCAGACATAGTGGAGGAACAACATAAAGCCGATGCTATAGAAGTTTCACAACCTAATCAATTAAATACCAATATATTTGGTACAACAAATCCTGCCGACTTTGTATCAAAGTCACAGGAATACGCAAAAGCATTAGTAGATGTAGTAGAGAATCAAAACTTATTTGCTTTGATTCAAGGTAAGAAGTATGTCACATTTGAAGGTTGGCAGTTCTTAGGATCAATGCTACCTACTGCTATTACACCACAAACTGAATGGACTACAGAACTGAGAGATGAAACAACAGGGGAAACTCTTGGATATAAAACTCGTGTAGTAGCTAAAGATGTAAATGGTAATGAACGAGGTGCAGCCGAATCAGTATGTATGTTTGCTGAGAGAAATTGGGCAGGCAAAGATGCTAATGCATTGATGTCAATGGCACAGACTCGTGCAAGTTCTAAAGCGTTGAGAATGGCATTATCTTCAATAGTTAAGTTGGCAGGTTATGAACCAACACCTAAAGAAGAGATGGATGGTGTCACAGCAGAGAATAACTTTAACTCTAACAAGACACAGTTCAAGAACACTATTCCTAACCCACCTGCACAAAACAATGGTGGTCCAAGAATGGCAACTGAAAAACAAGTAAACTTTGTAAGATCACTTATTAATAGAAATAAAGATCACGCAATATGGCAAAACAAAGAGCGCTTGAACAACATTAACAATGGTAATATTACTTTTGATGAGGCTAAAGAATTAATAGATGAACTTAAGTAAATGACATATATTCCAGAATTAAAATTAGGCACCGAAGATACTTTAGAAAGACCTAGAGATCTTCGTGTGCTTAGTTTGGGTGCAGGGGTTCAATCATCCACAGTATTATTTAAAATGATACACGGAGAAATTGAACCACCTGATGTCATAATATTTTCAGATACAGGTAATGAACCTCAACAAGTATATGAGTGGTTAGATTTTTTAAAAACTGAGATAGCCAAAACTAAAATACCATTTCACATTGTAAGAAATACAGACAACACAGGAAATATCGTTGATGATTATAAAGCAGAATCCGGCAGACATGCCCTCATTCCTTTACATATAAGAAGAAATGATGACACATTAGGTTTAGCAAGGAGAACTTGTACTTCAGAATATAAGATCAAACCACTTCAAACATGGCTTAGGGAGTATTTTGATGTTGTATATCTAAGATCAAAGCACATAGAAATGGTTATGGGCATCAGCTTTGATGAATTGCAAAGAGTTAAACAAGCACCAATGAAATGGCAAGTTAATTGTTATCCATTGGTAGAAAATGAAATAACAAGGCAACAATGTAAAGATTGGATGCAGGATAAAGGTTATCCACCTCCACCTAGATCAGCTTGTATAATTTGTCCATTTCATGATGCAGAAGAGTGGCTACACATCAAAAATACAAGTCCAAAAGAGTTTGAAGAGGCTATTGAGTTTGATGAATGGCTTAGATCTCCAAAATCAACAGGCGTTGGTATAGACAAGTTTAGGCAAATAAATAAAGAGTCAAATGCATATTTATATAGAGAACGAGTACCTCTTAAATCTGTAGATCTGGAGGCAGCGGTAAAAGAAAAACATGATCATGCATGGACTTTATTCGATGATGACTGTGAGGGTATGTGTGGAGTGTAGATCAGTTTAAAGATGAATTTAAACTTTCGATTTTAGAAGATAATCCCAAACCATCAATAAGAGTTATTTCTTTAGGTGCAGGTGTGCAAAGCTCTACAATGATGTTCCTGGCCTATGATGGTGTAATTAAAGATGTTGATGCAGCAATTTTTGCAGACACAGGTAATGAACCTAAAGCTGTGTATGAATATTTAAAACTCTTAAAGAAAAAAGTCGGTAGCAAGATACCTATCTATGTTGTCAGCAAGGGAAACATATATGATGATGCTATTGCAGATAAAGTTCCTGGAACAACAAAAGGATTTCCTACAATGCCTCTTTTTATAAAAAATAGTAAAGGAGGAAGATCTATGGGAATGCGACAATGTACAAATGACTACAAGATCCAACCACTTTATAAAAAGATTCGAGAGTTAGTTGGTGTTAAAAGTATGAAAAATAAATCAGCAGAAATACTCATGGGCATATCTTATGATGAGCAACAAAGAGCCAAAACGCCAAGATTACAATGGCCTGTGCATGTATATCCATACTTAAATGCAGAAATAACAAGACAAGATTGTTTAGAGTATTACGACTCTAAGGATCTGGGTACACCACCGAGATCTGCATGTATCATATGTCCTTACAAGACAGACAAAGAATGGTACGAAACAAAAAAGAATCAAGATGAGTGGCAGATGGCTGTTGATTTTGATGAAAAAGTAAGAAATATAAATGATAAAGAAAACTATATACATCCTTCTTTAAGACCACTTAAGGATTTTCCTTATGATGATTTTAAATTTGAAGAGTATGTACCATCTTTATCAATGGACGAATGTGAGGGAATGTGTGGTTTATAAAACAACTTAAAAGAAGTTCTTATCATCACTTTAAGGATTACACAACAAAGTATAAATTTTTAGTGATACATAAAGAACATGACTTAAATAACAGGTATAAAGTAATGGTTGATCAATTTATTGGTTTTGTAAGATCTATTTTTGGTCAATTTTTATGTAGTGAATGCTTTTGCTATTACTCTAGGAAAAATTTGATTGTGACATATGATCCGTACATAAAATTAGGAATGAAATCAGAGGGATCTCCTTACTACTGTTCGGAAGAATGTGTCATGTATAGGACAGAACTAAATGAACAATACTTAGTTATGTTAAGGAGAAACAATGAAAATTCTTAACTTGTATGCAGGTATTGGTGGTAATAGGCAACTATGGGGAGATGAGCATGAGATTACTGCTGTAGAGTATGATCCGAATATAGCAAAGATGTATGAAGACTTATATCCAAATGACAATGTAATTGTTGCAGATGCAAATGAATTTTTATTGAAAAATTATAAAAACTATGACTTTATTTGGAGTAGCCCACCTTGTCCGACACATAGTCGTATGGTTTATCTTTTAAAAGAGAAGGAAACCTATGAATTACAATATCCGGACATGAAGTTGTATCAAGAAATTATACTTCTTAGGTCGCTTTATAAAGGTGGTTGGGTTGTAGAGAATGTAAAAAGCTACTATGAGCCTCTGATCGAACCACAAGAGTCTGGAAGTCACTTCTTTTGGTCAAATTTTGATATACCTGTAATGGACACACGCAAAAAAGTTAGAAATGACAAAGGCTATACATTAGCAAAGAAGATGGAAGAGAAAAATATGTTTATAAAAGATTTTTATGACTATAAAGGCGACAAAAGGACTCTTTTAAACAATGCCATTGAGGGAGAGTTAGGTTTAGCCATTCTGGACGCTTACAAACAACTAGATCTGTAATTTACCTACATAGGTATAAGCGAAA
>CEON01047131.1_pt1 | contig 11368 bp, 17 predicted proteins | sample 530291 | NCBI WGS metagenome assembly CEON01 (sample SAMEA2619888, study PRJEB7988) | marine metagenome | biome: marine biome (ENVO:00000447); feature: surface water layer (ENVO:00002042); material: "saline water (ENVO:00002010), including plankton (ENVO:xxxxxxxx)" | depth 5 m
CCTCTTTCTTCATACCTTTGTTTAGCATGTTTAGTAACCATTACCTTAATGTCTGCCTTTGTTAAATCCAATAACTTTTCAATGTAGACGCAAGAATCCATCAATTCCTGTTGGAGATGGTTCAACCATTCATGGATGGATAGAATCTCTTCCTCCATAGTCACCCCGTACTTCTTCTTACCTACATCAGCCCGTTGCTGAATCTTCTTGCATACTTCATCTTCTATTGCGCTCATATTTATCACTCATTATTTGTTTTGAAATCGTAACATGCTTTACAGTAAATTACATTCATTTCAAATGTTTTACCATTAGAAGCATCTCTTACTTCTCTTCTTACCCAAAAATCATCAGAAGAAACTACACATTCGCAATCTTCACATCTATGATATGTCACAGTCATATTATCACCTATTGTTGAGTTGAAAAGTCCTGATTGCATCGGCTCTTCTTGCAATGTATTGGAAACAATCATCACACAATTTGACTATTCCCCTGTCCGGGGTCGGTATTCCGTGGAAATTAAGTAAGCCTACATTACCACACATTGCACATTTCATCGGTGTGTTAGTGTGCTTGTTGATAATTTTTTTATCTTTCATTATGTCCAATTTTCTCCAATCCTTTTTCATATTATCACCAAAACCTCTTGGGCACTCTTCGTGCCGTTAGTCCATCAAGATTCCAATTCAGTGTTTCATACACCGACTTCAGTTTCTTGTGTACCCATTTGTTTACTACAGTGCCCCAATCAATACTGTAACCTTCTAACTCGCTTTCGTTATCGTAGGCTATGACATTACAGTACGGTTGCCCTTCGGGTACATCATCAATGAATACCCACTTCACGCTATCACGCTTACCAAAGTCTGTACCATTGTATTGATTAGAATATCTTGCCGCCTTAGCAGCATTAGGAACTACCTTGTCATACTCATCTAAGTCCTTCGATAGAGAACCGTAAGACGACACATCAGATATTGACATACCACCCTTGTAAGCATGTTTGATGTCAGGTCTAATCTCTTCGTAAACCTCATCCTCATCCTTACCATTAGAAATCAAAGTGAATACTTTGCCGAGTATTTCTTTTGTAATCGGTGGCGCACTTGACGCTTTGATTGAGAAGCCTGTAACCTTCATGTCACCTGCATCTTCAGGTGGGTATGACTTGATACCAAAGTTACGGTTCTTCACATCAGCAGTAAACCAATACGGGAAGAATGCTTCTAACTCCACATCAAGATATTTCAGGTTCATTTCATTCTGAGCAATCTCTGTTAGTTTGCCAGCCACTTCTTCAGCCTCATCAAATGGAACCTGTATGTAACACGAGTCAGTGTGACCTGCAAGACCACGGTAACCCATCTCTTCACTCTTGTCTACCAGCATAGAGATAGACTTACGACCAAGATAAGTAATGGACTGAGCAATCTCATAACTACTCCACTGTCCTCTGACCTTCTTACTACCCACCATTCCATAGATAGCATTCACACTGACCTTAACGGCCATCTGTAACATGTTGTAACCCAACTTCTCATCTTCATCGGTAGCCTCTTTCATCAGCCCCTTGTAGTGCTTACGCAACTTCAACAACTCTTTGACTACAGATGGAAGAATACCTTCTATGTCTTGTCGCCAATGGAATGTGCCACCGCTACCTTTGATGAAGTTACCATCTTCGTCTACCTTTGGTGGTATGTTGAGTGTGAGTACATTTGGCCCCGGCTTATCAGTCAGCGTAGTGTGACATAGATTAGCGGAGATAATGATATTTGGATATAGGGATGCGAAATCTACCAACGCAACATTCTCATGCCTACCCGCTACAGGAGGCATGACCCATGCGGCTTGTAATTCAGGTCGCTCTTCTATCCATGATGTAGGTGCCTTCAATTCAGTGTGCCTACCAATCAACCCTCTGAAGTATCGTGATACATTGTGTGTACTACCAAACTGTACACCACACACTTGCTGCATTGCAAGGTGGTATGCTGTACAATTCAACTTGTCATCAATGTCACGCAGTAATGTAGTATCAACTAAACAGTAATCCACGAAGTCATCATAGTAATCAGACCAACCGTTGAATACAGTCATGCCTTCTATCTCATCAGTAAGTTTGTGTCCTAAGTCTAATGCTTCAGCAAACCATGCAAGTTTCCTTTGTTGTGCTTTTCCTTTACCGGACTTCTGCCACACACCCTCAAAGCCACTACCTTCAGTCCATTGTGCCGCAGTATCGAATACCAGCCTACCCTTGATGGGTTGGGCCGTAGTCTTGTAACCCTCACCGTTCTTCTTGGGAGGAAGGAATGTACCAATAGGTGACATGTCATCTCTGAGTGGGCCAAGCCTATCATACAGTTTAGGCAGGTCAGCCCATGCCCCTGCGTGAGCAATCAGCATGTCAGGGTCACGCTCTCTTAGGTAATCTAAGAATCCCTCAAGCATCATAAGTTCATCAGGGAATGTGCGTAGTTCATATCCATCATAGCGGTCTATCCATTCTGTCTTTGTAACATTGTCACGGATAGACTCTTGACTCCAAGCGAACACTACAGGACTGTCAGCATCAGAGTCAGCCACGGCTATCACAGTGATAAGACCGTCACCATCTGTCTGCCACTCCATATCGTAGTACCACTTACGAGGCTTGAACTCCGGTAACTTATCGGGATAGTTTGTGAGTAGGATTTGGTCAAGGTAGTTTAGGTCAGCCTCACATGTCCACTTACCAACCATGTCTTTGATTTCCCACAGTTGGTTAGGATGATTGACTTCTACCTTCCATACCTTACCACCATTCAGTGCATAAGATATTTCATCCTTATTTATTCTGACATTCATTCTTTCAAGGCGATTGAGTACATAGGTAGGCGCACCTTGTTTTAACCAACAGAAAGGATATACGAAGTCATCATCCTCATGCGTGATGTAACGCTCATGCAATACCCCATCAGACCCACGAGTACGCTCATAAATTATAGGCGGCTCATAAGGGTCATTAGAGATATAATCAATAATCATTCTAATCACTCCACATCTGATTGCTCTGCCTTTGGTAGTCCGTAGTACCCTTCTTCTTTCACAGGTAAGTCCATGTATATTGCGAAACAGGTTTCACTACAGAATCCTAATTCTCCTATTGGAGTCATCATTAGATAGTTCGCTTTCTCATCACAGTTTCTACAACTATGGTTACTTTCCATCTTGTGATATAAGTCCATCAAGCATCACTCTCGTTTATTATTAGGAGTAAAGTATTATCTTGCTCAAAGATAACCGGCTCTCCATCTCCCATGTGTAGCCTTGCTTCTCCTTCATCGAGATACTGTAGACACTTAGGCAACCAATCACCAAAGTATGTTTCAACTGTAGCGTTAGGGCCGTCAGCATCAGTAACAGGTAGTGTAGTGAACAGGCGACCTGTAGCAGCCTTGCCAGCCACTATACCCAAGTCATTCTCTCCACAGTGTATTCGTAGTTTGAATTGCGAATCAGCCGCAACCAGCCCCTTCATACCTGCTAATGAAATCAAATCCTTTGTTTCCACATTAGCGTGAACATTCAATGTAGCACCTGAAAAGTCAGACCAACCTACAGACGAACATGCCTCAAGCATCTTACGGATAACCACAGTTTTACTTGCTGATAAAATATCATCAGTGCTTGGTATCTGCAACTTGTTACCACCTGCTTCAATGTGAAGAGGCTTCACAGGTGTAGTCTGTCTAAGAGTTACCTCATCTTGCTTACTCGCTTTCAAGAAGGCTATGGCCTTCTCAAGCATAGCGATGTGAATGAAACCCTCATCGAGTACACTCACACCTGTAATGTGCTTACGCAAGTAGTAGTGTGCAAATCCTACCTCTACCGTAATACGGTTGCCAGCGCAACTCATACGCACATCAGTTACACCCTTCCCAAAGGAGGAAAGGAATGCAAGTAATTCTTTTCTGTCTACATTTATTTTACACATAATATCACCTTATTCAAGATAGGGAAATGGCGGGAAGGAAACGACTCTCCCCGTTTGCGTACCGAAGCGTCTTTGCCACTTATTACTGCTCAAAACCTATCTCGGTATGGTCGAGTATCACAAACTCCCATCATATAGTTCAGGCAAACCGAACCATTGGTAGTCACCATCAGGCTTCGTTACAAAGACCGTCTTAGTTTGGTCTTGTAGCGCAGGGTTTGTCTTACACTTATGGAAGCGAGCCTTATATTCAGTTCTTACTAACTCACCCTCATCATCATATTCTTCTTCAGTTTCCATCCAAATAATAGTCGGTAGGTAGTTGTTAGTTTTCTTTTCCCATTCCGGTTGCCAAGATGTTTCAGCATCTTTGTTGAATGAAAAGTTAGTATTGCGTAGGTGAGTTTCCCAAAAGACTCTCACACCTGCTCTCACAAGATTGCGAGATAGTGCTGTCAATTGGTGGAAACGAGTGTTACGAATAGCCCAATCAGACTGTCGCTCAACACGCTTTGCATCACCGGCACCACGGTTGTCAGCCGCTTCAATACCATCCTTAGCCAATCCTAAGTCAATGATTCTCATGTTGTTAGTACATACCTCCAACCATGAGTCAAGTCCACTCACAAGCACACCCCAAACAGGCGCACCTTCGTTAGTGACCCTGTGTAGAATGAACTTCATAATGTCCATCACACGCTGATGAGTGCCCGGATAGTCGTAGGCAGTACGGTCTTGAATACCCATCTGCCACGGACTCCAACACTTGATGTTAGGGTTGTCACCCAATGCTGACTTGAGCATTGTAACACCCATGTCGAAATCCAACGCATGTAATTCTGCATCTTCCGGTTTAGACTTATCATTCTCAAAGGCATCTTTCACAATACCCGATTTACAAGTGCCATCATGCCCCGCAATACCTATGAATTGGTGAGTCATCTTCTTTTCCTCACCCATCTTGTTTTCTTCAGCACGAAGATGAGCGTATAGGTCGTTACCACCCTTAGCCTTTTGAGGCTTAGGTGATGCCTGTACTTTCTTCTCTTCTGCTTGCGCTACCACTGTTTCTCCAAATCCTGCCATCTTATTGTTCCCCCCTTGTACTTGGATGGGTTTGTCTAACCCAACCGGGAATAGTTTCTCCTTTCAAGTATATTTCACTATCAAGATTCATCTTTGTAAACTTGTGACTAATGTGTTCATTACACTCGTAAAAACTTCTTTCATCGTTACTGCCCTTAGAGCCACCATACATGTGTGTCGCTTCTGCACCACAAAAAATACATCTCATCTTAATCTCTCCTTACATCATGTTTCAAATAACAACTGTCTACAATTTCCTCTACTAACTCATTAAGAATATCATCAATAATATGTGTCGCACTTACTTCATTCAACAACTCATCTAATATCTTACAAAGGTGATTTCTGAATATGTTCTGTGCATTCACAGCATCCTTTGGTGACCTTTTAATGGCTATTTTGATTGTGTTCTCTACAACGCTTAGTATGTCATTGTAGTCACCTAAGTCATATACAAGGTCTAAATCATTCTTGTAGCCTAACTGTTCTGCGAAATCATTCATTCTTCCTCACCCCAAAATCTACCTCTAATTATAGTGGATTCAATACAAGTTTCTTTTTCAAAGCGGTTATCAATATAGGTATATTTCTTTACACGCAAATCGACTTCATATTCACTATCTAAAAAGTGGCTAATGCGCTCATTGTAATCATCAATTGCTTCCCTCAATGTTTGTACACGACTTGTAGTTGTCACCATTCTGTGCGGGTCATCTACACGAACTGTTTCTACAGCATATACATGTGATTCAGTCATTCTCTCACCTCTAATTTATTTTTACAACTCGGACAATAAACTAACCCATTAATGTTATACCACTCCACAGATTCTTCATCGTAAACTTCTTTTTCCGTTCCAATTGTTATATAACAATCAACACATTCAACTAAACTTTCAAGGTATTCCTCTTCTGATACACCCGGAGGATTCATTGCATTAGTCAAACTGACCAACCCCTGTATCTCCGCCTGTTTCTCTTCGGCGGCATCTTCGTGGGTGACCATAGATACCATAGACAGTCATCTTAGGTGATGTAAGCCCATCCCTTGTAGCCATACCGATACGGCCAAAGACAAAGACTGTGGACTTCTCAGCGTATGGGAATGACTCTTCGCCCCAATGCGCTCTGAATGGGCTACAGGTCTTACCTACTGCACCCGGAATCCAACAAGTGACATCACCTGCTATTGGGCTGTTGAGTACCATTAGGTAATTCTCGCCCTCTGAATCATACTCGCTATCACGAGGCTCAGTGTTCAGTGAAGATACGATAGCCCTTGTGATAACAAGTGGCCCGAATTGCCTCTTCTCTCCACCTGATGTATAGAATTGCTTGCGCTCTTCATACGCCTCTTCAAGTGAGTCAATGCTCACATACAAGTCGTGGAACTCTGAGTTAGTCCAATACTTAGCAGGTTGTAGAAGTGGTCGTAAGTTCTCACTAACGAACTCATCAGTGTATTCAACTTCAAAGTTAGAGTAGATACCAAGCACATCTTTGAAAGCATCACTTGCATTATCCCTTGGTGGTACAACCTGTATCTTACATGGCCTACCAATGTCAAGGTTGTGATAAATATGCTCTTGTGTTAGGTCTACTCTCCACATACTGATTGAACCATTCTTCACGAAGTCCTGTTCCTCGCCACCTAAGAAGTAGGCATAGCGACCCATCTTTGTAGACGGTGCAGGTTGGTTATCGTAAGTTGTTAGACATACCCATTCATTACCAGCCTTGATACCGTATGGTGGTGTACCTTCTGCTGAAGCATCAAGCACTGTCTTACCCTCTTTGTGGTGTAATGCCCACACATTACCTTCTTTCTCAAAGACACCAAGCCTACCACTTGATACAGCCTCATTAGGGTCATCCTTGTACAACTTGAGATTAGCACGAACAATGTTAGCGAGCCTGTCGCTCTTCTTGTCGTGCATACCCAAGAAGCATCCAACCCATGTCTGTAGTTTGCTGTTAGAACCACTGCTTTGTTTGCGTGTTTCTAAGATAAACTGCTCGGCCCAATCTACAAGTAAATCATCATCCTCTTGGGATGGGTCATCACAAGCATAGTTATCCTTAATGTCACCTAAGAACTCAGTTATTGCATCAGCAAGTTTCTTGTTAGTTCTCTCAGCATATTTGTCAAGACGGTCAGTGACCCCTTGAGGAAGGTTAGCAGTGCTGTTACTATCTGCAACAGCACCAAACCCGTTTGCCTCGCCATATTCTTCATCGTATTCATCCTCTTTGTCCCATGTGTTGCTCATGCTTTCATCTCCTTTTTCAATTGGGCTACTAATACCTCTACGAAGGATTCTCCACTCCCCGCCCATTCGTAGACATATTTCATCATGTCACCCCATACTGCCATAATAGCAAATGTAGTGTCAGGGTCATTGTCAAAGTGCTTTCTAATTGCACGATGGAAGTTATTCATAAACGATAACTTATCCCCCGATGAATGTAATAAATCTAACAAGTTGTTTCTCAAATCATTCCACTCGTTAGATATGGTCATCTCCCACCAATCATCATCTTCTTGTTTCATGGTGAATTGTTTAATTGAATCTACTGTCTTTGGAATACGCTCAAGTGAATTAACTGCTGCTCGCAAATCTCCACCGTGGAACTCCACTACATCACCGTAGAATGGTTCCCACTCTACAGGTACACCACATGACTCTGTGAGCCTTGTTAGGTGGGAAGCACCCTGCTTGGCTGATACCCTCTTGAAAGTGTATGTAGTACATCTGCTCTTGATAGCAGGGCGTATCTTGTCACCATAGTTAGCGGTAAGAATGAAGAGTACCTTATCAGCATACTTCTCCATGATACCACGCAAAGCATCTTGCGCTTGACTTGTAAGACCATCAGCCTCATCAAATACAACCACCTTACGCATTGTACCTATACCACTTAGTCGAGAGAAGTTTTTTACTTCCTCTCTAATGTGTCCAATACCCCTGTCATCACTTGCATTAGTCCACATGACATTCATTTCATTGTAGGCATTATCAAGCAGGGTGCGAGCAATTGCATTGGCGGCACTTGTTTTACCTGTGCCGGGGCCACCTAAGAATAATAGAGCCGCAGGGTATTTGCCTGTTCTCTCCCATTCAAGGGCATCTTCTACGAATCTGTCATTGCCTACCACTTGGGTAACTCTAACAGGTCGTAGAACCTCATTCCAATTAACTGCCATATTCCTCAACCCCTATCTCTTTTTCAGTTTATATACTCTGACTTCAATTCGTCATATTTTTCATCGTGCTGCTCTACCCAAGACATGAATCTCTTCCAATTCCTGTGCTTATTCCTTGGGATTTTGGGCATAGGATTCTCAAGCACCCACTTCAACATGTGATACTTGACCCTATCAGTAGGTGACATCAAGAACTCAAACGCATCTAACACCTTCATCCACCTTCCCAATCTTTCTACGCACTGTATTCTCCGAGTTTTCATTACACTTAAACCGTGGGAATTAGCCCACACTTCGATACACTTTTTCTGCTCTTCAGTAGTATTAGGTTTGAGTGTAATGAACTTCCTCACCTTCAATCCATAGGCGAAAGGCGTTTTGTCTACGGCTACCCTAAATGACAAGTGATTAACTGCCAGCCCCAACCCAATGTACTCAGTCGGATTCACCATCATCACCCACTATTGCATAGTAATCTGTTATGTCATCTATGTCATCTATACCCATATCATTCTCAATGTCTACAAAACACAAATGCCAACCATCAGTAGGCGACCATGTATAATTTAATTTCACCACTAAACAATCCTCTATGTTGTGAAAGGCAAGTCTTGCTTTAACATTCAATCCCTTTCTCTTCAATGCAACTTCTAAATCAAATGGTAACTTCTCCATTATGATTGCCGTTGCATCCACAATTTCACCGCCATCACTAAAGCCGATAACAAACTCATATCCTCCTTTTCCTATATTCCTCACACTAAGTAACTGTCCGTATAGTGTATTAGTACCATTAGTCAATAAATAATAATTATTTTCATCAGTAATTAAAAAACCACCCTTCGCATATGACTGAAGTAATACCTGTGATTCATGCCATTCATGTGTAATAGGTTCCTTGTAATTAGAAAATGATAATTCAATATCTTCATTGTGCCACATACCTGTACCCAATGGATTCTCCCATACCCAACACTCTTCATCTCCATTTAACAGGGGCATGTACTTTGCATTAAGTGTACCATTTCTATTCCTCGCTATTCCTTTACACACATGAAACATCTTTGAACAGTCTGTAATAAACCACCACTTAGAAGGAGTAACCGTACTATCCCATGTTTGTAATTTAACATTAGATGATTCAACTATCTTAGCAGGTGATATGTTGTAAAAAATTACATTCATGTACTCTTCAAAGGTATATTTGCCGTATTCTAACTGACTGTGTTTCTTCAACCACTTGAGCATTCTATTCCTTATTGAACTCCATCTGTAATCTAACGCCCATCTCCATATTAACTCTGCTTCCTTTACACCTAAAGAATGACAAAATGGTAAAATCCAATTCTCATTATTAGCAGCGTTTTGTATTACAGCAACAGCCTCTTTCAAAGTGATGATAGTCGTCTGCTCATCAGACTCCCATGTAAGTATCTCACACAGTGGCCTACCTCCGGCCACATCATCAATGTCATTAACAAATACACCTAACTCCTTAGCGAAGTTTATCTTCAGCATGTGATTAGATATTGACAGCCTACGATGTGAATTGAGGAAGTCCCAAATAATACGACACTCTTTTTCTGAAATATCTTTCAGGAGTAATTTATTTGGCATCAGAGAAATTAACTCCGTCACTCTTGCGAGCGTGACCATAGTATCACTCTTCTTCATCTAATGGTGAATGGATAACAGACAAGCCCCATAGCCACGGTGGTACACGCTCTCCGTTTCGCTCTTGACCTAACACTGTAATGTTATTTCCATACCCCTCATCAAATAGACCAGCATCAGCGAAGTCCTTGAGTTGCGCTCTTGTCAAAGCAATGTATTGTTTATCACTTGAAGTCCATTGCATAAACAATTCATCTCCTGCTAATAGGTGGAAATCATCGGGGTCTACAGAGTTCACCTTACCACAGTTACTACACTTCAACATGTATCTCCACAGGTCAATGGGTACAGTTTCATTTGTATCGGTTTGTGCATCCACTGTTTCTACATATTCAGCAGTGGCACCTTCTAAGTCACAATTAGCAAGTGGGTAACCACATTCACACACCCATGCTCTTGCTATCTCCTGTCGTCTTTCAAACTCCATGTGTGCTTGAGCCTGTGGGTTTAGTGGTGGAGTAACTACCTGCACATCGTCAGGTTCCTCTACTGTATAACCACACTCTTTCAAAAGAATAGTTAGCCTCTCATAGTGCTGCTCAGATACAGGGTGATTCATCCTGTAAACTAATGCGTAAGTCTTGTCATCAGTCTTTCTGAAAGTAACACCGCTATCATCAGGTGACCATATACTATCTACAGCCATACTTGCAAAGTGTTCTTCTCCCCACTTAATCAAATCTTCACTCGGTTGCCAATCCATTGTCCTCACCTGTTACCTCGCATATCGCAAACTCCCCACAACAGAGGGCTATGTAAAGATAACGACCATCATCCATTTGTAGTATCTTATTACCAACTGAAGGGTCAGCACCACATACCGGGCAATCAAATCCAAACTCAGAAGCATAGTGTTCACTTACGAACTTTCTTTCTTCATCCTCAATTAAAATCGTATCATTGATGAACTCATCATCAAAATCTTTCATCGTTATAGATTGATACTTATGGTAGTTATCATCACTCATGTTTCCACCTCATTACGATAACAACTCCAACATTCGTAATTTCCATCAGCGTTTGGATTTTCAAGTAGGCGACCACCGTAAAACTCTCCACCCTCGCCATCGTCTACCTTTTCGCACTTTGGACACCAGCCTCCATGAGTTCTAAGATACGAGAAATAATCATATGAGAAATCTGCTTCAGCCTCTATATACCTCAACACCTCATGTTCCCAACTAAGTTGCTTCTTCAAGCGTTCAATTTCCTTTTTCAACTTATTAATCTGTTCTTCACTCAAGCCGTCACCTCCACCAATTCTGAGTAATCACAGTAGTCGTCAGAACAAACATATTCGTATGTTTCCTCGACTCCCGACCTAACTTCTTTTGTGGTAGGACTACCACATTCTTTACAACAAGGATTGCGAGCATACTCTTCTGCTAATCTTTCTTCTCTGTTCATGCCGTCACCTCC
>CEON01101822.1_pt1 | contig 11344 bp, 9 predicted proteins | sample 530291 | NCBI WGS metagenome assembly CEON01 (sample SAMEA2619888, study PRJEB7988) | marine metagenome | biome: marine biome (ENVO:00000447); feature: surface water layer (ENVO:00002042); material: "saline water (ENVO:00002010), including plankton (ENVO:xxxxxxxx)" | depth 5 m
CTAAGAGACGAGCCGGTCTTTCCTTCTGACCGGCCCGCTGCCCGCGGTGCAGAGATTTTTACTGACGCATTGACAACCGCGCTTCTCGCGCCACGGCTTTTGACAAATCAAAGAGTGGATCTTGGCGCACAACTGGTTTTACAGAAAGGCGAACAGCTGACGGGCACCAAGGGCAAGGTTGTGACTGGGGCTGGCACGGTTTTAAATTTTGCTGAAGGGCTTCCAAAAGCCGTAAAAGAGTCTATGGCTACCAAGGCCGGTAGATTTGCAGAGATTTCTGGAGCAGGAGGCTCCGCTGTTGCCGGGGCCCTCGCTGTAGAGTCAGATGACGTCTCTCAATTAGTCGCAGAAACAGCCGGTGGTTTTTTTGAACCTCGGCGGCTGGCTTTTACTTATATTCCAAGAATTATCAGTTCCGGCAAAAAACGCATGGGTATTGGTATAGGCGATAGGGAGCTGAAAGTCGGGGTAAAATTCCGTGAATTGATGGAAATCTATGGCGAAGATCCAGATGCTCTGGTCAAAGAAATTGAAGAAAACCCGGCACGTTTGGAAGAAATCATACGCTCTATAAATGTAGATCTTGATGCTGGAGACATCGAATTGACTCCTGCCCAAATCACAGGATCTCCGATCATGGCGGCTTTCCAAAAAACATTCGTTGGTAAAGGCATTAAAGGCGAGGAGGCAAAAAGGCGAGCGGAATCTGCTTATCAAGCTCTCAACGTTATGTCACTTGCTTTGATTGATAGTGGCGACCCGACGATGGTCTCTCTTGGGCTTAAAATCCAGCAAGACGCCATCTCCGACATGTTTTCAGGCAGAATGATTGAGCTTATGGCGAATCAAACTGCTGCATTTGAAAGATTAGGCAGGCAGGTTGATTTTAACCAAGTCGGTTTGGCTTTGCGTACCAACTTGAATCAAATAGTAGATGACGGCCGCAATCAAGAAACCTTGCTGTGGGAGGCCGTGGATCGCTCTGTCGAGATCAAGCCAATAAACCTCGTCAACGAGTTTGACCGGTTTGTCGAAGAAGTTTTCCTAGACACGGAAAGCCAACCAGCGTTTTTGGTAAACTACATCAACAAGCGTAAACAGCGGCTTGGTCTCATTGAGCCAGATCCACCAAAAGCTCTCGTCAAAGCACAGGCGAAAGTTGACGGTCTGTCCCCATTAGATATCAACGATTTTGAAAAATTTAGGACAGACTTTCTCGCAAACCCTGAAGAATATCTGCGCATACGAGGTGTTTCACCAGAGGTTCGCGAGATGATCCTGGACACCACCGGGGTTAATACCAATGAGGCGATTGAGTTAGCGGCAGATGCTCTGTCCCGACGTAAAGGTATTGGTCAAAGCTTTCTCGCTGAGCTGAGAAACGTCAAAAAAGTCGCTAATGCCCGAAGTGAACTTACACGCGCCCAACAAACTAATTTAGATCCTGAGCTTGACGAATTTGACACCGCTAAAGACGTGGCACTATTCCGGAGCCGAATGTTGACCTTAGCTCGTGAAGCCGCTGGGGATCCCAACCGAGCTACTGAGGCAAAATTTTATGGAGAGCTCGCTCAAGCAGCTCTGCGTGATCTTGATCAAGGATTGGATGTCGGTGCAAATAAAGCTTACGATGCCGCACGAGCTTTTTCCTTTGGCTTTAACGATAGCATCAAAAGGACTTTTATTGGTGAAGCGACAGGAGTGACTCGTTTTGGGGCCGACATCATCACGCCGGAGCTTTTGATACCAAAACTTTTCGCTGGCAACACTTCTGCTGGCGCGCTGCGCATGGGTCAAATTATGAGTGGCGCTGATTTTGCTCGCCGCCAAATGGACGAGCTTGAAGCTGCGGAGTTGATTCCAGCAGGAACGCCGGCTTCTGGCGAAACCGGAGAACGGTTGTCTAAAATCTCGCTGGATGCGCAGGACCTAAGAAGTAATTTAGACGACGCTGTTTTGTATGTAGCAAGCAAAGTCATAAATCGGAAGACCGGTTTGGTGGACCCCGACAAGGTGACTGAGTTTTTGGCTGACGATGCAAACGCACGCTTAATGAAAATCTTTCCGGACATCGAAGACGACATGCGCGATGGCGCTCGCTTTGTAAATGCTTACAAAATTGCAGAGAGGCGCAAGGCTGATTTTGATAACAAAAGAAACCCTGTAACAAAGTTGCTTTCTCAAGTCGCCGGCACGGAAAGCGTATCGGCCGAAATCTTGAATATTTCAAATGGTCAAAACCCTATAAGGGGTTTGCAGGCCATCACCAACAGAGTGAATAACCCTCCAAAGAAACTTACGGAGGCAATGAGCGATAACAACGTCAGTGCGGATGACATGAAGGCCGGGTTGAAAAGCGCGGTGATAGACGCAGCCTGGGTGAACGGCGGCGGCACTGGTGGTCAGGTGGATTATGCCCAAATGGGCGCAACTCTTTTCGATCCGCTTAGAAGGACTCGGTCTGGAGCGGGTCAAGCCCCACAGACAACGACAACAGAAACTGGGGCTCCCTTCCAACCACCTCCGGCGCCCAAGACTCGACCGCCACAGAATCGCAGTTTGATGGAGCTGATGGTTGAGGAAGGCATCTTCACTCAAGCTGAGTCCGACCGCCTGAAATATATCGTTGAGCAAGGTTCGAAAATTCAAGCTGCGCAAAAATCAGGCAAACTTGACCAAATAATTACAGACGATATTGGCGTGTTTACAGAGGCTCTTCTGGCAATCGCAGGTTCGACTATGACGACTACTGCGGTGCGCAGCACTGGTTTGCGACCTCAAGGTATCGTTGAAGCAAACTTTGGTGCTCGTCTTTTCCGTGACTTTTTCGGCGACCAGTCCAAAAAGTCACAGTTAACCATATTAGAAAGAATGGCGCTTGATCCGGAGTATCTGGTGATGCTCTTGAAAAGAAGCAAAACTCCAGAAGAAGTGACGGAGCAACTCAACAATTTGAACGCATATCTCATTCAAGCTGGACTTCGATTCGTTGATGACGACACAAGTCCGACAGAAGATGATGCTCCGCCGACCGAGCTTGAACAAGAAATCATACGGCAAAATCCAGGAGCGTTTGATCCATCGCGTGTTAGCTCTGCGACAGTCCCGGCTGCGCCCAGCATACCGATGCCCCCGGCTCCTGTTGCCAACGTTGCTGCCGCTCAACCGCGGCCCTCGGCGCAACCAAGTGTGCGGACTCGCTATCAGCAAGTATTCCCAGATGATTTGGCTAGTGGAATCATGTCTGCATTACCAACGAGGACATCATGAACTTCAACTTTCATCAAGCTTTGGACATGGTTCTGGAGCATGAAGGCGGCTATGTCGATCACCCTGATGATCCGGGTGGCAAAACCTTCAAAGGCATCACAGGAAATACCTACACTCAGTGGCTCAAAAGAAAGCACCCTTTTGAAGAGGTAGAGATCACAGAAGAGTTTATGAAGTCGATCCCCTCTGATCACATCGAAGCCATCTATCTCGAAAACTATTGGAACAAGTGCAAATGTGATCACCTTCCCTCTGGGCTGGACGTTTGTGTATTTGACTGGAGTGTTAATAGCGGCCCAGGACGGGCGGCAAAAGCTTTGCAGAGAGCGGTCGGTGCGGACCCTGACGGGGCTATCGGCCCTATGACGTTGGAGAAGGTGGCACAATGCAATGTGCTTGAAACCATCGAAAAAATTACGGAGGAGCGAGAAGCCTTCTATCGCTCCTTGAAAACCTTTGATACCTTTGGAAAAGGCTGGCTGCGCCGTAACGAAGAAACAGGCGAGGCTGCGAAACTCTTGGCGATGAAACAATAATGGACGCTCAACAGGCATTTGATCGATTGATTGCCGCCGCGAATTTACCGGTGCGTATGCGACGAGGCGGTGGTATCGGTGATACTCTTCGCGAAGACCGCGGCTCACGGACCACTGGTGAAGGGGGCCGCGGGAATGTAAATGCTCAATTTTCTTCCGACCGCGAAGACCGCAGCCGGCAGATGGCTGATGCGGGCAATGATCCAGTAGCCACTCCTAGGGGCGGTTTTACAATGACGCCGGAACAGCAGCAACTGTACAGAGCCGGCCTTAAAACTCGTGCCGGCTTTCAAAGGTTTCCCGGTGGTAAATTGCCGATAGATGAGGCAGCGGGTCGGAGGATATTAGATCTTCAACGACAAGGTTTCAAATTTGGCACCTATCAAGATAACCCTGAACTGTTTGAGAAATTATTAGAAAATTCTGGTCGTGCAATCAAACTTGGAGCACGAGGTGAGGCTGGTGACCGGAACGTCGGTAGATTCGTTTATGATCCAAGGACAGATGAGCTGAAAGGTTTTGAATCACCAGCAGCTGGCGTTGGCATAGCTTCATTACTCGCAAACGCTCTTGGCAAATCACTTGGTGACAGTGCGCCAATGGTGTTTACAGGCACAGACCAGTTTGATTTTTTAAGCAAGACTATGCCCGATCCTCGCGATGAGGAAAGCACTTTCAACCCGTGTCCGCCGGGCTTTGTTCTGAAGGATGGAGTTTGTACCCCGATTGCAGAAAACCTGACTGAAGAACCTGAGCGACCGGACGGTATTCCAGGTTTTGAAATGTTTGCAGAGGGCGGTATCGTGTCGTTGCGTTAGTCAAACCACCGCTTTGTATCCTCGCCAAGCACCTGACTGGCGATGTCGATCTTGTCTCTCAAGGCGACAAGGATCTTTTCATCGATACTCTTGGGCACCACCAGATCAACATAGGTCACTGGTGAGAACTGACCGATACGGTGAGCGCGGTCCTCGGACTGCATCCGTTTCTCAAGATCATACGAATTACTGTAATAGATGACGGTCTTCGCCTCGGTGAGCGTCAGGCCGTAGCCCCCCGTCTGGGTATTACCGATGAAAAACCGTAGTGGAGAGTCGGGTTTCTGGAACTCTTCTACCACGTTCTGCCTAGTGGATTGTTCAGTGCTGCCGTAGTAAGACTGCACCGCCTCTTGCCCGTATCTAATTGCGAGAGCCTCCGTAATGTTCACAATATCGTGAACCCAGTTGGCCCAAATGATGACTTTGCCATCTGTTTCTTCACAAATGTTCAACAACTCGTCTATGCGATTATTCTCAAGGTCAATGATGTGGCCCTCATCATCTTTAAAATGCCCGCAGCAGATCTGTTGGAGTCGCATGATTTGTGTAAGGACGTTGGTCGTTGTCGCGATTGACCCATCTTCAAGCATAGCCAAAGCCATGTTTTTCATTTGGTTGTAGGCTTTCTCTTGCTCTTTTGTGAGAGTGACCGTCCTGCGCAAGTAAATTTTTTCGGGAAGATCGAGGCACTCCTCTTTCAATACCCTGCTTGAAAAATCTTGAATCTTCTCGTTCAGCTCATCAATACGCTTGAACCCTACAAGTTGCTGAAAGCTACGATGGCCCATCGCACGATGAGCCAAGACTGCGTATCTTGCTCTGAAGGAGAAGAAGCTTTCGAACCCAAGGCAGTTTGGCTGAAGGAACTCTGCCTGTGTGTACAGGTCTAACGGACTTTTCGTTACAGGGGAGCCGGTAAGAATACGGCGGTATTGACAGTGCCGGCCGATCTTAATGATCGTCTTCGTTCTTTTGGCGGTGCGGTTCTTGATGGTGGTGCTTTCATCCACGATCATCATTGTGCCGCCAGGGTGACGGACAAACCATTCCGCGGCGCTCGCGCCCTTATTAGTACTGAGCGCCTCAACATTCATCACCATGATGCGCAACCGATCTGTCAGCTTCATGGTATTCAAAAAGTCTTGGCGCAGCTTCTTCCCAATAGCGGACTGCCACCGAAGAATAGCCGCGGGCACCTGATCTGAAAGATGCGTCCCAATCTCTTTGTACGCCCAGTTGTCCATGACGCCCTTGGGGGCCACAATCAAGACATTCTCAATCTTACCGGCTAGATACAAAGCTCCCATTGTATCAATAGCGATCTTCGATTTGCCCGTGCCCATCTCCATAAAAAAGGCATGGTACGGCTTGCGCCACGTTTCTTCGAAAATCTTTCGTTGGTGATCAAAAGGCTCCGTTTTGAATTTATATTTTTTATGGAGCACTTCCATCTTGTAACTTTTCATAAGATCCTCCTTGACACCTCCATGTATATAGAACTATATGGTAGTTATCAAGTAGCCAAAAGCTACTAAACACGACACACGAACCACGAAACGAGGTGACAAGATGAGTGATCTCTCATCACTTATGGCCGATGATGCGGCCAAATCTGCGGGCACGGCAGTTGAATCAATCGGTGCCGATTCTCTCTCATCCATATCTGAAATCGCTACAAGCATCCGATTGCTCGAAAAGAATATCGAGTCTCAGGAGGAGGCGTTGAAGGAGATGAAGCGAAATCTTCGGAACCTCCAAGAAGAAGAGCTGCCGTCAAAAATGATGGAGCTTGGCCTCTCGTCGTTCAAAATGGACGACGGCAGCGCAGTCGAGATCAGGAAGCTCTACGGGGCGACCATTCTCAAGGACAACGAGCCGCAAGCCTTTGAATGGCTGAGGGCCAATGGTCATGGCGGCATTGTGAAAAACACTGTCTCTGTGGACTTTGGCATGGGTGAGGATGAAACCGCACAACAGTTCAAAAACTGGGTGCAATCGCAAGGCCATCTACCAAAACAAAAAGAAGGTGTACATCACTCATCACTACGGTCGTGGGTGAAGGAAATGGTAGAAGAGGGCAAGGAGTTCCCGATGGAACTGTTTGGCGCTTATGTCGGCCAAAAAGCTGTGATAAAGGGAGCAAAATAATGCCTAGACAGCAAAAGAAAGTGCCCGCCGAGGCCGAAAACACGGCAATCGTATCTGGTCTTTCAATGGAAGAAATGTTTGCAGACGCATCTGCGGGCATGAAGAACATTGACCACGAGGACCTTGCTCTTCCCTTCTTGAAAATTGTGTCCGGTTTGGACCCGCTTTTGGATGACCATGAAGAGATTCGCAAGGGTGACATCGTCAATACCGTCACGCTGGACGTTTGGAAGCCGGAGAAGGGGGTTCTCGTCATTCCCTGTGCTTACCAGCGAAAATTCATCAGGTGGGCCCAGCGAGGCTCTGGCACGGGGGCACCCGTTGCCATCTACGACACCGAGGCGGAGTGCCCAAAAGTCATCCGCAGCAAAGAAGATAATCGCGAGTACGTCCAGGACGAAACTGGCGATTACATCGAGCGCACAGCTCAGTGGTATGTGAAGGTGTATGATCCTGACACAGGTGCCACAAGCAATGCCATGATCGCAATGAAATCGACTCAGCTCAAGAAGTCGAAAAAATGGATGAGCATGATCATGTCACGGGAGCTCAAAGGGCCAAACGGTCCATTCACGCCTGCAATGTACAGCCACATTTACAAGCTGACTTCGCAGTCTGAAGAGAATAGCAAAGGCAAATGGCACGGCTGGGAGATCTCCCTGCATGGTCAAGTGCCTGATGCGGGCGTGTACAACTCAGCCAAGGCTTTCCATACCTCCGTTGAGGCTGGAGATGTGAAGGTCTCTCACTCGCAAGACGACGCTTCAAACAAGAACGACGACATCAATCCGGATGACGTACCGTTCTAATTAGCTAGGGCGGCGGTAGGTTTTTCAGTCCTTTCTTACCGTCGTCCTAACCATCCGGGAGTGAAGCATGTCTGCAAAAACATTTGCCACGATCTTCCGTGGCCTAGAAGAAGCCTTTGGCACATATGAAATCAACTCAACCAAAGCCAACGGTAAACAAACAGGGCAAGCAAAGATTGTCCGCGAATCTCGGACCGAGGCTCATTGGGAAGGGCATCTGTCTGGTAAAGGCGCGTCCGTTGGCATCATACCCATCAACGCAGACAACAACTGCGTTTGGGGCTGCGTTGACATTGATCAATACAATTTCAATCACAAAGAGCTTATCGACAAGATTCGGGAGAAGAAGCTGCCTTTGGTGGTTTGCCGGTCCAAAAGCGGTGGGGCTCATGTGTTTCTGTTCGCTAATGATTGGATGCCGGCAAAAGATATGCAGGAGGTCCTGCGCCACATAGCTTCGGCTCTGGGGTACAGCGGCTCTGAAATCTTCCCCAAGCAAGTCAAGCTACAGCTTGATCGAGGCGACGTTGGCAACTTTCTGAACATGCCGTATTACGACGCCGAAGATGGTCTGCGTTACGCCATTAAAGACGACGGCACCGCGGCTACGCTTGAAGAGTTCTTTGAGCTGCACAAAGCCTTCGTCCAAACACCAGAGCAAATTTTGGCCTTACAAGTGCAGAAAGAGGACAATCTTCCTGTGCCCGATGGTCCGCCTTGTTTGCAGCTTTTGTGCACCCAAGGGTTCCCAGAGGGGACTCGCAACAACGGCCTGTTTAACGTCGGCGTCTATCTACGCAAGAGTCACCCAGACACTTGGGAAGATGAGGTGGCAAAGTACAACCACCAGTACATGAACCCGCCGCTGCCTTTGGCAGAGGTCAACATCATCGTCAAGCAGCTCAACCGCAAGGATTACGTTTACAAGTGCAACGATGCACCGATCAATGACTACTGTAACAAAGAGCTTTGCCTGACTCGTAAGTTCGGCGTCGGCTCTGCGGGCAACAATGCTGCGGTGGCAAACCTACGCAAGTATGCGTCAACGCCCCCAGTGTGGTTCATGGATGTAAATGGCGAGCCACTGGAGCTGGACACCGATGCGTTGCTGAACCAAAATGCTTTTCAGAAAGCTTGTGTAGAGCAACTCAACTTCATGCCGCCCACTTCTTCCAAGCCACTCTGGGAGGCTCGTATCAACGCGTTATTGCGTGATATGACCGAGACAGAGGGCGGCGTCATCGAAACAAGTCAAGATGCCTCACTTGAGGGGGCCTTTTATGACTATCTGGAGGACTTCTGTCGTAATATGCAGACGGCGCAGGACAAAGAGGAGATCCTGCTTCGTCGCCCGTGGACCGATGAAGATACCAACCAAACATTCTTCCGCCTTCGCGACTTCGAAAATTATCTGAAGAGAAACAGGTTCTTTGACTTCAAAACGCACAAGATTGCGCAACGCCTGCGGGACATCAACGGCGAGCCAACCACGCTTCGCATCAAAGAAAGAACGGTGCGCGTGTGGAGGATACCTGCCCTTGAGGCATCCGGGACAGATGTACGGACTCCAGATTTTGCAAGAAACGAGGAGGATATACCGTTCTAATGTTCAGGATCTTTGGGCCCCCAGGCACGGGCAAAACCACGACACTGCTCAACCTTGTTGATAAACATCTGGAGGAGGGCATTATGCCCAACCAGATATGCTTTCTTGCCTTCACGCGCAAAGCTGCGCGGGAAGCCAAGGAACGCGCGGCACGGCGCTTTCAGCTTGATGTCGAGAAGGATCTGCATTTCTTTCGCACACTACACAGCTTTGCTTTCCAACTCTCCGACATCAACTCCGATCAGCTCATGCAGAACGAACATCTGATCGAGCTTGGGGCACAGATAGGCTTCAAGCTCTCAGGCAGCTCATACAATGAAGACGATGACATAGGCAGTAAGTTCAACGAAAACCCAATACTGCGCGTCATTCAGATGTCGCGGCTCATGGTTCAGCCTCTGAAAAAAACATACGACACGACCAACTCACCATATTCATTTGCTGAGATTGAGTATGTTGCAAACTGTTACAAAAAGTACAAAGCGCAGCAGAAGCTGTTCGACTACACAGACATCCTTGAATACTTCGTAGAGAAGGGGGACAAGTTCTGCCCCCGGTTTGCGATATCATTTCTTGACGAGGCGCAAGACCTGTCGCCCCTGCAATGGAAGATGGCACACATCATCAACAGCAAGTCCGAGCGCATGTATATTGCCGGAGACGATGATCAGGCTATTTACCGTTGGGCGGGGGCAGATGTGTCTCAGTTCATCAACCTTGATGGTGGGTCAGAGGTCCTGTCCCAGTCCTACCGCGTTCCGCAAACCGTGCATGAGCACGCACAGCGCATTGTCACGCGCATCAAGAACCGACGCACAAAGAAATATCTTGCCAACGGCACCATGGGAAACGTCACCCGCACAGTAAACCCGGCATCACTACAGTTCGAAGACGGCTCGTGGCTCGTGCTGGCGCAATGCAACTACATGTTGAATAACATCTGTGACATCTTGCGTAGCCAAGGTGTGATCTTCGACAACCGTGGCTCGCGGTCTATATCACACAAGGTGGCCCAAGCAGTACAGGGCTGGGAGCGCGTGCGCCAAGGCGAGAAGATAGACGCGGGCACACTTAAACAGATGTATTCTTACATGAGCACCGGCTCCCGCGTCCGGCGCGGCTTCAAACAGCTGAACCACCTACAGCTGCACGATACCTTTTCGTTTGAAGATCTTCGCGATCACATGGGCCTGCTGGCAAAGCAGGAGATGTCTTGGGACGAAGCTCTTAATCGCCTGCCTCTGATGGACCGGACATACATATCAGCGGCTCTGAGACGTGGTGAACGCCTCGACCAGGAGGCCCGCGTGAAGGTATCGACCATACACGGTGCCAAAGGCGGTGAGGCTGACAACGTCGCGCTGTTCACTGATTTATCCGCTGCCTCCGACCGATCACGACTGACTCTTGATGAAGAAGGTTTGAAGCAACAAGATGATCTACATAGACTTTTTTATGTCGGGGTCACCAGAACAAAACAAAACCTGTTTTTGGTAGAGCCTGACGACGCTCTGAGGAGCTATACGATATGACGCTCTACATTTTCATGGTGGCATTCATCATGCCAAACGGTGATTTTTTAGGTGGAGTTTCCATTGTAGAGTCCTGCCCTTCAATGGAGACGGTAATCAAATTTGTAAGAGAACAAGGAGTAAAGCATCAAGCAAAGTTCTGGACAGCTCAATGCTCTGCCATGGATTTTGCACCTTTGTTTGAGGAGGAACTAACATGATGGACGAAATTTATTGCTGGGCCACTCACAACTCCGGCAAAAGACCGATCAAGCTACACTTGTGGCGCCGCAGAAACAGCAGTGCGGTACTGTGTAAAGAGGCGGACGAGATGTTTGCCTTTGACCTCGGACCGGAACAAGCTGCTCGGCTGGCATATGCCCTGCTTGGTCATTATCTTACTGACACTCATCAGAAAAATTTGAGAGATGGTTATGGAACTACAGATGGCGATGTTCACCCCGACAAGCGAATGGACCCCTCCTACGGAGCTCCCCGACCTGTCGGAAGCCAAACAGATAGCGATTGATGTCGAGACCCGTGATCCAAAAATAAAAACGATGGGCCCCGGCTGGGCACGTCAAGATGGTGAAATTGTAGGGTATGCTGTAGCTACTGAATGGTGGAGCGGCTATGTGCCGGT
>CEON01119857.1_pt1 | contig 11328 bp, 1 predicted proteins | sample 530291 | NCBI WGS metagenome assembly CEON01 (sample SAMEA2619888, study PRJEB7988) | marine metagenome | biome: marine biome (ENVO:00000447); feature: surface water layer (ENVO:00002042); material: "saline water (ENVO:00002010), including plankton (ENVO:xxxxxxxx)" | depth 5 m
GGGAGTGTATCAAGGTGTTATGTCTGATGAGATTCCAAGTGAAGCTGTAATTAAACATCCTGATGGATATGATATGGTAGACTATTCCAAGTTAGATGTTGAATTTAAAAATTTAATTTAATGGCTCATAAAAATAAAAAGAAATCACCACTAAAAGGAGCTGATCCAGTACTAGTAAAAGGTGCTTATGATGCAGCTGGTGGAGAACTGTATCAAAAGTACGTTTGGATGCAGCATGAGAGAATGATGAATATCGTCAAGGATCTCATGAAATGGAATCCTAAGTTAGGTGCTCAAAAAATAATAGATAGTGGAGGTAAATTACCTCAAGCTGAAACCTCTAATGTTAGAGACGCTTTGAGTGGAGATATGAGAAATGATTATATAAAAGGTAATAATAGGATCAAAGAGCAGAAACTTGCTGAAATAACAAGAATGAATCAGCAGTACGCTCAATACCAGCAGATGAGATCGAGTTTAGCTGAAAACGTAATAGCTGAAAACTTAAGTGAGGGTTTTCTTAGAACACCTCAAGGCAAAGATATATTAGATCTTATGAAAGATAAGGGTAGGTTAACTAAAAAGAAATGTCCAAAGGATGAGAAAGGATGTGAAGATGAAGGCAGTCTTGGAATTATGATGAGAGATTACCAGCTTATAGCCACAACCAATAGAGCTATACGCAGTATTCAAATGGAAATAAATAACTTAGAGTCACTTTATCAAGAAGGACGCGTTTTTGGTGACGGATCGGATTTAGATGCATTATATGCGCAATTAAATGAATATCAAGAGATTATAGAATCTAATCCAAAGAAATGGATGTCTATAACTAGTGTTGCCAATCTTATACAAATGAAAGATCAAGGTACTAAAGATCTAATTGAAGCAGCCAGAAATTCAGCTTGGCAAAAAGGTAAAGATTTATTACCAGAAGATAATGCTAGTTTTGAAAGAGAGAAAGCTGCACAGATGTTTGAGCAAAACATATTACCTAGCGCTAATATATCATCACTAGTATTTGACCCTATGTTTGGTACAACCTCATTTTATGATAACTTAAAGTCACATTTAATGAACCACACGTACGAGCAGTTTGGTATAACTGACGCTGAGATGGAATATAGTGATTTAAATGCTAATGGTATCATAGATGAAGACGAAGCTGAAAACATTGCTCAAAACTTTATTGGAGATGATTTAGCTAACAATAAAGAATTACACAAAGAACTAAGAGAGTATTTTGTTACCCATTGGGAAAACAATTATAACTTAGGAAAAGATGGTAGGCGTGAATCATACATAAAAGAAGATGATGATAAACCTTCTATTTTTAATTCATCTGATTTTATTAAAGATGATGATGGTAAAATAACATATATACCACAATCCCAACGAGGAAAAGATGAAGACGTCAAAGTAGATGAAGAGGTTGATTTTGATGATGAGATAGAAGATGATATAGAAGACGATATAACGTCAGTATAAAAAAAATATTAACACGGGTAACTAACGAAACAGTATGGCAAAAGAATATTATCTTGATGGTGAAGTTGTAACCATCTCGGAAGAGTACGAAGAAGAATTCCTAAGAGATTATGGGGATCACGCTGAAGAAAAAAAAGACGACAGTAGAGACTACACTCTAAACGGTGAAGACGTAAGTGTTCCAATAAACAGTGTAGAAGAGTTTGAATCAAAATATCCAGAAGCTAAATTATTAGCGGGAAAGTCAAAAGGCTCTGCGACGAGTGCGACCGCAGGGCAATCCACGAAAGCACGAAACCGATACGACTCTTCGGAATTCGCATCGGAAGATATTTTATCGGAATATCAACTTAACAAATCCACACAACAATTCCAAAAAAAATACGAAGACATGCCTGAGATAACTTCTGAATTAGTTCAGAAGCCGGAGGAGCTTGCTTTACAAGATCTACAAGATAAATGGATGGAATATGGTTTTACATTCTCACAAAAAACCGTAGGTTTAGATAGGGTAGAAGTTGAAGCTTTAAATGGGGAAAAGGAAGTATTTAATTTAGGTTTTTCTTCAAGTGTTATTGGACGTGAAGAAGAAGCGAAACGTATGGACAAGTGGATGCGCGAGAGAGCTGAACATCAAGGAGATAAATTGCAAGCGCTATTAGCTCACGTATCTGTCAATTCTAATGATAGAACCAATATATTAAAAGATAGTAATACAGCTAAAGATCAACTAGCTGCTATTAGAAACGCGTGGGGAATGGGAGGTGCTTCTGATCATCAAGTTTTACAAGCATTCAAAGCTTGGTCTGAGAAGCATGAAATAATGAAAGCACAAACCACTCAAAATGTTGTTGGTGATTGGACGGATGATTATCATGCTAAAAGAGATCAACTAGAAGATGCAGGACTAGTACAATCAAGAACATGGATAAAGGGCAAAAAAGATCCTAGAAGTAAACCAGATCAATTTACAAATATACTTGGTCAACCAATGACTAACAAGGGTAATATAGAAAAAATGGAAAAACTATATGATCCAAGTACATATGGTTTTAATAATAGTATTGAAGGATCTTCCGTTGGTAATAGTAGTGAAAACTTACAATTAATGGCTGGGTTTTCTGAAGATTATATAAAAGATGAGGCATTAAGAGAGTGGAGTAAACAAACTAAATCCCCAATTAAATATAACACTATAGGAGAGTTATACGATGAGGAAGGTAAACTAACTGAGAAAGGCGCTAAAATACTAAACAGTAAAGAATATAAAGATATACTCAATACAATAGAAGTTGACGATAAAAAACGACAAGATTACATCGACAAACAATTCTCTAATTTTAAGGAAGAAGAAATTCTTAAAAAGAAATTATCTGATAAAATAAAGGATTTTTCAGGAAACGTATTTGTAAAAAGCGATACTCAAAAAGAACTTGTAAAACTAGCTATAGAAAAGGATAAACAATTAAATAAAGATTATACTAATAAAGTAAATAAGTTTAATGTTGTTTATGGAGATTTAGAAAATATATATAAAGAATCTAATAATACTGCTGATTGGTTAAATTCAATTGGAGATGGTACTGATAAATTAGAAGAGATAAAATCTAAATATGATTTAACAACTGAAAAAGGTGTTAAAGCTGCTCAAGCTGAATATGATCTTTTTTTAAATGAGTATAAAGACAAAAGAGATAGATATGATTTCTTACAAACTAAAAAGAATCAATACGAAACGTTTGCAAATAAAATTAGTGATGAACTAGACAAAACACCTGTTGGTGATAATGATTTAAAAACCATTATAAAATCACTAAGTAGAAATTATCAAACGGGAACTGTATTTGCTGGTATGTTAGCGAATTCAGGTGTAGACCTAGCACAAGGTATAATGAATTCTGGCGATTGGTTTTTATCACTACCTAGACAGATAAAAAAAGAATTATCACAAATGGATGAGGGTGTTGCGGCTTACTCAATGGCCGTTGATGGTGTTAATCCAAATTTATCTAATAATGATAAAAAAGAAAGATGGTGGGACGAGGCTAACGATTGGCTTGACAATTGGCAGCAAACTAGAATAACTGATAGAATAGCTGAACCAATAAGTTTTGACGAAATAGAAGATTTGGGTAGTTTTGGAGAATGGACTGCACAGACAATTGCTTCACAAATACCTATACTAGCTACCATGTGGGCAACTGGTGGTGCCTCGTTGTATGTAATGGGAGCTTCCAGTACTGGATCTAAATGGAGGGAGTTACAAGATGCTAAAGCAGAATATGATAGAACTGGAGGACTGTACGGTACTGATCATTCTTGGGGTAGTATGTTTGTAAATGCTGGTTTTACTGGTGCAGCAGAAGCGCTGTCTGAGAAGGTAACATTAGCACAAGTAAACAAGTTAAAAGGTTTGGTTACGAAATCAAAAGCGGCTAGATTAGGTTATGAAAAGACGTTGAGAAGAAATATTTTTACTTTTAATAATGTAAAAGCTGGGGTAATAGATCGTTTTGAAGAAGGATTCTCTGAGTCATTAGCTCAATTATCTAGTAATTGGCTTGACGTACAATCTGGTGTTGAAGGAGTTGGTGTGTATGATGGTATTCCAGAGTCATTTGTTAGTGGTGTTATTATATCCCAAGGAATGGCTATGCCATCTCTTTATAAAGCTTTATCCGCTCCATTTAGATCAGCTGATACAAATCAGAGAGTTGGAGAAATGGCAGAGAAAATTGAAGAGTTAACAAAGCAAGCTACCGCGCTTGATATTGATTCAAAAGAGAGAAACGATATAGAGAATGAAATTATAGGACTGGTAGATGCTAGTAATAGTTTGATTGAGCAAGATACAAAGAGAGTTAATTTATATACGGATGGTGAAAAAAAAGCTTTAATAAATATTGAGAAACAAAATTATCAAGCTAGAAAGAAAGCTGAAGATATAATATTGGATGGAAAATTAAGCGATAAAGAGAAGATACAACAATTAGCGGATCTCAATGCTAAAGTTGGTATGAGGAACAAGACAAAAAATGATATCTTACTAAAATATGATACCAATGTTACCGACTCTAATTACGAGCGGGAAATGGATCTAATGAAACGTCAAGCTAAAATGGCTGAAGATATGGGTGGCGTTAAGATTGATATGGAGGAAATGAGTAGAGATGAGTTTACTGATGTCAACATAAGAGATGAAGTTGGTAGATCAAAAGAACAAATAGATAATATGGCTATGGAGAGAGAAGCTGAAGTAAATGCTCTTCAAGAAATATTAAAAGATAAAGACGCTAGTAAGAGTGAGAAAGATGACGCTAGAAGATTAATAAAAGAATCTAAATCTGGATTAAGTGTAGTTAACTCGCTGTTAGCTCAAGGTAATGATTATGGTGTTATGATCCCCGTATTCAATAAAAAAACCGGTAATTTAGAGAGAATGAGGGTTATTGTAAATAAAGATACCGCATTAACCGATGGACAATTAAATACTGGGGCACATGAATTTCTCCATGCTGCATTTCGAGCTACTTTAAAGGGAGATACTAGAATGAGAAACGTTTTAGGAGCACAAATGCAAAGTCTTTTAGATAGCGAGAAGATGGAGTTTACCCGTCCAGAATGGGAAAGAGAATATAAAAAACGAATTGCTGCATATGCAAAAGATAAGAGAGGCGAGGAAATGTTTACCATACTATCTGAAATGTATAGAGATGGTAAGGTTAAGATAAATGAAAGTCTAGCAAACAAGGTAAAAGATTATTTCAGAAGATGGAGTAGGAATTACACTAGTAGAGATATAGCGTTTAATGAAACACAAGATGTATTAAACTTCATAAAAGACTTTGATTATAATTTAAGAAACAATATAGTTAGTCCAGCTTTAGCTAGAATGATGGCTAAAGGTGCTAATGGAAAAATATTCGAAGAAGCTAAAGAATCTAAAAAGCAAGAGAAGATGAATTCATTTGACCAAGCTGTAGATTTAAATAGAAGAAGTAATCCTGATTTAAAAAGAGAATTTGATCAATTTGTTTTAAATAGTGATGGTACACCTAAATATCAAGACCATGAGCAATTTAAAAACTCTCCTGATTATACTGGAGCTTTATTAATGTTATTGGAAGGTAGAGCTCATGATGGTTTAATAATGCAAGGAGCAACAGATGATGGTGTTCAACCAACAGCAATGAGAGAGTTTATTCAAAATGTAAAACAAGAGTTAGCTAGAAGGTTTCAAGGTGGATTAAACAAAAAATCATCTGATAAAATTGAAGAAATTGAAGACCAAATAAAGAAAAAGAAAATTTCAATTAAAGAAGGAATAAAACAAATAGAGTCTATTAAGAATGATAAAAAGAATTATCTAGCAGAATTTAATTATGATATTGTTAAAGATGATAAAGTTAGTTTATTTGGTTGGTTAACCGGTACTTATAGAGCTATACATTGGGCTAAAGAAGATGTTAAAAAAGCTTGGGTTGAATCTAGACCTGGTTTTGGAGGACCTTCTTTAGATAAACCTATAGCAACAAAAGAAGGTACATCAACATTAAAAGATGTTTTACCTGGAGAAGGAGATTCAGCATATGATAGAATAGATGAGATGGATTTATCTTTTGGGCGAAAACAAGCCGCTAAGGAAGTTGTCAATGAAGTAATTGTTAGTGATGCACTTGATTTCTCACCAGATGTCATGAGTAGTATTAGCAGTACAATTAGGAACGCAAAGATTAATTTAGAGGGACTAACATATAAAGGTGTTAAAAGACTACTAGATGACGTAACTAAGTTTACTAAGATAGATAAAAAAACCGGTAAACCTCAAGTTTATAAAACGGGTAAAAGAAAAGGTGAGGTCAAGCTATTTGCCCCAACATCAGAAAAGAAAACAGAACCAATAGGTCCGTTATTTGAAGTGTTAAACGCGGTAGCAACTGAGTTCGGTGTAGACCCGCTTAGAATATTATCAACACAAGACCTTGATGGCACACAAAGACAAGCTGCACAATCATACATATTAGATAAGTCTACTAATGAAGATGGTAGCTTTAATAGTATATTATATGATTTACTACCTGAGGGTGAAGATAGAAGTGGTTGGGCAACAGGTGTGGCTAATACTAGCTTGGGAGAATTTTATATAAAGGGGGATAGGGTTAAAATGTCAGAAGGTGCAGTTAAGGAGGGAGGACAAAAGGCTGCTCAAACGAAGAGAAAGAATGTGAGTAGAGATGAATTTCTTAACATGTTTGGAATAGAGCCAAACGGCAGGTTAAAACCGGGTACAGAGGCTGACGGAGCTATAAGGGAGATGGTTAGGCAAGTCGCCCAAATATCCGCAAGTCAAGTACTAAGGTTAGATGCTTTAACTAATGGTACATCGACAGAAGCTATAGCAGCTAAACTTGCAGATGGTAAATCTGAAAGGATGTTTAGTAGAAAGGTGGAACCAGATAATCTTGAAATATATCAAGCTAGATGGGATGATGGAATTGGTGGAATTGGTGAAGTAAACATGGACGATAAGAAAGCTATAGTAAACCACTTAACATCTGTTTATGGAGACGCTTTATCTAAAAAAGAAATAAGAGGGATAGCTAATGATTGGTATACGTGGAAAAAAGAATGGGAAGAATTACCATCAACAGATAGTGTTAGTCCTATTGTTGATAAATACGATGTACAATCTTTTATTATAGATAAAACTAACGAAGCACTTCTTGACTCTGGTTTAATGGCTACATTTAAAGACAAGCTTGTAACAAGTATAAGTAGTGTTACTGATTTATTTAATGACATAGAGAGAGTTAGAAAGAGAAGAGGGGATGTTGTTTCTCTTGGTAACGAGATGATAGCTAGCGGAAAAACAAAACAACAAGTTTTAAGAGCTATGTTTATGTTGAAAGGAATGTTTAGTTCCGCTGCAAAAGCTGGTGATGGTAGATTTATATCAGATGGTAAGGGTAGTATATTATTCGATCCCAAATGGGAGGATTCTAAACCTAACGCATTTGATGGTAATAAGTGGAAAAGGAATAAAGATGGTTCGTTAAAATTAACTAAAAAAGGAAATCCAATTCCTAAAGCTAATAGAGGTCAAGTATTTATAAATCAACAAGATTTTATAAATACATTATCTAAGATAGAAGGTTTTGAAGATATTAAGGGAAAATCTTGGAAACAAATAGGTAATGATTTAGGGGTTGATACAGGTGTATTGTTTGCTGATAAATCTAAAGAGGCTTTAAAAGATAAAGATTACGAAGGTAGATTAAAGCAATCTAAAGAAATGAGGGAAGCCTCGGAAATGATAACTCAGTTTTATGTCAATGGTATATACGATGGATCTATGCAATATGAAGATCTATTAATGCTTGGTAAGATGTTTGGTTCAAATATGCAATCTCCCATGAAGAAAGCGGCTAACTTAAGATATATAGCAAAGGGTGTTGAAAATACTCCAGTCGATAAAAGAGGTTCTGATTTAGAGTATGAACACATGAAACCTACCAACAAGAAGATAATGGAATTATTTACAGAAATGTTAAATAACCCAGGTGGTGTAAGAAAGGGATTTTGGGACGACTACACCGTAGCTATTATACCTAAAGCAATGGACATAGCATTAATATCTTCCGGATTAAGAGACTTTATGCAATTAGGATATAGAGCTGGAATGGCAGTGTGGAAGAGATACTATAATAGTCAAACGTTTGGTAAAGAAGGATTAGCACCAATAAAGGATATATCAACTGGAGAGGTTATCGGTGAAGAGTTTGTAAGAGCGAGTAATAAATTTGTTGATAAAAAGAAACAAAGCATTATACAAGAAACGAAGTCTCAACAAATGAAAAGTAAAAAAGTACCTGAACCAAATGGTATGTCTGCTTTTGATTTTGATGAAACAATTATAATTGGTGGAGATAATTTCGTTATAGCAACTAATCCGGAGAATGGACAGACAGAAAGAATAAGTTCAGAAGATTGGCCAATTAGAGGTGCTGAGCTAACTGAGCAGGGCTGGAGTTTTAACTTTGATGATTTTATTAATGTACGTGGTGGTGTTGAAGGACCTTTATTTCAAAAATTAAAAAATAGAATTAAAAAATTCGGTCCAGGAAATAATTTTATATTAACAGCTAGACCTCAAGAATCTGCTGTAGCTATTCACGGTTGGTTACAATCTAAAGGAATCGATATCCCTTTACAAAACATAACTGGACTAGGAGATAGTAGTGGTGATTCAAAAGCTCTATGGATATTAGATAAGTTCTCAGAAGGATATAATGATATATATTTTGTAGATGATGCTTTACCTAATGTTCAAGCCGTTAAGCATGTTATGGATCAATTAGATATTAAAGGTAGTTCTGTGCAAGCCTTAGCTAAAACAGAGGGTAAAACTTTATTAGCAGAAGAAATTGCTGATAAGTTTAATGACCAAATGAAAAAGTGGAGAGAGGGTCCTGGTAGAAAAATGCACGATGAAATGCAAAAGATAACTACTGTTAGTTCTAGTGAATTTAAAAGAATTGGAGGATTCAAAGTAAACATAAGAACAGAGGAAGGTAGAAAGATAGTAGAACAATTAAATAATATAAAAACTACTAGATCATCTGAATCAGATAGAATGAAAAGCAAATTTGTTAAAACAGATAACGCTATCAACGAGGAATTCAACGATATGCTGGAGAGACAATCTGGTATAGATGCGGGTAGAATAATAACCGCAGCTGAAGCGAAAAAAGCTAAAGCAACGGAGAATATATTTCAAAGATTCTTTGTACCCCCTTCAGCAGAAGATTTTAAAGGATTATTATATAAATTCTTAGGTAAAGGAAAAAGAGGCGATAAAGACTTTAAGTTCTTTAAAGAAAATTTATTAGACCCATTTGCTGAAGCAATTAGAGATTATAATGCTTACAGACAAAACATGTCTAATGATTATGCTCAACTTCAAAAGGATATGCCTGGAGTAGTTAAGAGTTTTAATAATGAAATTGAAGACACAGGTTTTACAAATGAAGACGCTATACGAGTTTATCTATGGAATAAAGCAGGGTTTGAAGTTCCTGGTTTTTCTCCAGAAAATGTACAGTGGTTAGTTGAGCACGTGGAGGCTGATCCTGATTTAGTTGGATTCGCTGAGGGTTTGAGTAGAATAACTAAGAGACAAGAAGGTTACGTAGAGCCAGATGAAAACTGGGCTGTAACTAGTATAGCTGCTGATTTAAATAATGTTACTAAGGGTACGGGTAGAAAAGAATTTTTATCAAAATGGATAAATAATAAAAATGTAATTTTTTCTAAAAACAATCTAAATAAAATAGAAGCTATATATGGTAAGCCGACTAGAGAAGCGTTGGAGAATATATTGTATAGAATGGAGAATGGTACTAACCGTACTGTTGGTCAAGACGCTACAGTTAATAGGTTTTTAAACTGGATAAACGGTTCTGTTGGAGCTGTCATGTTCTTTAACACGAGATCTGCTTTACTACAAACTATATCTACAGTTAACTTTATAAACTGGGAAGATAATAACATATTTAAAGCCGCTGCAGCCTTTGCTAATCAAAAACAATTCTGGAGTGATTTCGCTATGATATTCAACTCTGATATGTTAAAACAGAGAAGGGGTGGTTTACAGATGGACGTTAACTTTAATGAGCTAGCTGATGCATTTCAAAAGGGTAGAAGTAAACCTGAAGCTGTTATTAGGTATTTACTAGAAAAAGGATTTTTACCCACAAAGCTAGCGGATAGTTTTGCTATTGCAATGGGTGGTTCAACTTTCTATAGAAATAGAGTTAACAGTTATATAAAAGATGGAAACACTATAGAATTCGCAGAACAAAGAGCGTGGAAAGATTTTCAAGAGATAGCCGAAGAAACACAACAGTCTTCTAGACCTGATTTAATATCAGAACAACAAGCTGGTGTTTTAGGTAGATTAATACTTGCTTGGCAAAACACACCAATGCAGATGACTAGATTAACTAAAAAAGCTTTATCTGATTTGGTTAATGGTAGAGGAGATCCAAAATCTCATATATCGAGAATAATGTATTATGGTCTTATACAGAACATAATATTTGGTACACTACAAACTGGGTTAGCTTTCTTAATGTTTGGTGGTAGCGAAGAAGAGGAGGAAAAGAAAAAGAAAACACAAAGAGTTTTAAATGGAGCACTTGATACTTTACTTAGAGGTACAGGTGTTTGGGGAGCAGCTGTATCTACAGTTAAGAATACTGTGTTAAAGTTTTATGAACAGAGAAAAAAGGGTTGGACTGGTGACCAAACGTATACTATTATAGAAGCTATAAATTTATCCCCACCTATTGGTAGTAAAATTAGAAAAATATATAATGCTATACAAACAGATAAGTTCAACAAAGGGGTTGGTGAAAAACTTAAATATAGAATCGAAAATCCAACTCTAAGTATAGTTGGTAATTTAGTAGAAGCTGCGACTAACTTCCCAATGGCTAGATTAATAAACAAGGTTAATAACGTAGAGGAAGCAATAACCGGTAATCATGAGATGTGGCAACGGATAGCAATGCTAGGTGGTTGGAATAGATGGAGTGTTGGAGCTGAAGACGAAGAACTTGAAGAAGCTAAACAGGAGGTTAAAGATGAGAAAGCTGAACAAAGGAGAAAGGAAAAAGAAGAAAAGAAGGTAGAAGATAAAAAGAAAAAAGAAGAGGATAAAAAGAAAGAGGAACAAGAAAAGAAAGATAAAGGAATAAAAACCGTTCGATGTTCTGGAACTAATTCATCAGGCAAGAGATGTGGCATGACGACTGAAACTAATGCTAAATCATGGAAGTG
>CEON01117957.1_pt1 | contig 11308 bp, 4 predicted proteins | sample 530291 | NCBI WGS metagenome assembly CEON01 (sample SAMEA2619888, study PRJEB7988) | marine metagenome | biome: marine biome (ENVO:00000447); feature: surface water layer (ENVO:00002042); material: "saline water (ENVO:00002010), including plankton (ENVO:xxxxxxxx)" | depth 5 m
GAGTTCTTGTTGTAGGAGCGCCCGGACATGACTTTGGTAACTTTGTAGATGATGGTCAATCATCTGGATTATTTATGGGTAAAGCTTTCAGTTCTTCATTCCCAACTCCAGAAAGAACTGTGTACAACTTGGGTACATCTGGAGTTAGACATGTCTTGCCAGAAAGTGGAGTGCGTACAGGTACAAGTGGAACTAAATTTGGAGCTACAGTTTTAAATAACGGTGCAGCATTTATATACTCTGAAGATTATAATTTTGCAACCAACAAACGAGAATGGTCATTGCTGGAGAAAATAACTCCAGAAGGTATAAATGCCAATCGTCAGTATGTAACTCTTGGATCTTTCCCAGAAGTTCCTTTCTCTGGATCAGAAAATTCTAACTTCGGAGCTGCTGTAAGTGTTGACAGAGGTATTCGCTCAGATTCTAATTACGCAGTCGCTGTGGGTAGTTACAGTCATCCATTTGCTAGTGGTAACGACGTAGAAGAAAGAAAAGAAAATAAAGGTGCTGCATATACGTATGATATGATGCTGGTCGATCTACCTCCAGCTCAAGCTGACAGTGGAGCATTTATCAACGCCAAGCTATTTGCTGAAAGCGGTCATCCTAAACTACATGAAGAGATATTTTTAAATATAGTAAATAGTGGACTGAATTCACAATATTATCAAAATACTGGCATAATTTATGCCAATGCTGATGGTAACATTTTCTTAGAAGTTTCTGGTCAAGATAATTCTATATATCAATATATTAATCATAGACCATTTATAAACGCAGTCTATGGTCAAATGCTAGCTGGTACTACCACATCTAGCGGAATTAACTTGTCTATTGAAGGAAGACCTCTTGAATCCTCGGGCGAAATGAACCTAATGGCACTGGGAGCAAGTCGCGCAAATGTGTATAATCATATAGGATTACGCATATCTGGTGTCACTGGCTTGTGGGATACTTCGTCAGGTATTTCACCCGGAGAACCATCGGGGTTGTTATTGTTTAATAATGCAGAAAATCCATCGACATTAGATACCTCTGGTAATCTGTATGTTAGTGGTAACAGTTGGGTAGTTAGCAGTGGCGATTTGGGCCTTTACACATCGGGACTATTACCTGTAGAAGCAAGTGGTAGCCTTAACATTTATGCAAGCGGAACTTAGTTATGTTAAGATTTAATCATTCAAGTTTGGGTTCAGTCGTAATAAGACCTGTACCATTCGTGTCGATTTCAGCAAGTCCTATACGAAATAAAACAAACCACCTTGGTTCTGAATATACAATTACTCTTACCGGAACACTAGTTCCACAAAGAGGATCACCGGATGCAAACGGTAATTTCCAAGGCTATGATCCATCAAACGCTGTAGCTATTAATGAAAGAGCAGATGCTATATTTCAAAAGCAGAATGCTTTGCGTAAACTTTTTGCTGATGATGGTTTACAAATTGAAATTGAAAGTCCCGGCGGTGGAAACACCATAGTTGCGAATGTTACGCTAGAATCTATAAATTTTGAAGAAGGAACATATGTTACTAGGTGTGGTTACACAGTAACTTTAAAAACAACCCACTTGAATGACCAAAATGGAAATATGCTCTATGATTCTTTACCTAGAATTAAAGAGCTAACTACCAGCGATTCTTCTGCTTACAAAGATACAGGTGCTTACAATTTTGCAAGTTTTGAAAGTACCTATGGAGGTTTAGTTGAGGATTTTAATGAAGAATGGTCTATAGAAGTTGATGATAGTCTTGGTGAAACAAGTAATGACAACCCGTTTGATAAAACCTTACGAACATATATTATAACTAGAACTTCTTCTGCAACAGGTCGAACGGTGTATGATAGCCCCGGCAATCCGGGTAATGCAAACTCCGTAAAAAGAGAAGCTTGGGAAAGCGCTAAAAAGTTTTTACTTAAGGTTGTTGTGGGTGATAGTAATTTAGCACAAGGTATACCAGATGATGTGCCTAACTCATATCCTGATTATCAAAATACTTTTTCTGATCAAAGTGGTGGAACTTTAAACTATGGCGATTTACTGCTTGGTTTAGATCCTGAGTATCAAGCGTACAATCATTCTAGAAGTGAAACTATAAATAAATCTGCTGGTTCATTCAGTATTACAGACAAGTGGGTTTTACTTAAAGATACAGCTTATGAAAACTTTGATGTATCAATAGAGTCTAGCAATTCAGAACCTTTTAATACTTTTAATATTAATGGTACTATTAAAGGTGTGACTTCGCACTCAGCAAAAAGTATGCTTTATGGCGGTACGCACAATCAAAGTGCTAAAAATACACCAGCAGCTAATGCTCTTATAAAGTATAATAAGGTGACAAATAATGGCAGGTTTGATGTTAATTCTTATGTATATAAAAGAGTTGCAGCTCTAACAACTTTAGCGATTAATCCACAACCTCTATCAGTTAGTGTATCTCGCAATGATTTTACTGGAGAAATTACATATCAATTATCCTATGACAATAGACCATTAAATGTTATAGCAGAAGCTTTAAGTGAAACAATTACAATAGATGATACATATCCGGGTGATGTTTACACAGCAGTTCCTGTTATTGGTAGAGCTACTGGACCAGTTTTACAATACATGGGAACAAGAACTGAGTACAGAAGAAGTATTAGTATTGACTTACAGTTTGACTATACAGATATTGATCGTTACACTCCAGCCACAATTACACAAAGCAACAAAGCTACACAGATTATAAATACTAGAAGCTCATTACTAATGTCTAAACCAACTAGAATAGAGCCAGTTCGTACACAGATTAATAATTTAGTTCAATCGTTAAGTCCTTTAAATGAACCCAATATACGTAAATGTTTTGTGGATGCTCCCACTGAAAACTGGGAACCTAGAACTGGAAGATATAATTTAAGTATTTCATGGATTTATGAATTATCAGAATAGGTATTAACATGTGGATTAGCAGAGAATCAAATTATCAAAGTTTAGAATATGATGTTGATGGAAACATAGTTCCTCCAGCTAGATATGTTTTTGACGCTGGTAGAATTGGTGAAGACTTGTTCGCTGGAGTAGCTTATAGTGATAGAGTAGATATAATGAACAATCCTAGCTACGGTCAATACATAAATAATTTTGATAGCAATGGAAATTCACTTAAAATGGACGGTGGAAAATTTGACGCAGACGATGCTTATGCCGTTTATAATACACCAAGAAAAGTTGGAACAGAAGATAGTTTTTTAAGTCCTACGTTTAGAAACTGGGGGACTTATAATGTTAAGTAAGATATCAAACGCAGAACTAACAAAAGATAGATTAGCTGTAGATGTTCAGCCCAGCGGAACTTATATACATTGCGTACCTGTTGGTGGTCAAATTATGAAAATTAATCATAAGCAAGTTACTGAATCTACAAAAATATTTGATAAGTATTCTGATTTTTATACAGATAAACAATCTTTCAACAATAGAACAAAGGTAAAAGTTCCAGATACTGAAGCTATGCCAGTTGATGACTAAGGAATAGGAAATGTCTACTAAGTCTATACAACCTGATCACGGTGCTTATGGTGATGCTTGGCCTGAAAACTTCGCTATACCACGAAGCTTATCCACTGGTGGGTGGACCGTGCAAAGTCCGGGTTTTGAACAACAAACATTTTTAGGAGCAAGTATAACTAACGTCAGTATAAATGCTGGGTTTGGAGATACATCTTCTACTTTACAAGTTGACTTAGTTGTTGATGAATTTAATAAATCTGACGAAACACCATTCGGTCTTGGGGATGACGTTTATCATAATGGAGAAAGAGACAACTTCATTCCACCAACGGCGGGTTCTCCTGTATTTTTTAAATTTGGTAGAAAAAGATCTGGTATTAATGAATCATTTACTAATGTTCTAGATAAGATTATGGACCCAAGCGGTGTATCTGTTAATTGTTCACAAGATACCTATCAGTATGATGGAGATCAAGTTGAGTTATTAAACCTAACTAGCGTTAGTGAAGATCAATATTATGATTTAGCACTCAAGCAACTTGCAACTAAAAATCCTGCTACCGATTCTTGCGCGCTAACATTTGGTGGTATACTTCAATCTTATACTCAAAATAGAAGTACAAATGGAGATCCTTTATATACCGTACAGGTTACAGACCCTAGAGAAATTTTAAGTAATGTTAAACTATTACTTAATAATTATACAGGTTCTGTTAAAGAAGTAGACAACGTAATGAACATCTATGGGTTCCTTGAGTATGAGCCAGAAGCTTCTTTTGATCCAGATGAGTATGAACAAGATCCATTAAAAAGAGTTCTGTTTGAGGATGGAACAACAGAATTTGAAGGCACTGATACTTTGCTTGGTGGAGCAATACCCAGCGGATTTCCAATGACAGGGAAAGGTTTTTCCAGAAGAGGCGACCAAGGCATTCCTTTTTACAGAGTTAGGGATAGTATAATAGCCTTACTAGAATATAATGGAGATCTTCCAGAAGAATACAAATCAGCTAAGTTCTTTAATAGTATTAATTTTAGAGGTTTTAAGTACGCTGTGGATTTAACTGGATTGCCAAACTTACCTCAATTTTACTATTTAGATTTTGATGAGATGAGCTTGTTAGAGTTGGCGTTAGAAATATGCGATGTGTCAAACAGAGATTTGTTTGTTACTTTACTGCCAGTGTTAGACCATTCATATTGCAAAGTTATACATGATAGAAATGCAAAAGCGGACCCAAACAATGAAGAAGAAAATGATACTAATTTTATTTCTGGCATAATTAGATGTACTGCCATTGATAGATCTAAGCAACAAGATTTAGGATCTATTAAAGAATATATAGACGACTTACAAAAGCAAAACATTGCAGTAGAAAATCGTGATGTTGGATACGAAGTTTCTAATATAGTAACAGATAAATTCGTTGCTGGCGCACAAGAAACCAATATACACTTTTTTTCGGGACGGGAAGATAGAAGTCCAGATGATGAGATAGGTGATCAGTATCTTTTAGAAAAACAGTATCAACAACAGATTATTCCTTACTACGGAAATTTTGGCAACAACGTAGTAACGATACCAAAAGGACACGGAGCTTATCAACAAATACTATTAGACACAAGACATCTCAATGCAAATGGTGTTGGTGCGTTTTATGTGGCAACCGAGATGGAAATAAGATGCGCCATGATTTCTTTCAAAAAGTGGAAAGATTTCTTGATGCAATACAATGACACATATTTAGAGTCTACAGAAGAAAATGATGTTACAGAAGGTGCTTTACTTAATTCAAAAACTACAGATGTTCCAACTGAATTAGAAAAATTACCAGCTCTTTCCAATAATTATGAAGTTACAGTTCCCAGATCTCTTTGGCCTTATATGTCTGATCCTGATGACAAACAGTTTGGCAAAGATGGTTTACCAAAAAGTCCTTGTAATCCACCTTATGGATATCCATTGTACTATAAAAGAGCTACAAAGATTGGCATTCCAGAAGGAGGTCTAACAAAAATTAGCTATACTTGGAATTCTCAAATCATGCCAGCTGTAGCAAACCTATCCAACACCGATGTAAACGATGCTAACTTTAAGACTACAGTTATCCCCTTACTAGAGCAAGTTAGAGAACAGCTCTATAATATGGAAAATGAAGAAGGTGAAATGCCAGAAGGTCTTGAAGAAATTCTTGAATACGTAGATAGAGCTTTGAATGGCGAACTTGATTCAGAAGTTAATTTAGATTTCCTATCTGACATGGTAACTAATATGGCCCCACAGATGGCTACTATACCAAGGCTTGCTAAGAAAGGAACAGAAAACGCACAACGTATATGTAATTTTCTTAAAAATGTTGGGTCAGAATGTCTAGGTAAAAAATACTTAGTAAGATTACCTAGAAGAGAAAACGGAAAATATAATAAAACAGTAAAGCTTGAATCTATCGAAGGAAATATGGAGGAAGGTATAAAAGGAAAATTTTCTGGACCGTTTGGTTTTGAGCCTTTTCCTAAAGGTGAAAAGATGGCAGAGCTTGGCGCAGATGTTAACTATAAAGCAGAAGGCATAAAAGAACTTAATCACTTAGACTTTGACCCATTGGAAATACCAGACGTTTACAGAGACTACACTGGAGCATTTGCTTCTAATTTTAATCCGGTTAGTAATCTTATCGAAACAAACTATATTCCAGACAATCAAGGTGGATTTTTCAAAAGAGATCTTTATAAGGACTTAGTTGATGAGTCTACTGGTGCTGATGTTTCTCTCATGGATGAACCGCCGTTAGCGGTAACACAATTATTAGCTCCTAGTATTTTGTCTACCGTTAGAACTGAAAATGGTAGAATCAGTGCTTATGTACGTTTTGATAATAGTCAATTCTTAAGTTTTGATGGAATATCTCAAGGAGATTTGTCTCAGTCTTCGTATGATGACGATGGTAATCTTGTGCCAGATGTTACATATAGTTTAGACAATATGGACGAAAGCAACACTGATTTTACAAGATTTTATAACGCAAACGATGACGAAAAAGACGAACAAGATGATGAACCTTTGGGTAGACAAGTAGCATTTTTAAAATGTTCTGTAGACGAACAAGTTTACTTTGCTCCAAAATTAGTACCTAGAAATATTAATGTTTATGGAGAAATAGATGAAGGCACTCCTCAACACACTCTTCCTAGACAAGTTAGAGATCCAGATACTGATGAAATAAAGTATACTCTAGGTTTTTATACTATGCTTTTTAAACCTGTAACAGCAACTAGCTCAACTGTAAAGATTAATGATTTTGCAAGATTTGATCAAAAAGATGTTAATGGAAAAGTAGTATTTAAAGGTGTGATAGAAAACAGGAAAGATGTAACGTTTGACAGTGAAGCTTATGCTTTAATAACTCTTCCGGGTAAAATTTCTCCCACAAAAGACTCTAGATTTAGAGATGGTCCATACCAAATACTTGCGCCAGAAACAATAAAGCATTATCTAACTATGGATATCGTTAAAGGCATAGCAGAGTTTGAAGAACCTGCAATTCAAGGAGAAACTCCAGACATTAAATCTATTAAAAAAGATTTAGAATGCGATACGGACAAAGCTGAAAAAGCCAAAGAACTATACAAAGCTGTACTGGAAAAAATGACATACGCCTTTCCTCAACGTGTGGATTTAGCTATGCCTTCTCCAGTAATGCCAGATCTTGCTGCTATTCCTTTGAGGTCTACTGAAAGGTGTTATGGACCTTGGGTATCATCTGAGATTGACAATAGAACTGATGATGAGCGAACACAAAACATAGATGCTTTACCTAGATATAAAAATTTAGGAGGCGCAGTAGAGTTTATAAAAGACGAAAATCTTGCTCCTTGGAACTATTCTGGCTACACTAAGCTAAATGAAGCTGGTAAAATGAAATCTATATTCGCTAATAGTTTATTACTAATTTCAGAACGTGGAGGTTTTGTTGTACCAGCTCCTCCAAGTGGATTAACGATAGGAGAAACTTTAAAGGCCGCTGGCCCATTGGTTACTAATATTTCTGTAAGCATTGGAACTGGAGGTATCAAAACTACAACACAGTTAGACTTATACACTGTTAGTTTTGGTAAACTTCATAAACAAAAAGAAATAGAGATTTCTAAAGCTAGTAGAGAGAGAAAGAAGTTATCTGATGAAAGAAATGCTTTGATTAGAAAAGGTATGGGTAAAAGCCAAAAGGATATGAACTATCAAAATCTATATAATGATTTAAATGATCAGTTAAAGACTATGGACTATGTTGTTACAGCTAATCAAAACTCTAAAGAAAAGCCTCCATCTAAAATCGTAGCTACGGTTAAAACAGAGAAAGTTCCAGCGTTTACTCCAAGTACACCTGATGAAGCACCTAGTGAACAAAATAAAGTAGACGCTACTAGAAAAGGTGTGGACATTTCAATGCAAACGGAAGATGTTATGTCTGAAGCTGGAGAAAAATTTCCAGACTTTGCTACTGCTAATAAACAGTACTATAATTCTGCTGGGGGAGACTTGAATGAAATGTATTCTCCTGCGTCTATGGAACCTAAACACCCAAACATGCCAGCAAATCCTGACCCAATGTTAAAACAACGAGAAACTCTCTATGGAAGCGAAGGAATTGATAGCGACGGGAAGTATAAAATTACTATTTACGAGGATTAAATATGCCAGCCTTTAAAGGAAATTTGAATGACAACTCTGTTAATTTTGCTAAGTATATTAGCGAAGACCAAGCTTTAGCAAACGCTGGGCTTGGTTCTTACGGGGCAAAATCTCTTGCGCACTTGTTGAGCGAAGCGTCTAGTAAAGAAACTCTAGCACAAGCGGTAGCAGATACATGTGCGATTGTAGGCGATGGAGATTTAGAAGACATAGCAAATAATATGTCAGAAGCATTGTTAGGCGATGTAGCACAAGAGCAGCAAGCTACACAAGGTCCAGATGGAAACTTTGGAAGTGCTACTACTTCTTATGGAACTTACTACAAATTTGATGATGCTTCTAATAAATATGTGTTAACAGATGTTCCTATTAAATTATCTGAGTTAACAAAGTTTTGGAATAAGGCCCAACGTAAACCTTCACACCTAGAGACTGATGATCAAAAAAAGAATATCATACAAGAAGTTAGAAATAGCTTAGATGGATGCATAACATTTGAACCACAAGTGAAAGGTAAAACAAAGAGAGTTAAAAAAACTAGGTTATATTTTCAAGACAAAAAAAGAGCTAACGATGCTAGAGAGATGGTGATCAACGGTGATCCAAAAATATCTACTGTACCTCGTAGAGCAACCGGAGGTAAGTACGATCTTACAAGAACAGAAAAACTACAACAAGAAGGAATAGGTGACAGCGGTGATGATAACAATCAATTTGGTCATATAGGTAGATTTTCACATAGCGTTAGTAATAAAGAAATAAATGACCAGCAAGTAGCCTCCAAGCTAAGGTTATCTTACAACAAAGCAATGGGATATTTTGAGTCTGGTTCTCAACAAATTATTGCTAGATTGATGGACGATTTAGGAGCTGCGGCAATTACAGATATAGACATGTCTGAATCTGCTCTTGACAGTTACAAATTTAGTGATATGTATAATTCTAATGGTGGTGAAGCATATTTTAGTGCCTTTAGTACGTGTTTGGCACTACCACTTTCTGTGCATAATGGTAATCCTTATACGTTTGGTCCTAATGTTATTGGTAAAAAATCAGAATACAAAAAAGAAAAAATTAGAGTAGTTAATCGTTCAACAGCTTCTTTTAAACAAGGAGAAGTTGTTATGTGTAGCTTGATTGACAATGAGTGGATTGTGTCAGCTTTTGGAACTCCGGGTGAAATGGCCCCAGTTGAATTTAAACCGGGGAAATGGTCTTTTATAAAAATGATTGCAAATAGTGATTGTTATTTTCAAGATCAAAGAAAGTTTGAAGATGAACCAAATTCAGAAGCTTCAAAATCTAGAACAATTAGAGACGATGAGCATGGCGATAATGCTAGATCTCAGTTTTATTATTTCCTTAACAAATCACACTCTACGGATGAATCATTAACTTTAGGTGGTTTAAACGATATACTTGGTATAGCAAAAATGAATTGTGTGCCAATATATACTGTTGACGAACTAAATGCAGACCCAAATTTAGTCAATAAACAAGAGCTAGTAAATCCAGAGATGATACCAAGCCGAAGGTATGCTCAATCCAGTTCGTTTGATCAACTTGGAACAAGTATTGGCGGTAATAATCCACATGGAAATATTATTGGAAGAACAAATAGAAACGTTAATCCAGACAAGACCTTAAGTTTTGAAGGTAAGGAGATAGCAGAATACAATACTGAAATACCTTTGTTTTGGGGTCCGGTGTTTACAGAAGGATATAGCACAGCAAGTGTTCGTAGACTGTTAGCCGATGTTCAAGAAACTGTCTCTAGCGGTTTGCCTAATTTTGTTACAGCTGGAACTTTGGATGTCAAGGGTGGAACTAATTTATTAGCAGAACCTAAAACACACATGTTTGCTGATAACAAAGACTTCTCATTCCTACAAGTTCCAGCAGATGTCGCTACTAATGCTGGTGTTGATGGAACTAATGGTTATCCTATTGAAAGTATATCTAAGTTGGCCCAGCAAGAAAGAGGTGCTGTTGGACCTGAAGGAGTTGATTTTGTAAAAGCTTATAGTAGATTTTTAAAAGATGAGCAAAGATTGACTTACTTATCAGATAGTACTGGTAGAAGCATTTTTGATTTAGCGCCACAATCTCCCGGCAAGATTGATTTTATCCCACTATCTTTCGGTATGGCGGGAAATGGCGACAAAGCAAGTCAAAATGGCTCATCAATGAATACTTATGATATGGCTAGATCTTTCATAGATGATAGTTTAGAAGAAGGTGTTGAACATTTTTGGGGATCAATGTTTGATAGAGAAAGAACTTTGACGGACAACGAATTTACTGACAACATATATCCTTACGACACATACCTTAAACATGAATCTCCGGGGCTTTGGGCCGCTGTTACCGAATGGGAACAAAATGGTGATGGCGCTGGAATGGTTGGTATTATTGCCGCTAGAAATACTTTTGCTCTTTCTAGAGTTGGCACTGTTACTTTTACTACAAATTTTACAATTGGAATTGGTCAAAATTGCACTAGCACTAGATCTCAAGCTCCACAATTTTTTGGTATTGGGGGAGCTTTTGGAAATGTAGGATTTACTGGAGGTAGTCAAGGTCAAACTAATTGTTCCCAATGGTGGGGAACGTATGGTACTCAACCTCACAATTTTGGTCATAATAGTTTATATGTAAAAATGTATGATCATTGGCCTGAAGAATATACTATATATGACGCTAGGTATTTTAGCCCATTACATTTCGTTCCTGCTCCAATGTTTTCAGCGGTAGAAACTAAAGAAGTAGTACAGCAGATTCCACTTTTACCAAAAAGTGTTGATCAAGAAACATATGATTGTGATTTTAGAGTACCAACTTATGGAGGAGACAACGATAATCAAATTGTACCAGTAAGCACTATTGTTAACAGTGAAACAGAACTTAGAGTTAGCACAGAATGGAGAGTAAATCCTATATGTAGAGGTATGATGTTGTCGAAAGACTCTGGATTTAAATTCTTTAAAAGAACCATAGCAGTTAGTGAACAAGGCGCTTTTGCTATACAACCCGGAGAAAATTATGCCGTTGACGAAGAATTCACTTTAGACTCTAGAAAATCTATTAAAATAAAAGTTACAGCGGTAGATGTTGGT
>CEON01043927.1_pt1 | contig 11290 bp, 14 predicted proteins | sample 530291 | NCBI WGS metagenome assembly CEON01 (sample SAMEA2619888, study PRJEB7988) | marine metagenome | biome: marine biome (ENVO:00000447); feature: surface water layer (ENVO:00002042); material: "saline water (ENVO:00002010), including plankton (ENVO:xxxxxxxx)" | depth 5 m
CAAACCATTCAGGCATATTTCTTTTTTTAAACAAGAACCTTAAACGTTTAATGACAGTCGCAAGTGACCCATTACCACAAGCATTATAAAATACCTCATCATTATCAATTATTAATAATGCCTCGACTGTACTCATCATTGCTATTGTTTTTGGTTTATATGTTTTACTCACAATTGCAGTTCCTGATGAACTTCAAAAGCACGTAAATGCAAAAGTGTTGTGTCATGACACGTATGACAACCTTGTATAAAGTGCTTGTTTTCTTGCAAGTGTGCAATTGTGTCTAATCCATGACCCATGTCACCAAAGAATTGTCTTACAGACATTCTTATGTTTTCATAGTTGCTAGTACGTCCTCTATTGACAATGACCGAAGTCATTTTGTCGTCTTTAAAGTACACAACATAAGCGTCATGATTTTTGATTAGTTTATTAATGTAATCACTATCTGCAAAGTTATTCCAGTTGCCTGAACGTAACCAGTGCATAATATGATTTGTTTTTTTGTTTACTACTATGTGTGTTCTACTACTCATAATATTCTCTCTTTCTGTTGCTACTGCAACCTATATAATGTTCGGTGCGTTAACACCAATCTGCACACGATCAACATGTGCAGTTTGCTATTAACTAAACTTCCAACTCATCACGTTCAGAACATTGACAAGCACAAGTGCCTTTGAAATGACTTTGCTCATATTCATATTGCAATTGTGTCGGATATTCGTTTGCGTAATATTGTTGTAATGCCTTAACCAACTCTGGTATGTCTTGTTTACTTATTTGCAATGCTTGAAAAAAATCTAAGTCATCACCTTTTTGTGAATTCTCAGTATTTGTTGTCAATTGTATTGCTAATCCGTCAAACTCTTCACCACCTGCAAATTGTTTAACTGATATTGTTTTGACAGTACCATTCTGTCTTGTGTTTTTTATTTCTTTGTATTCTGTACCCATTGAGGTACCTCCATTTCTGCAACTATATGTTGCTATCAATTAACGTGATTAATTCTTAGCAAGATATAATTATCGACTTCGATTAATTACAGCATTTTTTATTAGCAAAGTATCGTGAACAGATGAGTATGAAAACCTCGCTGGGTTGTCCCCCCGCTTTCTTAAAGCTTACAGAAGTTTTGATGTGTTAAAGTCAGGGTCACTCCAAACTGACTAATAATACTAAATAAGAGAAATAAGACCTCCGAGATATTTGTTTGCGTTCATACTATAAATTATAGTGCCTGATATATCATTTGCAATCGTCAATTGCACTAAAACTCAACAATATAGGCGTTTTACAGGTATTAGGTTGCTTAAATGCCTTATCTTAGGCGTCTAAAAAGGATTCAAATAGGTAAAAAAAAATTTAAAAAAATTTGCTAAAAATACATATATATGACAAAAATCGTTCATGGTAAGTTACTATTAAGACATGGAACGCAAGATATTTAAAAACAAAGAACAAAAAAAAGAAAATGACATTAAACAAGTCATAGGATATAAATTTAAAGACCCAGTTATATGGCAACGACTTATTGAGGCCTTGCAGGTTGGAAGTTATATTGAGGACGCATGTCGTTATGCAGGAATATCATCACGACAATTTAGAACATGGCGATCACTTGCAGATGAAGGTGTAGAGCCATACGCAACTAAGTGGGAAGAAGTACGCAATGCAGAAAGTGTTGCAATCATATCGAACTTAGCAAATATAAAAAAAGCAGGACAAGACGGAAGTTGGCAGGCAAGTGCATGGCTCCTTGAACGTAAATATCCAGACAAGTTTGCAAGACGTGATAAAGTGGAATTACAGACAGAAAATAAGAAGTTTGATGTTGAGTTATACTGGGCAGACGGAAATATTATAGATGTTCAAGATGCAGAAGTAGTTGATGTTGAAACTTCCGAAACTTCCGATACTAAAAAAGAGAAAAATAAAGACAATGAGCAATCCAAGTGACATAAATAAACAATTTGAACAAATTACAAAACATTTAGATATGAATATTGAAGTGTTTGAGTTGAGTGAAACAGACCCATTGATTGATGAATTGCAAGAACAGTTTGCACAGGAAATGCTTAATAGTGTTGTAATGATACCTTTTACATTTATTGCTGAGTTACCTGACATTGTATTTGAGGAAGTAATCAATATATTAAAAGAACTGCATTATGGAACAGACGACAACATCATCTAAATTAAAAATTAAATTACCTAGTTTGCATAAAGGACAGATGAACGTTGCACGATCGACTGCAAGATTTAAAGTTTTGAGTGCAGGTAGGCGTTGGGGAAAAACAAGATTAGGTGTTTGGTTATGTCTTGCAACTGCAATGCGTGGTGGTCGTGCATGGTGGGTTGCTCCTACGTATGCAATGGCTCTTGAAGGTTGGAAAGATTTAAGAGTGATTGGTGCAAGATATGGAATGATCGTCAAAGAAAGCGAAAAGACATTAATTACACAAACAGGTGGAATGGTATCAGTACGTTCTGCAGACAATCCTGATAGGTTAAGAGGTGCAGGATTAGATTTTATTGTATTAGATGAGTGTGCGTTTATGAAAGAACAAACATGGAAAGAAGTATTACGACCAACACTAACTGAACGTCAAGGTGGTGCATTGTTTATATCAACACCTAAAGGTTATAACTGGTTTCAACGTTTATATGAGGACGCACAAAATTTAGATGATTGGGAAACATGGCAGTTGCCTACAACAACTAATCCATACGTGCCTGTTAGTGAATTAGATATTGCAAAAAAAGAAATAGGAAGTTTTTTATTTAGTCAAGAATATGAGGCACAGTTTGTTGAGGCCACAGGTGGAATAATCAAACCTCAATGGTTTAAACATTACACAACAACACAACAAATTGAATATGACAAAATCGGTAATGAAATAACAGTTGACTATTTTAAATTAGGCGATCAATTAGTAAACAAAGATGACTTGTCTATATTTACAACAGTTGACCTTGCAACATCAACAAATGAAAACGCTGACTATACAGTAATAATGACATGTGGAAAAACAAAAGATGATGACTTAATTGTTCTTGATGTTATTAGGCAACGACTTGAGGCACCTGACATTATCCCTGCCTTAAAAAATAATTTAACTAATTACAATCCTGCATTTATAGCAATAGAAAAAGCAGGTTTTCAATTGTCATTAATTCAAATTGCAATGCGTGAAGGATTACCAGTTAAAGAATTAAAAGCAGATAGAGATAAAGTTGCACGTGCATTGCCTTTGTCAGCACGTATGGAGTTAGGTAAAGTATGGTTTGATAGGCAAAGTTTGTGGTATTCTAATTTGGAGCGGGAACTGTTGCAATTTCCTGCAGGCGAACATGACGACCAAGTTGACGCACTCGCCTATGCAGTATTGCAAAGTGTAAGAACAGGAAAGTATAGAGCATATTAATGGTGATAGGATTGAGCAAAGGGGTTGTGTTTTCCACTAATGCGTTCACCATGACCCCAATGCTCTAAGAAAGATAATATGAGTGAAAGACGAAAACTAAGTGATATAATTTTTAATCGATCAACTACAACAGGAAGAAAATATTTTAACTTCTTTCGTGATGACGCAAGTTATTATGGAAACAATAGTTTCTTATGGGGTTGGGATAACAAAGCAGGTGAGTGGAATGTTGATAGCATGGGCAATGGAGCCAGTAACTCGGCAGTTGTTGCGTGTTTAAATTTACTTGGTACATCATTCAGTGAGGCAAATTTAGTTGTACAATTTAAAACAGACGCAGGTGAATTAGAATATCTTCCAAATCATCCTTTAGAAGTTTTAATGCAACGACCTAATCCTTATATGTCAGGTGACGTGTTAAGTCAATACATAATAAACGCAATGCACGTATCAGGTGACGCATACTTACTTAAGCAAAGAAATCAAGCAGGTCAAGTTATTGCATTATATCCACTCATGCCTGAAAACGTCACACCACAAGGTAATAAGGTTGACTTGATTACTCATTATGAATATGAAACCGATCAACAACAACAAATAGCAATACTTAAAAAAGACATTGTACACATGCGACTTGGGTTAAATCCAACAAACCACAAGACAGGTTTTTCACCATTAAAGAGTGTACTTCGTGAAGTATATGGTGATGAAAGTGCAGGACAACTTGCAACTGCATTATTAAGTAATATGGGTGTTCCTAGTGTTGTCATTACACCACAAGACAATTATGGATTAACTGATGTTGACGCAGAACAAATTAGTAAGACATATCAACAAAAAGTAAGTGGAAGAAATAAAGGTATGCCTTTGATATTGTCAGGACAAATGAAATTAGAAAAGATGTCGTTTAGTCCTCAAGAGTTAGACATAGGAACATTAAGACGTGTACCAGAGGAACGCATAAGTGCAGTGTTAGGTGTACCAGCAATTCTTGCAGGATTAGGAGCAGGACTTGAAAGTGCAACATATTCAAACGCAAGAACATTAAGAGAGTTATTTACAGAAAACAAATTGATACCAACATGGCGTAATGTATCGCAAGAATTAACACATCAATTACTAAAAGTTGATTTCTTAAATGACGCAGACCTTGTTGCAGTTTATGACTTTAACAATGTTCGTGCATTGCAAACTGACTTAAATGATACATACACAAGATTAAACATTGCAGTGCAAGGTGGTTGGATGTCTGTTGCTGAGGCAAGACGTGAAGTTGGTTTACCAGTGCAAGAAAATCAAGATGTGTATTATGTAGCAAATAACAAAATACCAACTCCTGCTGATTTATTACAAGACACAGGTGAAATACAAATACCAACTTTTGATGAAATTGAAAACGAGGCAGAGGAACAAGCAGAAATTGTTGATGAAACAATTGAGGAAAGTTCAAGCGATCGCAAAGTTGAATTAAAACGAATTGAATTGATTGACGGAGAATACTGCGTACTTGGTGAACAATCAAACAGACAATTTGGTTGTTATCCTACACGTGAACTTGCACAGGCACGATTAGAACAAATTGAACGTTTTGGTGAACAAGGCAAAGCAATGTTAGATGAGGACATATTTGACAATCCTATTGAGGCAGAACAACGATCAAAAGTTTTAGGTTGTTATATTGGTGACGGAAAAAGTCATCATGAACATCAAGACGAGAATGGCGACTTAATTTACATGCCTTGTGCAACTCATGAAGAATATGAGCAGATAGTTGAATAATGGAAATCAAAGAAGTATCTGCAAGAGTAAAAAAGGCTCTACAAAAGAAAGCTGACGACCAAAATAAAAAAGCAGGTGACGACAGTCGAAAGAAAACTAATGTTCGTACATTGTCAGCAGTATTTGAACGTGGCGTAGGTGCATATAATACAAATCCTGGTTCTGTTCGTCCTAGTGTGACTTCAAGTGACCAATGGGCATACGCCAGAGTTAATTCGTACATATACGCCTTAAACAATTTAAAATTTAGAGGTGGTAAACACGATACTGATTTACTTCCTGCAAGTCATCCTATGAGTACAAGAAAACAATTATTTGACGATACTGAAGTAAAAGGAATATATGACGATTTAGATTTTACTATTCCTAAAGGTGCAAAAGATGAGGCCAAGCGTGGTTTAGAGTGGCGTAAAGAATACGGTAGAGGTGGAACAAGTGTTGGTATTAATAGTGCAAGATACATTGTTAACAATACAACTGCAGGTGCAGAAAAAGTAAGACACATTGCAAAATACTTTCCACGTCATGAAGTCGATAAACAAGCTGAAGGATATAGGCAAGGCGAAGAAGGTTATCCAAGCAATGGTCGTATTGCATGGGCATTGTGGGGTGGTAATGCAGGTAAGTCATGGTCACAAAAATTAGTTAGAGCCATGAATAAAAGAGATGAACAAGCAAAAAGTGCAAGTGTATTAATTGAACGTATAAACAAAACAAAAGATTTAGACCAAGAGTTTTTAGCAAATGAATTTGAAACAAAAGAATCAAAGATTGAAGTATGGAATAGTTTCAATGATTTATTAAAGTCATGGGATAGTGCATTAGCAAAAGAATATTTTGACTTACTTAAAGTACAAGAGTTTGACGCAATTAAATTGTTAAAACAATATCCAAATAACCTTAATGCAGTACAAGGAATAATTAATTCACAAATTGATCGCACAACTAATAACTGGAAAGCAGATTTATATGATTTATACATGAGTATGATTACTGACTTTTCTTACTGGCAAATAGAATTGTTATTACCTGAAACAATCAAACGAGTTAAACAAACGCAACCTAAACGAACAAAACCAAGACAACAAATAATAGCAAATGGTTTTTTACCAATAAGAACAAGTAATGCTTTAATCCCAATGCCTCCTGCAGTACGTAATAGCGAAAGTATAAAATTTGTAAGCGATCGACTAGATACATCAATGCCTGAACTAGCAAGAACAACAAAGAAAAGGTTAAACGTTGCACTTAGGCGTAGTGTTGATGAGGCAAGAGCTTTAGGACTAACTGGTAGTGCATTTGATGATTATGTTGCTAATGGTATTAGTGATGTATTAGGAAAGAAAAGAATAAACAGAGCCTTAACAATTGCACGAACTGAAGGCCTTGCGATCAGTCAGCATGGTATGGAACAAGCAGTAAAGAAGTCAAAATTAGACACAGAAAAAGAATGGATTACAAGAAAAGACGGAATAGTACGTGACCAACATAGACGCATGGACGGAAAACGTTTAAACTTTAGTAAGAGTTTTAATGTTGCAGGATACAAAATGGATTATCCAGCAGACACGAAATATGGTGCGACTGCTGAGTTGGTGGTAAACTGTCGGTGTAGTTTGATTTACCATAGAAAGAAACGTAGGAGTATATGAAAGAAATAAAAAGTGTTCAATCAATATTGACTAATGACGTTGAGGGAAAAGTCGAGGCAGTATTTAGTGTATTTAATCAAATAGATAGTGACGGAGATGTAGTTAAAGCAGGTGCAATAAAATCTGGTTATGGTGAAAAAGGCGTAGCAATGGTTTGGGGTCATGATTGGAAAGACGTTATTGGTAGAGGTCAAATAGTTCAAGACAATGACAAAGCAGTATTTAAAGGCGAATTTATTATGGACACAGAAAGAGGTCGTGACGCATACAATGTAGTAAAAGCTATGGGCGATTTACAACAATGGTCATTTGGTTATGAAGTCGTTGATAGCGAGAAAGGTATGTTCCAAAGTAAAGACGGATTGGAACAGGAAGTGAGATTTTTAAATGATGTTAAAGTTTGGGAAGTATCGCCAGTATTGGTGGGAGCAAATCAAAACACATACACAATTGGCGTTAAAGAATTTGATACAAATAACTTTTCCAGTATTGATACAACTAATGATGTTGACGATACAGAAAATGGAAATGATATTGAAGAAGATTTAGCAGAGGGTAAAACTTTTGCTGAAGAAGTTACCGAACTGCGTACCAGTTTAGTAGCGTTAATTAATCGAATAAAAGACCTAAGTTCAATTCGATTAGAAAAAGAAAAGCAATTAAGCAAAGAAAGTAGCGAATTATTAATTGATTTACAACTGGATTTGGAAAAGGCATATAGCGATTTAGATGATATATTTGCGATCGCTATGCCTGATGATAAAAAAGAACGTATTTCAGTTGATGAATACAATGAATTGATCGCTAACAGATTTGCAATATTAAATGATACTTTAAGTATCGGAGGTAATTAATTATGGCTAATTTAGAAGCTAAAAAAATACAACTCCAAGAACTTAGAGAAAAGGCATTAGCAGACGCTAAAGAACATAACTTTGCTGACATGACAGTTGAACAAAAAACTGCATGGGAACAACAAAACGAGGACATGGAAAAACTTGCATCTCAAATAAGAGAAGAAGAAAAGTACAATTCTCAACTTGATGACATAAACGCAGAGTATAAAGCAGGAGCAGAAGTTCAAAATGTAGCAATACATGATGATACTCCAAAAGCACCTGCAAAAACTTTAGGGCAAAAATTAATGGAAACTAACGCATTTCAGCAGTTTGTTAACAATGGTGCAAAAAATATTACATCAAAAGTTGACTACAATCCATTATTAGAAAAAAAGACACTCTTAGACGAAAGTGGTTATCCACCTTCAGTTATTAGAGATGACTTAATTGTTCCTACTGCCTTAAGAAATCCAAACGCAGTTATTGATTTGTTTGATGTAATTAACACTGACCAATATCAATACAAGTATTTGGAAGAAACTACGTTTACTAATAACGCTGCAGAAGTTGCCGAAGGTTCTGCCTTTGGTGAATCTGCTCTTGCATTCACAGAACAAACTGAAAACATTAGAAAGATTGGTGTATCAATTCCTGTGACTGAAGAACTATTAGCAGACGTGTCCGCAGTTCAAGGATATTTAGATAGTAGATTAAGAACAATGTTGCAATTAAGAATTGACGACGTCCTTATTGGAGGTTCAGGTTCAGGTGTCAACATTCGTGGTATCTTAAACAAATCTGGTATTAATACTTTTGACTATTCATCTTATAGTGGAAACCTTAAGAGAATTGGTCAGGTTTACCAAGCTATCACAGAAATTAGAAAAGACGCATTCGTTGAGCCAGACGCAATAGTCATGCACCCAAGTGATTGGAATGACGTTGTGACTGAAGTAAACGCAGTAACAACAAGTGGAAGTTTAAATCCATTATTTGTTGGAGCAGGTATGTTCAATGGACAACCAACCGCAAGTATGTGGGGTGTTCCTGTTGTGCCTACAACTGCAACATCTGCTGGAACTGCTATCGTTGGAAACTTCGGTGGTGGTCAATCCGCTCATATTGTGTCTAGACAAGGTATGGAAGTCGCATTGTCAGACAGTCATGACGATTTCTTTACTAAAGACAAAGTAATGATGAAAGCAAGTTTGAGAATGGGTTTCCCTATTTACAGAGCTTCTGCTTTCTGTTCAATTACAAACTTCTAACGAAGTTTATGGTTTTGTTTTCTTCCTCATCATTTGGTGGGGAAGAAACAAACAAAGGAAATAAAATGAAATTAAAAAAAGATTTATGGACAAATGATAAAGGTGAAATTGCAGAAGGCAATAATGGTTTGCCTAAAGGTTGGGCAAAAGGTAAATTAATCGCTAAAGCTGGTGACGAAATATCTGACCTCCAAGCTAAAGAATACGGATTAAAAGACACAAAGGCAAAAAAACCTGCTGAAAACAAGTCAAAGTAGGTTTTAAATGGCTCATTCTCAATATGTTGATAAGACAGAAGTCAAAGCATATTTAGGATTGTCTGGAACATCACAAGACGACAATATTGACCGATCAATAGACGGAGCAAGTCGTTTAATTGATATGTTTACTAATAGACGTTTCTGGCAAGATAGTACAGTCACAACTAAAACGTTTACTCCTAAATCAACAGTTTATATAGACGTTCCTGACATATCTACTGCAACAGGTTTAATTGTCAAACTTGATACAACAGACAATGGAACATTTGATACAACACTAATTAAAGACACAGATTATTATTTGTTGCCTACAAATCCACAATACAATACTCAAATAGCATCAACTGACCATTATTATCCATTTACTGAAATAAGAATATTAGAACAAAGGTCAAGTGAACGATTTGAGCCATTAATAATTAATAATATTCAAGTTACTGCAAAGTTTGGTTGGTCGGCAGTACCTGAGGCAGTCAAACAAGCATGTATTATACAAGCAGTAAGATTATGGAAAAGAAAAGATACACCATTTAATGTGTTTGGTAATGAAACAACAGGACAACAAGAATTATTTACAAAGTTTGACCCAGACGCAAAAGAATTATTAAAAGGATTGATAAGAAGAAACTTAACTGGGCAAGTTATATAAATGGCTAACTTTTCACCTAATCCTAAACAATACAAAGTAGAAGTTAAAGGCGTTCAAAAATTAAGAAAACGTCTTGACCTTGCAGGATTATCAGCACTGCCTTTAAGACAATATATGCGTTTTGTAGGTGCAACAATTAGAGAACATGCAATTGCAAACGCACCAGAGGATTCAGGTGCATTAAAGCGATCAATACACATGCAAAGAATTCCAAGCAAGGGAAGATTACCTGGTGGTGTTCGTGTTTATGCGTCATCACCTAAGGCACCATACGTACATGGTGACCCAAAGAAAAAAAGATTAAAACTTAGTGAACCTTATACACGTTCAAAACCACACAATGCACCTATCAGAGCTTTAGAAAAATGGGGGCCTGTAAAACGTGGTGAGGTCAACGCTTGGGTAGTACAAAGAGCGATCGCAGAAAAAGGAACACCATTAGTACCATTCTTTTTAATTGCAGAACATGAAACACGAACTGAACGTATTGCACATTTAAAAACAGTTACTAAAGGTATTGAAACAAACTGGAAAGCTAGTAGAGGTAGAATATAATTATGGCGAACTTAAAAAGCATACGTGACGGAATAGGAACAAATTTAGAAAACATTACAACCTTAAGTGTTTATAAATACGTTCCTGACTTTATAGAGCCACCTACTGCAATTGTTGGTGTAATGTCAGTAATCCAATACGACCAGTCAATGAACAGAGGAAGTGATAAATATGAAATACCAATCTTTGTTTATGTGTCACGTGTTGACGCTCAAGACAGTCAAGAAACTTTAGACGGATTTTTAAATAGTTCAGGTGCAACATCAATTAAACAAGCGATTGAAACAGATAAAACATTGAGTGGGTCTGCTCAAACTGTTAGAGTTAGTGAGGCAAGAGAGTATGGTGTTTACAATGCAAACAACATTGACTATCTTGGTGTAGAATTTACAGTAGAGGTAATCGCATGAAATACGAAGTAGTAAATGGTTTAATGACAAAAGATAAATACTTTGAAAAAGGTTCTATTGTCACAAATAAAGACATACCTCAAAAAAGTATTAAGTGGTTACTTGAACAAAATGAATTAATAAAAATCGATCAAAAATATAAAGAACAAAAATTACAAGAGAAAGCGAAAGCAGAGGAAGAATAAAATGGGCATGGGATATGGTAAACCGAAAAAACCTGGGCGTAGGCGTAGGCGTAGAAGAGGTAAAAGATAATGGCGTTCATACATGGTAAAAGTACAAAAGTATTTTTTAATTCAACAGATTTTTCTAGTTACCTAACAAATGTCGATATGACTAAGTCAGCAGATGTTGCCGAAACAACAACTTTTGGTAATGACAATAAAACTTATATTGCAGGAGAAAAAGACGGCAGTATTAGTTTATCTGGAATGTTTGACGCAACAGG
>CEON01098377.1_pt1 | contig 11284 bp, 6 predicted proteins | sample 530291 | NCBI WGS metagenome assembly CEON01 (sample SAMEA2619888, study PRJEB7988) | marine metagenome | biome: marine biome (ENVO:00000447); feature: surface water layer (ENVO:00002042); material: "saline water (ENVO:00002010), including plankton (ENVO:xxxxxxxx)" | depth 5 m
TTAATAGGACCACCAGCATTATTTGCAACAACAACTTGCTTACCCCAGCGAGTTTCTTTTACAAATAACTCTTGCCAACATCCAATTGGGGTGAGACTAATTGACATATCCTCTGGATTTACAAGTCCATCCCAGAAAGTTGGTAGATGAATAATTCCATCTGCAGGAACTTTTCCTCTACAATAGACAGCAATCTCTGGACCTTCGATGCAAACATGGCGAAGTCTCCACCCCTCTTTATTGGGGTGTGGCATATCAAAGGGAAGGTCTTTCTTCAGTGCAAGGATGTGCCGTCCACAATTAGAAATTACATTTCCTTGTGCCTGAACATTAACCATTGCTGAAAGGTTTCCAGCAACATCAGTGTTACCCATCAATGCAGATGGTCCAGACACAGAGAATGAGTATGGATTATTAATTCCATAGCACATTGCACCAGGAACAACCGGTGTAGGTGCATCACTATTTGTTAATGGTCCAACATTAAGTGCTCCATATGGATATGGAAATGTTGTGGGATTTCCAATGACAACTGGGCCTTCAAGCATTCCAGACCCATTGATTTTCAGAGGACCCTCACCAGTGGCAGGGCAGATACCTGCCCCATCTTTCATTTGACCACCAATAACTAAATCGTCTACGTGAAATGACATTTTTTACTCTTGCTCTCCTTTTTGTATTCTTTGAAGGTTGTTTTTCGAGTCCTTAAGCGCACACCCATCAGTTACCGCACGAATAATAGATGAGTAGAGTTGCATCTGGGATTTTGCGACTAATTGTGCGGATCCAGATGATACTATTCTATATAAATTTTTCGTATTTGCGACAAGTTTTTTGCAATCTATACTAATATTCTCAGTTGCAACCATTTTGATGTTGCCTTTTGACCCACCCTCACCAACAGCAACCAATTCAATATCAGTTGCTTGTAGTCTTAGTTTTCCGTTTGTTGCGAGAACAACAATGTTTCCATTACTAGCATGAAGAAACATAGAATCCTGTGCTTCCTCATTATCCTCACCACAACTAACCTGATAGTTTCCAGGACTTACAGTTGATGTCCAACCTTTTCGTTGTCCATCATTGTCCATGAAAAAAGTGTGCCTTCCATCCTTTGCCTGAAGTAATACTCCAGCAGTTACATCACCTGGTTTATGAATATGTCCAAAGGAACAAGATCCGTGGTCATTTCCATAACGAATACCAGTATAGTTATTTTTAGCACTATCTGTTGGGTTTGCCTGATTACTAAAGGCTTTGGCTTCCTGCTCGGTGATGACACCATCGCCGTTGGCATCAACATTGCGATTTAGTCTATCATTGACTTTATTTTGTGCGGTGGGTGTTCCCATTTAAATTTCCTAAGATAAACTGTCAGTGGTTCCAGGAATGTTAAGTCTTGGATCATTACTAGAGATGTCAGTACCCTGTCTGAGAATTGCAGATGGAGGTGTGGTGACCTCAGCATCAATACTCTCCTTAAGTGTATCATATACTTGTATGAGTTGTCCAGGTGTTTCATATACACCTGCATAACGAACTCCTTCTTTGTAGAAGACCTGTCCATAATATGGTCTACCATTTATGTATCCAGTTTGTTTCAGTCCAACCAAATCAGTTACCTGTATGATTTGCTCTGGTAAAATATCAGGATCAACTGGATCTCTAACCACTTCAAATCTTGGAACTGCTTGGAAGTTAACTCCAGTGCTAGTAATCATTCTTATTTCTGGTTGCCTTGTAAATCCTCTTCCAACTGGAGTGTCCCCAGAACCTCCTGGTCCCTGTGCTGGTGTCTCTGGTTCTACATTCACCTTGGTAATTCTACCAAAAGTATCACAATCATATGTAAGTTTGACACCATTACTAGGTTCAATTACAAGTTGATCTTCACCACAATTATAGTTGATACCAGGATTTAGAACATCAACACCCACCAACACAAGGGTGACTGGATATTCTGAAGGTCCTGTTCCACCGTCTGGTGGTTTCGGATATCCATTTCCAGGATCATCAACAACAACTTGGCAAATCCTACCCTTACCAATAATTTTCAGTGGGCAAGGTGGTGGGATTAGTATAGCAGAAATTCCAATCGGATTAGTTGTCCAAGGTCTGCTTCTCCCGGTAGATACACTAACGTCCGTTGTTATATCCATTTTAACAACTGTTGGATTTTCTTGGAAACTTGTGTTTGGAATACGAATATTGCGAAGTCGTATTTCAACTGTCTTCTTTCCTTTTGTAGCATTAAATGTTTCATAGCGAACTGGATCTGCCTTTATATTACGGACACCAAGTCTAGCTGTCTGCACTCTTACTCCATCAATAAAAATACGGGCAACGTCATCACATTCTGTTCTAATTTTATATCTCCCATCAACAGGGAAATCCACGTTCTCCCAACGCATAACCCAAGTCTTACCTTGGATCTCTTCTGTTGGTTCGTTTATTTCTTGGAACAGAGGTGAGATAAATCCCTTTCTATAACTTGCAAGTTCGGTTGGTCCAGCATAAGTTACGCCACCTTTTGTTCCACCAGATAATCCCGATGCTGGAGATCCTCCCTTAAGTTCTACACTTTGTTTTTGCTTACCTCTCTCACCAGATTGGGTCCAAGTCACACCTCTAATCTTGATCTTCTCTACTGCCACACCAGAATTACCAGGATCATCATCCCATGACAACTTGATGTCAACTTTACCATCACCCTCGATACTCTGACCATCTTGAGAGAACTTAGCCTTTCCAGAAACAATCTCAAAAGTAGTGTTGACATCAAATCCATTTGCAGGATTATCATCAATAGTAATTTTCTTTCCATTCGATGATACTCTTATCGGATTAGCTTTACCACCGCCACCGGTTTTAACATCAATCGTAAGAGTTTTTGATCCTTTCTCTCCTGATGCTTTCCAAGTTTTACCACCAACCTTGATTTCTTTTACGGCAGTTCCTTTGGTTTTTGGATTGTCATCATAAGCGAACTTAAGTGTTACTGTTCCCTTTTCTTTTCCACTAACAATTAACTTTGATCCATCGTTACTGAACTTGGCCTTAATGCCAGATGAAGTAGACAAAATCTCAAAAGAGGAGTTAAGATCAAATCCATTATTCACATCGTCATCAAACTCAAATTTTGTTTGTGACACCATTCTCTTTCCAAAGGATCGTCCATCACCAGAGTAACTTATGGTGTATTCTCCCTTACCACCACTACCACCACCTTTACTCAGTCCAACATAAGTAATCTTATGACTTTTACCGGTTGTTCCTGCTTTTGGTTTAGTCAACCAATCTTTAGTATCAAAAACCTTTTTCCTGACTGTCTTAAGGGTTTCGGTCTGTTGGTTAATAACCTCAGCTGTGATTGTATGTTTTCCTTTTTCTAATGGGAACTTAACAGTTTCAGGAGTGCTTGATTTAAATCCTTCCAAAGTATTTCCACTGTAACCAAGTCCACCTTGCAGTACCACTCTATCATCAACAAGAATTCTTCCACCATTATCGACTGTTCCTTTCATTCCATAGAAACCATCATATGGAGCATCGATAACCCATGAAGTTCTAAACACTTGTCCACCATTATCAGAGTCTGGTGTGCCCAGCGGTAGTACAGGTGACATCGCAAAACGATTCATAAATCCACTCCATGCTGGGTGAGTTACAGGATACCATTTCTCATTAGATCCTGGGAATCTAGTCGTCCAATAAGGATTACGAGGACATCTTCCTTCCTGAGGAGGAATTGGTTCCTGTGGTGCAGGTGGTAAGGGAGCATTGATTGATATTGCAACTCCCATTGGATTTTCATTCCAAGACTTTGCAGATACAACTGTCTTCTCTTTAGCAGTGGTTCTTATTCTCATAGCAAATGCCATAGGATTACCACCAGCAAGAGGTTTGCCTCTAATCTGCTTCAGTGCTACACGAATTCTATACTTTCCTGCATCAAAGTATCTTGTCTCAAAACTCTTGCCTGTGCTTTTTCCGGGACTACTAAATCCTAGTTTTCTAATAATTACCTCATCGCCACCAGCATTAATATCACGAAGACCATTACCAATTTCTTTTTTACCGCCACCAGCACGATTGCCAATATAAACCGTTGCTGAATCATCAGCCATAATTTCAAAATTATAATTTCCAGAGATGGGGAAGTCTACATACTCCCATCTGATAATATGAGTTCCATCAAAATCATTTGTCGTTGCCTTATTTGACTGTGGATTAAATGGAAGAACTCCGAAACGAGACAAGAAATCAGCATCCCTACCTGCCTCAGGATTTATTCTCCAAAGTTTTCTATCTGCATTGTTGATGGACTTCTTAGTATTAAAAATCTCCTCCATCTCAAATCCAGCATTAGAAGAAGCTGATCCTCTAAGTTCTGGTTTGATATTTATTTTAAAATCTAAATCAAATGTACCTCTAGTTTGCTTTCCTTGTGGTCCAACCGCAGTTATTCTTCTCTTATTTGTGGCAGTAAAGGTTCCTCTGTTAACTCTAACCTGCATATCATCATTATCATTAGCAGATCCAATATAATCTGCAAAAATAATCTTGCTTGGTTTATTACCTTTCTCTTTTTCTCTAACACCAAAAGATTGCATGGTGCCTTGCTCAAGAACACCAGAGTTTGATTTTTTATTTACAATCTTATTGATCTTTATAGTTTTTGTTACTTCACCTTTTTCCCCACTTTGACGCCAAGTAGTGTCTCCAATTGTAATAGATCCTACAGCAACACCGGAACGCGCAGGGTTATCATTCCAATTAAGTTTAATAGTAACGTCACCTGAACTATTTCCTTTTACAATTAATTTTGTTCCAGACTCATTAAACTTTGCTACAAGTCCAGGAGAACTAGAAACAATTTTAAAAGTAGCATTTAAATCAAATCCATTGGGAATATTGTCATCAAACTCTATTTTTTTACTACCAACAACTCTTCTTCCTGCACCAGGTTCTACTTGAGCATATTGAAGTTTAAATTCTCTTTGTCCAATCTGTGGTTCTTCTGTAGCACCATCAGCAACGGCAACAACTTTATAATTTGTATTTCTAAGAACTTTTATATTTTTTTTATATGATTTACTATTTTTCTGAGTATTATTTAAAACAAAAGAATGCTCACCACCGTCAGAAGTAAAGGTAAACTTTATCGCACGGTGTCTCTGACTTCCTTGTCCATAAACTTCAAATTCAGTTTCAATAAACCTTTTCTCATCTCTTTGCTTAGTTACTGTCTTGAGGATAGGAATATTTTCCAAGTCAACTCTGATTCTATGCACTCCCTCAGGAACAAATTTTGTTATCTTGTCTGGAGAATCTTTAAACCTTCTTGTTCTACCAACTAACTCATTATCAAGATAGATATCGGCAACATTATCTGCAGCATACCTAAAATTATAATCTCCATCATATGGAAAGTTTTCTTCCCACTCCAGGGTGTGCTCTATACCGGCAAAATCACTACCAGGAACATTAGATGGTGGCACTGGAGAAACAGCATGTTTATTCATAAACTCACTCCATGCTGGATGAGTCACCTTATGAATGGTTCTAGACTTTTTATTGAGAGCGGTAATTCTTAGCGGTTTGTCTCTTCGTGTTGTCCACCAATTACGAATGATGTTGCTCTGAAGACTTATTCTTGTACCACGTCTCAAAGACTCTAAAAAGTTTTGATATCTTCTTTGCTCAATCGCTACAGGACTTCTCCTGAGATTTGCATATGCATTTGGATCCCATACACCAACTTCTCTGCCATTTAAATCATATTTCTTACCAAAAAATGTTTCATCCGGTGCTCTGGATAAATCATACTCTTCAAAATCTTCTTCATTCTCAAAAGTTTTGACAGTTTCAACAAACTTACACTTTGGATAGTTGGGATCACCGACCATAATAGATCGAACCACTGCTCCTGCACCAATACCATACTCATCAAAAACTTCTGTGATTGGTGCATATGCATATCCCCATCCACCTTCGATCAAGTCTACGGCAAGAAGACTACCATCATTTCCAAATATAGGATTTCCCTTGGCACCTATACCTCCTCCACCGGAGAACCTTACCTGTGGTTTTCTGTCATCAAAGGAATCTGATTTTATACGACCACCACCACGGTTTCTATCACGACCTCCACCGCCACCGCCACCGCCACGGCCGCCGCTGCCATCATCATCATCCTCGTAGATGTCAAGTCCGGTAATGCCAGAACATCCTTCTCCTGCAGCTGAATTTTTTGGAAGAAGATCATCTGGTTCAAGTGCATTGACACCATTGATATTCATAAACTCAATTTTGTCTCTTCTTTTAAGAACAAACTGAGTTCCTGGGTTTAATTTTGCATACTTATTAGCTTCATATCTGCTGACACCTTCAACGTAACCTCTTGTAGTTGAAATATATCCAACTTTAATGTCAGGTTTTTCTGATGGTCCGAAGATGTTAAACGACATACCGATTTATAAACTGCCTATTATTTGTCGTAAAGATATTTAGTTACCTGCTAGGAGGTTGATGACGGAAGGACCGCTAGGAACTGCGAAAGGTTCCGGTGGTGCAGGAAGAACCTTATCGATTGTACTATCAACAGATTTCTCAATCGATTGAATACTTGGGAAACCAGTATCTGGTTGTGCAGATCCACCGTTTGCCATACAATACTTGTCAGATGCTGCAGCATTGGGTGTTAATTCGCATCCAAATATATTAAGTGTAAGAGATGGGAAATTAAGAGCACCACCAAGACTACCGCCAATATCCGGAACTGAACTTAAAATGTCAGATATGCCTCCACTTACACCTGCAAGTTCATTTTGCATATCCTTAATGAATTCATTCACATTGTTTAAAATGTTATTGTTAGCATCGTCAATTTCTGTTCTATTTGAGGCGACGATTGTTGCAACTACCTCCTCAGCATAACACGTTGGAACTCTCGGGCGTCTTTTTAAATTCTCTTCATCATCATTTGAAGTATTTCCAATGTTATCTCTTGCCTTCCGCTCAGCGTTATCCATATCTAGAGCATCAGATAGAACACCCTCAATTTGACCACAAATCTCTTGAGTTAGTTTACCATACAAACATAAAATTAGTTCAACAATTTTCTCCTTTAAGTCTGCAAACATTGCTCGCATATGAATAGGCAAAGCTGCTACTGCATTAGTCATTGCTTTATTCATTTGCTTCAGAACATACTCCATAATCTTATCAAAGATTATCTTCATATATTTTGCAATCTCGCATGCAGCATCACTAATCAACTTTTGTACATTGTCACCTGTACTTGACACTGCGTCAATGTAACTTGATATCGCTGCAAGATATGAATTTAATCTATCAGTCAGTTTTGTAATGATTGTTTGGATTGCTGATATTGCTGACTGAACAAATTGATCAGGATCAGGTTTCATTACAACATTACATTCTCTAATTTTACTCTCACGCTTTACATCAGCAGCAGAGAGTTGATGCATCGAATCAGGGTTTTCCTTTGTTGGATTACCTTGACTTGGTGCTAATGGTGACTCTTGTTGTGTTCTTAGTCGCTTGACATGCTCTGCTACCGCTTGCATTGCGGCATCTTCTACTTCCTGAACAGACTTACCTTCACTTCTTGCCTGCTCTCTTGCATCATTCGCAATTTGCAAACCATCTGGGATTGCACTAAGAGGTTGATCTGGTCTCAGTCCAAACTTATTAAGTTTGACTCCTGGGGGTGGTGGTGCAAGTGCTCTTGATGTTTCAGAGTTTGATGGTTTTTTTGTGACTAAACCCTCATCAGGGGCTGTTGATTTAGCACTCCCTGTCGGAGGATTTTTTCCTTCAGCATATCCACTTGTAGCAGCAAAGTTAGATTCAGTGGTGCCAATTTTAGTCGCCATCGCAGTTTGGGCATTGTTGCCCAAAATACCCATGATGACAGGAACCTGCTGATCGGCTCCATCCATAAAGAATCCAAAGACAAAATTACCCTGTCGGATATTTGGTGTCTGAAGCGACCCTCCTTGACCACCACCAGCGGTGATGGGATACATGACAGTTGCCCAAGGCAACTGATCTGATGGGATAGATTCTTCTTCCTTATCATGGAGACCCATGATACGAACCTTATACCTTCTACCCCATCCAGGAATACTATTTGCGTCCTCAAATTTTCCCGGCAGGATGTTATCTCTCCACTCGGAATCATCAGATACCTGACCTATCCACCAGTGAAAAGAGTTTCCTAGAAAACCAGGATCAAATAGTGCTCCTGTTTCTGACATCAGTCTTCGTAAATCCTACACTCATCTGCTTCTGGATTTTCATCACAATACATTTCAAATGCAGAGGGGTCATGATGATCTCCTGCTGCGATTTCTTTTGCATGCTCTTTTGCATAACGCTCCAGATGCTCTAGTTCATCAGCAGTATGCCGACGCATCTGTGGCGAAATGGTTGGATCTTCAAGGATCTTCTTATCCTTTTCAATATGTGTTTCGATATCTTTTTCCATAGTTTGTCTTTAGAAAGTAGTTGTTGTATCGTATGATGCAGTTGATACCGTTCTTTGATATAAGGGTTGTGTACCTGGAACACTTGTTTCCGTGGCAGGTTTGCCAGTTTGCGGTTCTTTCCCTGTTCTGCCAAAAGAATCTCTTACCAAGTTTAACTTAGTATAAGTTCCCTGTGCATTAACTAAATGACATAATGACGATATAATATATAGTCCGCCAATTTGACGGTCAACATCATCGTTTTTTGTTTCTTTTTGAGTTGAGGGTGCATCAAAATAAACCGCATCTCCTGCATGTAGAGAAAAATCTCCTGCTATTGTGACCTCAACTTTAGAGGCATACAATTGATTATAGCGCATGATTGCCTGATTTTTCACTAATGCTGGCTTAAAGTTTTCATCCTTTGACTTTTCGATTTGCTGCTCTGTGCTACCTGCTGGCAAAGTTCCAGTGTCTAGAATACAATAAGTTGTTCTTGAAAATTTTATGTTTTTGTCACCGCCAGATTTAATCTCATCACTCATCTTAGGCAATTCTCTTCCGGCCTTTGTGAGAGATTCTTCCGTTCCACCTTCTCCAACTGCTTTTGGATTTAGCACTTGATACTGGCAGTTCCATGGATTAAATGTAATTAATCTAGTTGCCTGAAAACCTGCTTGCAATTTTTGCTGAACATCTACTCTATTATCTTTAGAGTATGTCAATGCTTTTACGTCGTATCCCTCTGGAATATTTTGACCTCTATTATCTGGTGTCTCATTAAAGATAATGGATTTCTTCTTTTCCTGCCCCAATAGAGCATCAATTGATTTAAAATGATAACCCTCAGAAGTTTCATAGAAGAAAAATCCTGCGGTTGTTCCTGGGGTTTTATCTACAGGAGCACATCTTTGAGACAACCAATTTAAAGCATAGAATGGTTTTTTCTGTGCAGGAATTGATCCACACTCTGTCGAATCCTCAATATCACTTATATCTTTTTTAGTCTTTAAAAAATTTGTTAGTATTTCCTTAACAGCATCAGATGGTTTTCCATCAAATCTCTTGTTAATTCTAGTTTCTTCATTAATCTCAAACTCTTCTGACACTAATTTTAATGCAACGATAGATTTTGTAGTGTCATCTGAAAGGGGAGAAACATTGTTTATACGGAAAGTATACTCAATTTTATTTTCATTATTATCCATCATCTTAAACTCAACTCTTTCTGATCCCACAATTGGAAGAGCCTCAACAGCACTTTTTATATCACCCGTTTTTTCATCAGGAACTGAGTTACCAGAATCACTAAACATGACTGTTGCCATAACAGAATCTTGTAAAAGACTTTCATAATATCTTAACTCAACCAAACCATTTAAAATAGATACAGTTTTCCCTGGAGTTTTAGATGAGAAGACATCTATTTTCTCTATTGGTGTAGGAGTCGCTTGAGCAGTAGTGACTTTTTGTGCCATATGTATTACCTCGTATTTCTATTTAACCAACTTTTTTATCGAAGTTAAATGAAACTGATATCCTCAAGTTGTCTGACAGATTTCTAGTTACGAAGTGGTCTATGTAACCAGGGAACATATAATACACACCTTTCTTTGGATCAAATTTAGTTGCGAATGCTGCATTATCGTACTGATTTATTCTTGGTCTGAATATGAGAGACCCAGCACCCTCTGGAACTTCGACATAACATACAGCAGAAACATAAGATTCTCTATGGTTATGTAATGTAGTGCTCATATTCTTCTCATGTATGTGCCCCCACATATCTACCAGCACAATGTCTTCACCTGTTGCTGCTTTAAAAGAAGATGTCATCTCTGATATAATTTGGTCACAAACTGGATTGGGTGGACAAACTGAATCCTCAAAGCACGAGTCATCAATGATATCGGTTAATCTGTTACCATAGTTTGCGATTAGAATATCTTTTAACTCATCTAGATTTGCTGTTGTTTTACTTTCTAACAAATCAATTCTTGCTATGTTGACTATTTTTACTTCTCTATTCTGCATATCAATGGATTACTTCACGTTTTTATTTAACCACCCTTGTAAAGAGTATCTTGGAAAGATCCACTAACACCAGATGAAACCATAACGGGTTTATTAAATGATTTCTTACTCATACCCGTTTGAGATGGAACTGGAACAGGTTTAGTAATAACGACAGGTACGACTTCTGCCATTTCGTAATCTGCATATGATCTTAACACATCAATTGCTTCATCACCTTTTGCCTTATTAAGTGCTCTGAGTAATCCAGGGAAAGTTCCTTGCAGTGCTCTGGTTGAGTCTGCATCGATGACATACTCTTTACCCTCTTCGCCCATTTCATAGAGACCTCTTCCCATTGTAGGTCCACCCATTCTCATCTTGGCCTTAATCATAGAGCGAAGTTTATCACCTCCAATACCCTTCTGAGCGTTATAATCTGCTTGATTAATATCAACAAAGTCAGATCTTGCACCATCACCACCCCAACCTGGCCATGCAGGACCATGATTATCAGGTGCTGGCGGGCGATGTTTTGTATTACCACTATATGGTGGATTCTTTTGTCCGTCTCTCATTGATCCAACTTCAGCATGAGTTGCAATATTTCTTACGTTAACCATACCTTTAGTGTATCCCATCTGTTTTGCAACTGTTGCCGCTTCAGTAGTGAGTGCGTCAAGTTGTACTGGTTTAATTGTAGACCAATTCCAATCCTGCATCGCCGCAATTGCAAGTCCAACACCTTGACTGTTTCTATATGCAGTGTGTCCTCC